>Ga0247723_1000207_pt1 | contig 37828 bp, 43 predicted proteins | sample MSEWelMarce5H_FC_FD_189079 | JGI IMG/M metagenome (GOLD analysis project Ga0247723, IMG submission 189079) | Subsurface sediment microbial communities from gas well in West Virginia, United States - MSEEL Well Study Marcellus 5H_FC | ecosystem: Environmental > Terrestrial > Deep subsurface >... | reverse complement strand
GCTGTTGTTGCCGCTGTCCCCGTGACTGTAGCTCCAGGCGTTGCCGCTGCTCCAGCTGCGGGTGCTGTACTGTAGACCGGACCAAACGCACTCATTCTTACAAATCGCGCTGTACTTGTTCCAGGCATGATAGGACCTGAAGGTACTGCTCCTGGAGCTGTTACGGCTCCTGACGCTACTACTGGTGCTCCTGTTACCGGTGGAGTACCTGAAGCAGCCCCTGCTCCAGAACTTGCCGCTGCTCCTCCCTTAGGAGGTATGCCAGTCATAACCGTTTTGGCTATAACATTAACTGGTGCTCCATTAGCAATTACTGTCTTTGCGTTTATAACAATAGATTCGGCAGTTACTGAAGTACTATCACCTTTACCGCCTCTTCCTCTGCCTTTTCCTTTTCCGCCTTTGCCATCGTCTCCATCTTCTGGTGGATCATCTCCACCTCCTCCTCCTCCTCCACCATCGCCACCGCCTGAACCTTTACGACCTTTTCCTGACCCTGTTGAATCAAGTTCGTAGACATCTTCGCCTCTAGCAGCTCGAGCAATTAAATCTTCTTTAGCAGTCTTTTGAGCTTCTGTCAGAATTTCTTCAGGCCGCGTCATAAGTTTTTCAATCTTTACGCGTCTTTGTTCTCTAAGATAGTCTTCGTTGTACGGACGTATGTTCTTTACTAAACGATCTCGTATTTTTTGAGCTCTTGCATCTCGAGATGCTGTTTCTTCGGCAGTCAACGGACCCATGTCCGAGTAGTACTTTCTTTGAATTGCATCTTCAACAACTCGTGCACCTAATGACCGCTGCAATTCTGGGTTGTCAGTCGGAGGAAGACGACGACCTGCTGCATGATCGCGCAACTCAGCTAAGTTTATATAGTCTTTATCTCTAGTTTTTTGCACTTGTACTTTATAGGCATTTGGCTTTTCAACTAAGCTGTCCATACTCCGGTAGCGGGGGACGTTAATCATAGAAAGGAATTTTTCTCTTTGAGCGGGATCTTTAATTCTTTCTTGATCCATCCACTTTTTCACGTTGCTTACTGCTCGAGCATATTCTGGATTTTCTTCTTTCCCAAGTAAGCTATGCGCTCTCGCGCGTACTTTTTCTTGTTCTTGTGCAACTTTAACGTCGTTAACTTTCTTTAATGCGGCGACAACAGATTTTTTTGTTGATCTAGGAGCTGCTGCAATTGTCAAAAGCTTAAGTGCTTCTTTTTCTTCTGTACTGTAGTCTTTTGGATCTTTACCGCCAGTTATTGTTGCTGTTGCATCAGCTATCAATTTTCTCTTTTTGGAAAGGTCAATATCTGCCTCTGTAATGCTAAACGCTGCTTGTTTAGATTTAGTACGTTCGTCAATCTTTCGATCAATTTCCGCTCTTCTGTTGGCTATGGCTGGATTTACCATCATTGTCGGACGTGACTCTCCGTCGTAAACTTCACCGGCCGCAGCTCGACGAGCTACAGCAGGGTCACTAAAGTAAGCTTTACGTTCCCTTGCAGCAACCTTTGCTTCAGTCTCAGGCTGTCTTCTTTTGCTCTCTATCGATTTTGCTTTTCGTCTATTAAGTCGCTCTTCATCGATTACTCTTTTCTTTTCTGCTCTCTCTGCCTCTAATTTTTCTCGTCTTGCTGCTCGTGGTCCTGCTTCTCTTGCTGCAATCTTAGCATCAGTCTCAGCTCTGTCTGCCAGTCTTTCAGCGGCTTCATTTCTTTTTCTTGCGATTCTTGGGGTATCGCGGACTAATACATTCTTACCGGTCCCCACATCAGGGAACATTGGCAATGCACTTATGTTTACTCCCTCGTTAGTAACTTCATTCTTAATGTCAGCAAGCTCACCGGTGAATCTTCGAAAAAGTGAGGAAGTGCTTTCTTTAAACTTTGTAAATCTTGAAACAGGTCCGGCAGGTGTTTCAGAAGGACTAATTTTTTTAGGAACTGTAATTTTGCTTATAAGTCTTTGCAGCTGAGAAGCTCTTTGGCTTTCAGACAGTCCGGCAATCCTATTTACTTTTTCTCTAGCTTGTTCAACTGCTGCTTGATACTCAGGATTGTCGACTGACTGTTGCCGCTCATACGTTGGGACTTGATAACTTGCGCCTTGTTTGCTTCTTGTACGCTCGCTAAAGTTTAATATTCTTACTGGCTTGATCTGAGCTTCGTATTCTCTCTCTCGACGCTCTGCATTTTGACGTCGCGCGTACATTTGCTGTACTAAACGAAGTTCGGATTCGTACTCGTCTTCTCGTTGTAATCCTCTTTCTTCTGCTACTCTAGTTCGACGTGCAACAGCCGGTTCGCTCATGTATTGTTTTTCTTCTCTTGCAGCAACTTTTGCTCTTGTCTCTGGTTGTCTTGCCTTGCTTGCTATCGATTTTGCTTTTCTTCTGTTAAGCCGATCTTGCTGTATCTTGTCTTTTTCCTCTTTCTTTATTCTTTCAGATTCGAGCCAAGCATCGCCTTCTTTCTTTTCTAACTCCTTAAATCTTTCTTCTTCTCTCCTTACTGTCTGTCGTCTTGCGTTTTCGTTTTGTATTGGTCTAAGGGCAGAGTCAAGATTATCTTCTCGTTCCACTCCTCTTATAGCTGCTATTTTAGATTCAGCATCCTCCTCTCTAAACCTTCCTTTTGTTTCGCTTAATTGCTGTCTACGCAATTCCCTTTCTTCTGCAATAGTCGCGGGCTGCTCTCTTGCCGAGTCTGCCACAAGGGGCATTTGACCAACGTCAACGCCCTCGTTTGTCAATCTTCTGTAGAAAGCCGAGGTACTTTGCCGAAATCTTTGAAACCTTGATTGCGGTCTGTTTTGTCTTTGATAACTAATAGGTCGTCGTACGTTCGCACCACGAGACAAAGACTCTTCAAACGCTGCTTGAGTTTCTTCTCTTACTTCTACAGGATCGACTTCAATAGTAGGACCGGGTAAATTAAATTGGCGTCGAGGACGAGCTCCTCTCCCTGCGTTGTATTCTCTAAATATGTTGTTAGCTCGAGCAGCCGCGCGTCTTTTTCGCTCTCTCATTCTTTTTGTTTCTGCTTGTTCTTGAGCTATTCTCTCGGCTTCGAGTTGAGAATGAGTTTTTGTGTACTCTTCTTCAGGTTTATTCGGATCTGGAGCAGGGAGTAACTTCATCTCAACTGGCCCGTCTAACCGGGTACCTTCGGGAGTAGAAGGAGGTACTGAACCTCCTGACTCATAATTACTAAACACAGCTTCAGCGCGCTTTCTTCTAGCATTTCTGCGTCTAGTAATTGCGCCTCTTCGGGCCGCATCACTTCTTTTTTCGGCTTCGAGTTGAGAATGAGTTTTTGTGTACTCTTCTTCAGGTTTATTCGGATCTGGAGCAGGGAGTAACTTCATTCTAGGCCCGTCTAGCGCTACACCTCCAGGTATAGAAGGAGGCACAACAGCGCCTGCATCGTAATTAGTGTATGCAGCTTCAACACGTTTTCTTCTAGCGTTTCTGCGTCTGGTTTCTGCAGCTCTTCGCGCTCCATCACTTCGTCTTTTGGCAGCCTCTGCCGCTCTTTTAGCTGGTTCTTCAGCTGCAAGTTGTTCTGCTGTTTTAGTGTATTCTTCTTCAGGCTTGTTTGGATCAGGAGCAGGAAGTAAACGTCTACCGGTTACTCTGTCTTCATATTCGCGAAATTCTCTGGCTTTCTCTGCTGCTTCTTTTTCTCTTTTTATTCTTTCTGCTTCGATTGCCGCATTTACTCTAGCGCGCTCAGATTCGGATAAGGAATCCCCAGCTCCAATTGCTGAACTTATTTCAATAGCTTTACGCTCGGCTATTCTTTCTCTTGTTTCGCGTGTTCGTTGGTCTAATTCTCTGTTTAGTCGAGTACTAATCATTCTACGTGCTCGAGCACGCACAAGAGGGTTTACAACAGTTTTTTTAGCTATTGCACGTTCTTGAAGTTTTTGATCTAGCCTCTCGTATTCTTCTCTCGCTTCTGGAGTATCTAACAACTTAACACGTTTTTTTTGTTTTTTAGGAAGACTAACGTTGTATTTTGCGTCTAACTCTTCGTCAGTGAGTTCTTTGTTTTCTTCAGCATCTGAGTGTCTGTCTTTCTGAGCAGCAGTTACAGCTTTGATGTCTTTTTTGTCTTTTTCAAGTTCTTCTTGCTGCCGTTTAAGTTCTTCAGCAAATGCCGCTGCATCTCTTTCTCGTTCTTCCCTAGCTAGTCGCTTTTGAAGCATTCGCTGAGCTCGGTCTCGCATATTTAAGTCTATAGCGAGTCCTTTTGCTTTAGCCCGCTTTTCAATTTTCCGGTCTAAGTCAAAAACAGGGTCATCAGTACTTACAAGCGCTGCTGCTCTTTCTCCATCTCTAGCAGCTTTTGCGTTTCTGTATGCTTCTGAATCTGCTTGAATACCTGCTCCTCCAAAAGCAGATCCGTATGGATGTACAAACGGAGTTACAATTTGCCCATACTGATCTTTTACAGCTTGTTCGACTTGCGGAATTTTTGCAAGTTGTCCTGCTATTTCTGGAAGATTTTTTGCGTTTGTGCGGTTAAAAGAATAGTTAATTACCGGTGTTGGCATGTATTCAATACTTGCTCGATGTGCCATTATTTCGGCTTCTGCTTCTTTTTTTTCTGGAGATTCTTCGTAAAGTGCTTGTCTCTCGTCTCTACTTATTGCCTCACCAGGTCTTCTAGGTTTTTTCAGATTACTAAAAAAGTTTATTTTTGGAAGAGCCATAGATTTAAGTATTCTTAAACGAGCTCCTGTGCTTACAGGTCTACCTCTTTTTTCTACCGAGGCGTCAATCATTGCGTTTACTTCTTCACGACGCTTTTCCTCACGTTCAGCATACTTACCTTGTAAAATTCTACGTTTTGCTAGTTTTTCTTCATAATCTTTCATAGCTGCTTCATATTGTTTTTCTTCGTCTGGTGAAAGCGTATCAAGTCTCTCGTCCATCCTTTTTTTTGCATCCATATGCGCGCCGCCTTCTACAGCATACGACACGCTATTTCTAACATCTTTTGCAAGTAATTGAGCATGTTCTACAGTTTTACCTGCAAATATTGACGAAGCGTCTTTAGGTATTTGCGCCTCTAATCTTTTTATATCTTCAGATACTGTGGTTTTAGATCCTCCTTGCGATGCATATAATCGCTCAGACAAACCAAACGCAATTTTTCTTGCTCGGTCTAAGATACTCACGTTAGGCTTGAATTTTTCAGATTCTATGTCTACTCCGTTTTGCTCTCTTATTTGCCTACTTCTAAGCATTCTGTTAGCTCGTTCTTTTAAAGAGAGATTGACAATTCCTTTTTCTTCAAAACGATCAGCAATCTTTCCGTTTAGTCTATCCTGTTCTCGTTGATTTTGGTAGCGTCTCTCAACTCGCTTTTCCTCTTCTTCTCTTTCTCTGTCTCTATCTTTGTTTAGTTTGTCTATTTGCGCTGGATCAGAAGCATCTATTTTTCTAAATTCTTCCGTATTTGAAGGAGAAAGTATTGATAGAATACTTTGAATTTTTTGAACTTCTTCGCCGTCTACATCTCGAGCTAAATTTTCTTGAGAAGGAAATCCAAAATTTCTTAGATTGTTAATAACCCGCAGTTTTCCTAGTTTGCTACCGATGTTACTAGCTAATGTTTTTTCTTCTGCAGCGCTTTCTTGTCTCTCGCTTACTGCTTCAGCTACAGGTAAGACTTCCACTGCTCTAGCAAAAGCTTCGCTAATTGAAGGATCGTTTAAATATTTTTCACCTTTTTCTTTTTTCATTAAATCAACAATTTTTTTAACTGCTGGATTATTTTGGCTTCCTCTTAAAAGGTTGTCAACATCCACTTGTTTGCCGAAATCAGTAAATCTTAAATTGTTTACCATTCCCGGCTGCATTGTTTTAAAAAAATCAAGAATATCTTTTCTAGCAGTTGGAGAACCAATCGCAGTCGCTAGTAATTGCTTAAGTCCCTGGTTGTCTCCGTATTGCTTGTGAAATGCAGTAATAACCTGGTCAAGAGGAGTCTCTTCATTTGGTGATCTATTTACACGAGTAGGTCTTTTTGAATAACCTTTATTGCCTTCGTGATCGTAAACAATGTCATTTGTTAATTGGTCGGGATCAGCAAACAGAGGGCCTAGTGGTTCTTCTCCTGCAGCTATTCTTGCTTCAATTACACCGCGTTCTTTTAATTCTTCTGCATTTTTTGGATTTTTTAAAATACGCTGAACTCTTTGTCTTTCTTCTTCGATGCGCGCATTTTCGCCTGCTTCGTAACTTTCAGATTCTTGCTCACCGAACTCTGTCCCTCTTTCCTCAGGCGAAAGTGTTTTAAGATACTGTCGCTTAGCTAGCTCATTAGTTATTTCTAAATCTTCGCCAGGTGCCTTTTCGACAATTCCTGCTGCTTTGTGATCTTGAACTACTAAGTCATTGTATGCAGGAGAAGGAAATTTGCCTGTAATAGAGCGAGATAAAGACGAAATATGATATCTCAATCCCTTGGCTAGTTGGGTAGGACTATATATAGTAGCACTAGGTTCACGAACTTCACCCAGTTCTTCAGTCTTGCCTAACAAAGCTGCTACTCTGTCACTCATTGTTCCTGGAGTATGAAGCAGCGGTAAACCAGCTTTAGCTAATTTGGGAGCGTTTGACAGCGTGTCTACAATACTTTCACCTTCCGCGCCGTCACCTAATAAAGGTTCTAAAACTGGACGAATTGTTTCAACAAGCTGACCAAATTGACTAAATGAGTCAGATTTACGAAATTCGTCAGTTCTTGACACGTCTCTAAGTCTGCTAAGTGTTTCACTGTCTAGATTTGTTAAAATTGGGGAAGTTTTCTCCATTTGCTCGGCTAGTGCAGCATTTGGGCTGCCTTCTTCTTTTGCGTTAGCATAATCTAAAAGAGGAAAACCATTGTATTCAGACTGCTCAAGCTGCTGAATTGCTGAAAAATAAGATTTAGCTTTAGCAAGCGGATTTGGTAAACCTCGCGCAACTTCTGATTTTATCTCTCCGTCTTTTCCAGTAATTTGCTGCGCAATCTCTAATCCTCCAAAAAAATTCTGATATTTTGAATTAGTTCCTGTTAGACCTAATCCAGCTAATACGTTGTCAGTCTTCTTTCGTTTTATTGTAGCTAATTCTTGTTGTTGAGTTTCGCTTGGTAATTCGTCATCAAGCGGAATTCCTTCAGCGGCATTTTCTACAATTCTGCGTAAAGGCGTAGCGGCATCAAAAGGAATCGGTAAACCTGATCTACCTATGTTACTCAAATAAGGAATAATTTTTTTTGCTTGACTAGTGACATTAGTAACAAAATCTCTAAACTTTACAGCATTGTCAAACTTACCACCGGCAACGCGTTTTATCATTTCTTCAGGATCTGTATCTCGTCCTGTTATTTTTGCAGTTGGGTTAGATATCATGTCAGCCGGTACGTAAATCTCTTCTGGTGCACTTTCGGTAGAAAGACTACTTCCGCTAGCTGATGGAACTATCGCGAGTTTTTCCACGTCTGCCGGACTAACTGCTCTTCTTGTTTCTTCAGTATGAGGAATTTGTACAGACGGTTCTGCTGACTTTGATCCAATTACAATTAAAGATCTGTCATCCTGCACTGAATACTTTTTCGGATCTTCTGCAATAGCTTGAAGCGAAGTTGGATTAACTACACCTCTGTGCATTCTGTCAGGATTGTCAAGAACGTTTGTTATTTTAGGATCCTTAGTTACAAACGCGTCACTTGCTAAAACTACACCAACTGGCTCATCTGTGACTGAGGACTTTTCATACAAAGGGTTATGCGGTTTGTTATTCATCACAAGTCCGCCCCTACCGGCTACTACTTGCGAAGGGTTTGTACCTTCGGGCATTAATGAAGCGCTCAGCGGTATGTTAAGACCAGTTGAAACAATTGGAGTGTCTCCTAAACGAACAACCTCGTGACGGTACTTTCCAGATGGATCTTGTGTTCTACGGTACGCCGCAAGTGTTGCATTTGAAGTAGCTGCTGTTCCGGAATCGCGGCTTCGAATATGTGCTAACCTAGCTCGACGCCCCGCTAAATCCAATTCTTTAGCGTAACCAGTATCACCGTCATAATATTTTGCAAATTCTTTGTCTGAGCCCATGGCTTCTTCATCAACTTTAGAGTACTCGTCAAAATAGTCTGCAACAGTGGCTGTTCTTTTTTCCCTTTCTGCTCTTTGTTTTGCTCTTTTTCGTGCTTCTAGTGACATTGCTTGAGAAGATCCCGACATTTCAGCTAGTTCTTTTTCAAGAGAAGTTTTTTCTCCTGGATACGCTTCGTCAATATCCGATTCTATAGAAGCTAATGGTAATTTGTTAGCAATTCCTAAAATATTATCTAGTGTGAACTTTTGTTCTTTTGGTACTAAAGTTGCGGCACGTGCTAATACTCTCGAGACTAATTGACTTTTTGTTGATTTACTGACTCCATCCGAAATCGCGGCTGTTAATTGCTTTTCCTCATTATCGTGAGAAATAGCCATGCTGTCTTCGCTTATTCTTTTTTCAGGGTGTGCAGCAGCGTACGCTGCAACTGTTTTGTCATCGCTAGTATGTACTTCTCTTTTTGAATAGTCCGGCTCAAAGTAAGCTCGTTTTGACGGCGCAGGATTACCGGTCGCAGCAGATTCAGATTCTACCGGTGCAGTCGTTTCTTGTTTTGAAGAGATTTGTTTAGCGGCGTGTACTTTTTCTACTTGCTCGTATGTTGCTAAATTAGTTTGAGCTGACTTTAACTCACCCCATTTTCTTCTTTTTATTGCGGGATCTGTTTCTGTAATGTAAGACTCTTCTGCATCTTTTACTCTTTTTCTTAAACTTTCTGAAACTCTCCGATGCATTATTCCAGCAATCGAAGTGGTCTCTTCTCCGCTAGAACCTGCAGCAGCAAATACATTTTCAAAAACTTCTTCAACATTTACGCTTCTTAAAGCTTCTTCTTGCGCTTTTTGTGTTTTACCGGTTTTGGACTGACTCAACTTGGCAGCAAGCATTGCTGCAAATATACCTACTAAAGTATTTTGAGCATCGGGCGATCCTAATACCCCTATACCGCCTCCTTCTTTACCAATTGCTCCTCTTGCAGTTGTGTCTTGCGCTGCAGCTTCAATTTGCGGAGCCTGCCTTACAAGAATTGCTTTTAAAGTTTCCGGTATTGCCTGTTGTGCTTGTCTGCCAGTTCCAGAAGACGGTTTAGAAACTCTGCCTGCTTTAACGTCTTGAATAGACTGCGCTACAACAGATCTCATAGCTTTTAGTATACTTTCAGCAACTCCTCCCTGAAGCACTCCAGAAGACGACGCCGACTCAACATATCCTCTATCTCGATCTGCTTGTATTTTTAAATCTTCGTCGGTTCCTTTACCAATCGGAATTCCTAACATGTGCTTTAATGTGTCTCTGGTTTTTCCAAACGTATTGTGTAAAGATCTTCTCCGAGATTGCCCGGTTGCCGCTCCTTCTTGAGTACGAAAACCAGTATCAGGTGATTGCGGGATTACTGTGTTCCCTATTCCTACCGCTGACTCACTATCATCTGCTAAAGATCGCCCGTCTACTTCTCTTCGCGAAGTTACTGGACGGGCAACTGCTTGCTTTATGATTTGTCTTATAGCAGGTAAAGCTTTTCTAACCTGATCAACATTGCCCATTCTTGTAGACATCTGATAACCAAGTGATTTATAAGCGGAGCCTGTTTCTTCTCGCATAACCACAGTTGACAAAGCTTCTTCAAAAGCGTCGACAGTTGACGTAGTAGAACTTCCCGGCTTTATTGCTTGAAGCAGAGCTGCACCTCGCTGGCTTCCTGCTTGAGTCAGTTTTTTTGCAATTGCGCGAACTGCTAATTTTAATTGAGCAAGCTCTGATGTAGACAAAGCACTAGCGTCTCTGTCGTTTTCAAGAATTTCTCGTCTTTTCGACGGTAAACTTGCTACATTCGCAGCTGGCTCAGCAATGCTGTATTCTCCGGGTAGATCAGGATTTTTTGCTGAAGGTGCCCTAGCTCCTCCAGCAGCAGTGGGACCGGTAACTCCTTTTACTTGCCTTGCTGCGTTAGCTTCTTGCTGCATTAATGTAATACGTCGTTGTATTAACTCATTAAGCCTCTCATTTTCTTTTATAGCGCTTTCTAAATCTTCAACACGAACTCTAGCTTCGTTCTCTGTTCTTTTTCTCGTTTCTCCGGTGTTCTTATCTACTGCCGTAGTCTGCAAATAAGGATCTGCGGGGTCTACTCCAAGATTATTTAAAAGGCCTTTAGCTTCAGGAACTTTTTGAACAATATCGTTCAAAACCATTAACAGTTTTTCTAACCTCGATACATAGTTGTCTGACATGTATTACACCTACATGAACATATCAAAGATAGCTGACTCTTTTTTGAGATCGGCTTCTTCTTGTTCTTTTATTTTCTTTAATTTTCGGCGAATGCTAGCGTCAATTGCGTGCTTTCGAGCACTCATTAACGCTGTTATTTCTAAATGCGTTAAACGCCCAATTTTATGGGCGTTCATTGCAGTCATTTGTTCTCTTTGTAAAAAATGATCTAACCACATTCCTAGTTCATAATAAGAGCCTTGACAGACTCTATGAAGATGGTGAATCCCCTCCGTTCGGCTCAGGCTCATGTAATTCATGGTCCTTATTGAGTGCCTGGATGTATTTATCGAAAGCGTCTTTCGATACCTTTCCAAGAGTCCAAATGTTTTCTGCAAGTTCACGGACTACCTCCCCGTTCGCATCGAGTAATTTTTTTGCCTGCGCTGAGTTCATCTTAGGTCGAATCAGTCCTTCAACAATTGTGTTAATTGTAAACTCAACTGTGTCAGTTTCACCCGACTTTTGCGAAAGGCTGTTGATTTTTTCCATTTGAGCGTAACTCAATGCGCGGATCCTTAAACGCTTCTTTAAACCCTTAATTACAAGATCTACTTCAAGCAGAGAATCGTCGTTAAGCAAATCATCCACATTATCATAATATTCCCCAGCACCAAATGCGTAATCTAGCATATCAATCTCCTTTGTTTAACAAAAATGAACCCTCTCCAATAGTATTCTATCAGAGAGGGTTGCATTTGACAAGCACTTATAATTAATTATTAAGCGTCTGCGCTGTTGTAGTCGCCGGCCAGTGCGGTGCTGACCGTGAAGCCACCATTGTCCATGAAGTCAAACGATACAGTAACCTGATCGTTTGCAGCATTGGTCAGCTGGTAGCCAGTAAGAATTGCGGAAGGAATCAACATGGTGTAGCCCCCCTTCGAGACAAGCTTGACACCGATGTACTCACCTGAGTTCGAAATGTTGATCAAGCGAGTGTGCGTGGCCTGCTGATCAGCAGGAAGCGTGACCTGGAACGAGCCATTGACACGCTTGGTGGTGGTGAATGTGTACATCTTGCCATTGTCGTTCAAGAAAGGACCTGCATCGACCTGTTGGGTCTGGAGGCTGGCCTGCCACTGTGAAACAAACTTCACATTGTCGTAACCCGTGCCAGCAGCGTTCTTGATTTTTAAATAACCCTCAATACCTTTTACAATTGCCATTTGATTAGTTCTCCTAATTAGATTTGGTATAACAATAAATCCGGCTTTGCCGGACAGAAAGGCTAACGAGGTAATCTTAAATGATAACCTCAGCAGCTTTTTATTTTTAGTTTAAACAGCATTTTTACATTACTGATTAATTACCTTGGTGTAATAAACGTTTCAATTCCTACAGCCGATGTATATACGGCCGTTGAGTTAACACGTTCTATTGGAAAAGAATAAGTCTTATACGGGTAAAACTGCACGTCGTACGGTATTGATATATTCGCTACTCCAGTCACAAGGATAGGATACGAAAAGTTGTTAACTAGCTCCCCTAAAGAATCAGCAGCTTCTGCTAAACTGTTCGACACTGAGCGCATAGTTACTATGCCTTTCCATGCTGACATGTTAAGCAAACCGTAACTTGTACCAAGGCTGCTATCGCTTTGATAAATTAAATACGGGTAAACTGCTTCTGAAGGAGCAGTGTTGAAAAACACTCTGCCTGCATATTGTCCAGAAATCTGGACAATTGCTCGAGCAATTATTCTCCATACATTGGGGTAAAGCGCGTTAACTATCATTTTAATCCCTTTAAGTTAACCGACAAGAGTTTTAATTTCAGCCGATACGGCTTGATTAACATTTCTTGATAGTTCTGCATCTACAGTCTGTTGAAATTTTTGCTGAACTTGCTCAACGAGCTCGCTCATCATTCCTTTAACTTCAGACAAAGTTGCTTTTTTTGTAGAGTTGTCTACTGCTTGTTCAACAATGACTTTTAAACTCGGGCCGTCAATTTTACCAGATTTAATAATCAGGCTAATCTCGTTGGCCATCTTATATAACTGCAATATTGAGTCATCAATTAAAGCAGCCTTAAGCGGGTTTTGAATAGTATCTTGATCGACGACTTCTACACCGGTTTCTTGTTTAATTTTTTGATTTAAATCCTTAAAACTGTTTAACCGATCTCTGAATTTTTTATTTTCAGATGTCTCAGCCTGTCTATTACGACGGTTAGTCATCCGCGCTTCTTCTTCAGGACTCACATCGTTTAAAGAAAATAAATAATCTTCAACGTTCTGCAATACGACGTTTTCTATAAGCGTGCCTAAATGGCGCGGAATCAATACGTAATCGTTTTTGTATTTTTGTATTTTTTTAATAAGATCGTTAATCATTTTTGTTTCTCAATCGCTATAACAAACGCCCCCATCAAAGTGTGTTTAATGGGGACGTCGATAATATCGTAAACAGTGCCGCTATACACCAATTTGTCTTTTGTCGTTACTTCAGTGCTGAACGGCAGCTGAACTTTTGTACTTTGTTGATTTTTTAAAATCTGTACTTGTTCTTCTTGATTAGTAAACGAACTTAAGCTTTTCCCAGACTTGTTGATAATCCGGCACTGCACATTTGATTGATCTGTAAACGCTTCTAAATACTCGCCGTCTATTGTAGAATAACCGGTAAATAAGCGAAGCGTGCAGGTGTCGAGTAAAAAACTTTCAGCCTGCTGACGTATATACAAAGCTGCATTAGTCAGTGTCATCCTCTACCGCCTTAATTCGATCGTCAATCACTTGAATCTTTTTTATTGTTTTATTGAGATCGACTGCACTTTCGCGAATTCGCTGAAGAGTTGTTAACGAGGTTAACAACTGCAATCTTTTTGCTAGTTCAGTAAGCGACTTAAGTTCAACAATTTCAAGGATTTCGCTATCGGTTAGAAAATTAACCATATCTGGAGGAAGAGCCTCTTGATCATACTCCTTAAGCAGTCCCAGAGAAAAAAGTTTACTGTTCAATTTTCGAAACATCTTGTCCTCGAGTGCTGTGTACACTTCGATTACTTCGTCCTCGTACGCAAACTCGGATCTTTGCTGTTTCTCTATATCAAAATTTTCTTCTCTTGTGGATAGCGTCCACCCGATGTTTTTTGCGCTGTCGTGGGGATCCAATCGAGCTCCTGCCACAATGTGGACGGGGACTTTTGCATACCGCTTATAGACTGTTTCAAACGCTGGGTAAATATTATTCTTAGACATAACTTCTTCCTTTTATTAGTATTAAACTACCTTGATAACGCCGATGTTCTGTGGCATGTCTACAACAAGACCGTACTTCTGCCAAGCGTGCAAGACATAGTCTGCAGGCTGAATTGAAGTGTCGGTATGTTCCTGATATTCAACGCCGCCATAAAGCAATATTTCGCCTGCATTTTGACCGATAACTAGAATTTGATTTTCGGGAAGCAATGCTTCGCGAGGCGTTGGAAGACCGTTACGGAAAATTTGGGGAGTTTCGATAATCGGAATGCCCTTGTAGGACGTCACGCGATTGGTATTCAAGTACTCCATCAATTTTTCAGGAACTGGGTACGCAATTTTGCTGCCACCAGCAACATACGAATACTCACGGAAACCCGCAAAATCGTACATTGGCCGAATAGCTTTGCGAACGCCAACAATTGCTTTTACATCACCTGCAGTGTACATCACGTTTTCGATTAATTCATCGAGCTGCGTGTAGGTAATGCTGCTGGTTTGTACGTAATGTGAAGGAGTCTTAGCCGTGTCCCAAGTTGAACCAATAAGGTTATACACACGTGCAACCAGGGTTTCAATAATGTCGTTTTGCAACTGCGTACGCATCATGTCAACTGTGATATGTGATCCCTCTTGAACGTTCATCAAGGATTCGCGAACACCGCCGATCAACTGATCAAACACAAACGAATGAAAATCACTGACGGTTGTAGGCTGGCTAACTAAGTGCTGCGTTCCTGGAACCATTGACTGCACTGCGTACTTACCGCGGCGCAGACGACGGATCGTTGGATCGCCAACGTTTACTTGCCGAGTCGGCATAAAAGCGTTAAAAATATCTAAATTAAGAAATTCAGGCTCAATTAGCTGAATTAACATCTCAGCAAAAGCTGACTTACCGCCTGGAGTAGTGCCTGCTGTTTTTGCAAGTTCAGCTACACTTTTTAAAAGTTCTGTCTTATCCATTATTTACTCCTAGTGCATTATGATGTACAGTACGTCGGTATCTGGTTGATATCGATCCACTGTAGCAATCTTATAAGAATCGTTGGTCGTGTACGTGAGCATACCTGAGGCACCGACGGCTACACCTGCACCAGGGACCTTAATGTCGGCCGAAGAAATGAAACAGTTGGCGGTAACGCCAATCTTACCACTGTGAAGTGCGACTAGTTCGCCGCTGTAGATAACGGGCTCGCGCCACATCGAACGAGGAACCAAGTACATTTTCTTTTCAAGAACTGGATCCCCGTAAAGGCTACCATTGTTTAAGTCGTAGCTCTGAACACCTGGAGCGGTATACCAATCAGCATACGTAGGACGCGGAAACGAGTCAGGCGGAAAAAACGCAATAAAGACACCATAACGCACATTTGCCGAAGCGTAAGTGACGTTAGGTAAATCGTTGCGAACTCCCGAAGCGCCGACCACTACGGCACGCCCTTCCATAATTGTGGAAGCGGCGACACCTTGGCGGCTGGAGTTTGTAGTTACAATAACTGCCATTTAATTATCCTCTTTTTTGAATTTTTTAAGTTGCTCTGCTATTTCTCGTGGAGTCATCGGTTTATTGTAGTCTCCGCGAGGTTCAGGAATTACAAGATTGTTTGTAGAAGCACTTGCCTCCTGCTTAGCTTTAACAGACACATTCTTTTGAAAATCTTCAAAAATTTTCGAAAGAATGCTGTCTTCTAAAGACAGGTAGAAATCAAGTTTTTCAGAAATCTCGCTTTCACTGAAAACAGCTGAAAGCTTTTTGATTACTTCATTTTTCCGGGCTTCGGCTTGGGCGTATTGCTCGGCTTCTTCATAGGTTTTGATTTTACTCCGTAACTCATTAAGCTCATTCTCCTTTTGGGAAAGTGACAAAGTCAATTCGTCAATTTGTTGTTTAAAATCTTCCATTTTTTCCTTCTCTTCTGCTACTGAAAGCAACGGGGTTCTATCCCCGTAAGCAGGGTTATCGACAATACACGTGCCCGCAAACGTAATGTCATTGAGCCAGCGTATTCCATCAACTTCCTCTGCTGAGGTGTAATAAACTTCCCAGGACGTTCCTATAAATTCGTTTACATCGGCACGCGATTTTAGTAGTTCATATACTGCGGGGTATTCATCTTTCCAGATGAATGCTCTCCCTTTTATCACATCGCGGCCTTGATAAGTATCGACAAAGGCTTCGACAATGGCGCCAACAGGTTTAGCACCTGCGTGACCACCAAAACTAGCCGAAGACGATGCTATCTTTATAGGAGTAAATCGAGAAGTTCGTATGACGTTGTCAATCTCTGATTTTTTAATTCCTTCGCTATTTGCGTTAGGTTCGAAATCAGTCAAAACAACTTCAATTTCTTTAATGAACGGATGGTCAATACTTGAAAATTCTGCAAGTCTCAAACCACCTTTCAATGATGCCGAACTTTTTTTGTCAGCTGTGTCCATTTGCTTTACTAAACGAGCAAACCAGGATCTTCCAGAACCGCCTCCCCAAAGTAACCAAGAGGTCCAGGCCGGGGAATCTTTTGGGGCATTTGCAAATCGTGCATTTCTGCCAAAAAAACGATTTCCCATTCTTGCTCTTTCTGGGCTTACAGATTCACCTGAGACATACTTTCTTGCCCATGCCACTGTAGCGGGTTCTAATCCGCTACCACTTAGTCCTTCTTCGTGCAGGGCAAGTCCGCGCTTTGCAGCTGACTTAACCCCTGCTGGAGGAGAAAAATTAATGTTGGCGTATTTAGCTGCCGAGTACGTCTGATTGTTTGTCTCATCCTCCTCAGTTTGATTAGATTCTTCTATGTTTGGAAGATCTGAAATTTGTAACTCTTCGTTTCCAATAACCCAGAATTTACAAATTGCCTCGTCTTCTAAAATACCTTCGACAAGAGAACAACTTTTGCTTTCACTTGCGTAAAAAGCACAATTTGCGCAAACAATCCCCTCTGCTTTAAAAGGGTTAAGAGACGCAGGCGTGTAGTGAGCTCCTTCGCTGTCTGCGCCTTGACTAAATTTTCCAAAATCGCCAACAAGTTCAAGTAGTTCTTTAACTAACTCTTCTTGGCGCGGTGTAAGATACTCGTTCTCATCTTCCATTAGGCACCTCTAACTAAATGTATAGCAAAAGAACCTACTGCAGTCTCGTCAAGCGTGAATGCAATAATAAACCCGTTAACTGGACTAGACAGCGCGGGAATGCCGTAAATACCGCCCGAAGCGGCAACTGTATCAGGGAAAAATCCATAACGCGTGCCGGCGTACAGTTCGTGTGAACTGACCAAAAGATCATCATCGAGAAATCCCATATCTGCGTAGATTCTCAATGTTCCGGCTGCTGCTGATTTAATTGAGAAAGACAATTTTCTCCATCCAGATCGTATCATTGGAACATACACAAAACGCGTACCTATCCGAGATGTATCAAAAAAAGAACCACTTACGGTAATTGGTGCCATTGTGTACTGATCAAACACATCTTCACTAACGTATATGTCGTCATATCCGTCAGAGAAAGAAGGAACAAGTTCGTTAACTCTGCCATCTCCGGCTGTCTTCAGTCCACCGCGAACTGTTGTCCGAAATACTGAAAGTTCTGTATCGAGTAGCTCAATACTGCTGTTTGCAATGGGCTCTTCATAATAAGCGCCACCCATTGGAAATACTGTGTTTCCGCTATTAAATGACTGAGTGTATGACCCTTCAAGAACTAACGAAACAGGGACAGGTGAATCCACTGTGCCGATTGCAGTTCCACTGGAAGTTGTCATCACAAACTGCTGATAATGTGTTGTTGATAATTCTCCAGGTATTTCTATAGTTCCTATAGTAGTTACCGAAGATGACGGTATGTTTATTGCCATGCTTGCCTCCAAGATTATATCTATCTATACTTGTCAATAATTATTTGTCAATTTTAATCGATTAACTACGGATCTAACTGTTTCTCTAGAAACAGATAAACCAGAAGTATTGCAGAGTTTTGTAATTTCTCTTATTGATAAATTAACGGAGTAAACAGATTGAATAAATGATTCAACAAGAGGAGTTGTTCTAGGTCTTCCTCTTGGCCTAGAAGAACCAAAAAGAGTGTTAAAGCTTTTACTTAAGTAGTCAACATCATAATTTACAGATTCAGTTTTAGTTATTCTTCTCTGCAACTGTTCCATTTTTACTATCTCGGAGTACCATTCTTCAGCCTGATACGGAGAATATAAGTTTTCACAAAAAGAGCAAAGACTTTTTCCTCTTTTTTTCCTGTTCTCGCAAAACAAACATTTTACATATCTCATAAATTCACCAAATGACAATTTAAAGTAGGCATACTTACCCACATTTATAATAACACACATAGTGCAGTGGAATTTACCGCTATCACTATCTCTAATCTAATTCTAATAAAAAGGAGAAAAGTTGATTGTATAATTAACCAAGAAGAAAAAAAAAAGAAAGCATATGTTTACATATTAAGTTTATGTACTTATGTTTTTATTTTTTTTTATTATTGATTATATGTATAAGCTATGTTACAATGTTTGTAGTGTTTAATATTATCTAGGTGGAGGAAAAAATGGAAGAAAACTCAATGAGCTGGGATCACTATCAATCATTTGTACGGAGTACAAAAAAGTACGACGATCGGTTTAAATTGATTTATCCTGTTTTAGGACTTGCATCGGAAGCAGGCGAAGTTGCAGGAAAACTTAAAAAAATCTTTCGTGATCACGGCGGTCATGTTGACGAAGCTCAACGAAATAGACTTATTGACGAGCTGTCTGACGTACTCTGGTACGTTACTGCTTGCGTAGATGATCTTGATTTTTCTTTGGAAGAGCTTGCAAACTACAATGCTGCTAAGCTTTCCGAAAGAATGGAAAAGGGTACAATCCACGGAGACGGCGACATTCGATGAAGTTCACTGTATACGAGTGGGCTGAGGAAAACGGAAACTTTCGTGTGAGGTTTTCCGTTGCCTCTAACAAACTTGACAGGTTGGAGCAGTACGAAATACTATTCCCCTTTTCTGGGGAAGATCCGCAGCTGTTTATGAACAAGTTGCGAAATTATATGATTTCGCATGTCTCCTACCACGACAACTTAAAAGCTGCTAAAAGTGTACTTAGCGGCTACACGTTTTCAGACCCAACAGTACATTATTACGAGATTATAGGAGAGAGCGATGTTACTCAGTAAGTCCTTTTTAAATAAATTTGAAGATAACCCACAGTGGCCGAGCTTGCTCGGTCAATTTGTCTATCTGCGTACATATAGCCGATACTTGCCCACCAAACGACGACGAGAAACATGGAAAGAGACCGTCACTCGCGTGGTTGAGTATAGCATGGGTCTCGATACAATTACTGATCGATTTCAGCAGGAGACAGAAGCGCGCGAACTTTTCGAGGCCATGTATAACCTCTCGGTGTTTCCTGCAGGCCGCACTTTATGGACCGGCGGAACAGAAGCTGCTAAAAAATACCCGCTATCTAACTTTAACTGTTCGTTCATGATTGTTGACGATGTACAAGCATTTCTTGACGCGTTCTATTTGATGATGTTGGGCACCGGCGTAGGTTTTCGTGTTTTGCCTCAGGATGTAATTAAATTTCCGCCGTTGATCACCGGTGTAACTATCGAGCACAAAGAATACAGCGCTAAGCCCAAAGCAAAGCGCCTAGAGATCTCCCACTACACCAGCGACGAGGGCGTAATGTATCTGTCGATTGGCGACAGCAAAGAAGGTTGGGTATGGGGCCTAGAATCTTTGTTTGAAGCCTTCTTTCAAGGTTACAAAAAGATCGTTGTCGACTACGATAGCGTTCGTCCTGCAGGAGAGCAACTGAAGACATTCGGTGGCCGTGCCAGTGGTCATGAGGCATTGCGCGATATGTACGAGAAAATTGTAAAAGTTTTGAACGAGGGAAATGACCGTCTTTCGACAATACAAGCTATGGACGTCATGAATCTGATCGGTGAGGCAGTTGTTGTAGGCGGCGTTCGTCGTTCTTCCGAGATCACTCTCTTTGACATTAACGATACCGCCGTGCTCGACGCTAAATTGGACCTCTGGTCCGACCCTGCCAAAGAGGACAAAAGATTTCGATCAATGAGCAACAATTCAGTATACTTCACTGAAAAGCCTACTAAAGAGCAGCTTACGCAGTTGTTCAGCCGCATTTTGAATAACGGTGAGCCTGGTTTTATTAATGCTGAGGCCGCAGCAAAGCGTCGCCCTTGGTATGCCGGTACTAACCCATGCGCTGAAATCTTGCTGGCTGATAACGGTGTTTGCAATCTTAGCGAAGTTAACGTTCGCAATTTTGTGAAGTTTGATCAGTACGGCGGATTTCTTGACTTGGACGCTCTTGAGTCCGCAGTGACTCAGGCTACGCGTCTGGGCGTTCGCATGGCTACGCTTGAGCTTGAACTTCCACACTGGGATAAAGTACAGCAACGCGACCGTCTGACGGGCGTAAGCTTGACTGGGTATGTCGAAGCATTTGATGCTTTAGGTGTATCTACTACGGAAGAAGAAAGCAGCCCAATTCGCACAATCTACAAAGATCGCACTGGTCGCTCGCGACTGCAATTCCACACTCTGCGTGGTGTTTTGGAAATTTTAAACATGGTCGCTAATGAGTCAGCCGACACGTACGCAAGTAGCTTGCGAATTCCTACGCCGCTTCTGGTAACCACTGTAAAGCCCTCTGGTACGATTGCACAGCTTCCTACGGTATCGAGTGGTGCACACGCCTCATACGCGCCCCTGTACGTCCGACGCGTGCGTATCTCGTCAAAGGACCCGCTGGCTCAAGCTATGCGAGAATCAGGATACCCAATTTTCCCTGAAGCAACCTCGTGCATGCCTGAAGCTTTTGCGGCCATGAGCGACGCAGACAAAGAAGAGACACTCAAGAATGCGCTGACTTGGGTTGTCGAATTCCCAATTAAAACGTCAGCAAAGAAAGCGTCTGCGGAAGAAAGTGCTGTTGAGCAGCTTAACCGCTACTTCATTTTGCAGAAGTACTGGACCGACCATAACACGTCGATTACAGTGACATTTAGCCCCGAAGAAGTGGACGAGATTATCGAACTGCTGCTTCGCAGATGGGAAGATTACATTGGTGTGTCGTTTCTTCCGAAGTTTACAACTGCTTACCCATTGATGCCATACGAGGCAATCGACGAACTAGAGTACGAGCGTCGATTAGCTGAAGTCTCCAGTGTGACAGGTTCTTCTATTATTGGACTTCTTGAGAAGCACGAGAATGTAGAAGTAGACGATGACTTGGGAACTGACTGCGAAGGTGGAGCTTGCCCAATCCGGTGACAATTAATTAAGTACATTTGTGGCAGATACTGCGTAGTATTACGCAGTATCTGCGGCATATCGGAGGATAAATGGCAAAAAATCGAAGATTTGACGAGATTTTGAAAGATTATTCGGATAAATATGATTTAGCCACGTTGGCTTCTCCGAATGATCGAGCTAATCTCGAAATGCTGATTAATAATCAGATTATTGTCGAGAGCGTTCAACGAAAACTTCAAGAGCTCACTGATGATGACCCTGTTGAAAACATTGACATGATTCAACGTCTGTCGTCGTCGCTCAAAGACATTATTGAAAGAAATCTTCAGTTAGAGCGTGCGTTGGCGCTTGACCGGAAAACAAGAAACCAAAACAACTCCGAGTCTATTGCTGAGTACTTAGTAAACCTAAAACAAACAGCACAGGATTTTCTCGAACGTCGTTTAGTCAAGTTATACTGCCCAGACTGCAAAATCCTTCTTTCTCGATTTTCGATTGTTCACGATCACAGTCTTTTTGAACTTCGCGTTAACTGCAACCAATGCAACAAGTTGGTTTTCGCAGCTAGAGAAGAAAAAGATATTTTCTTTGACATTAAAGATGCAGGATGGAGACGAAAACACAAGTACACAGTCAAACAGTCTAAAATATCTGAAAGTACGGAGTCTGACGTAGAAGACGATTTAGTACTTGGTGAAGAACCAGAGGAGGATCTCAACGATGCTGAAAGCTAAAATTGATGAAGCAGATTTAGCTTTTCTTGAAATTGTGGAAGACCCCGTCTGGTTAAACGAGTTTCTAAGGTCCACTAATAACGGAGACATGAACCGAAACAACTGGGCGCACGAAGAGTTTACTTTCAGACCATATCAAAAAGAAATCCTAACTGATCAAAGTAAACATATTGTTATTACCGGCGGACGCGCAATCGGCAAGTGCCAGCCTGCGTCTGCTCGTATATTTACAAGCACAGGTTACAAGACTATTTCACAACTTCTTAAGTTTCCTTCGTTCGTGACTTACGGATATTCAGTAAACGGTTCTTTTTCTCAAAGACGCGCTTTTCTCAGAAAAGACAAATGGAAAAAATGCTACTCAATCATTACACAGAGCGGTCAGCAGGTTAAAGCAACCGATGTGCACCCGATTATGACTCCTCGCGGATTTGTATTGATGGGTGATTTAGTAGTAGGCGATCTTGTGGCGGTAATGAACAAATTGCCGACCGATCACTGCATATATAACACACTTAGCTGGGCTGAACTACGAATACTTGGGTACTTATCTACTGGGAGCGTTTACTTTAAACCTGCCGGCGCAATTGTTCCACGATACAAGAAGATAGATGCTGAGCTAAGAGACATATCTCAAAAGTTGTTTCTTGACTACCGAAAAGACAATGACGGTAAAGTCTACATAGAGAGAACTAAGGCAGGAGGGGTGCGTCATTACATAAATCAACTTAAGATAGAACTGGGTGCTTATGGTAAAGACTATCGGCGCGTTTTTAAACTTGACTGGCTTAAAACGCAGACTCTTGAAAATATACGTGTATTCTTGGAAGCTGCCTATGCACAACATGGTGATCTTACGCTCGACTCAGTTAAAATTAAACTTTTTAATTGGAAGTACGTGCAGGACTGGCAAGAGCTTCTTCTTTACTTCGGCATAAAGACAAAATGCCACAAAGTCGCGAATCATGCCGAAGAGCACCACATTTTTGACATAGATGATTCGCAGTGGATTGTCGAAACTTTTGATAAAAACGCCGCTCGCGTTTTCTGGACCAGCTTTAAAATTCCGGGTGTTTCTGCAAATACCGAAGAAAAGGAAACAAACCTGGACTGGTACTCATGGGAGCCCATTGTCTTTAAACAGCAGCATGGCATGCAATTAACGTATTCTGTGCATGTTTACCAAGACGAAACTTACATAAGCGAAAACATAGTTGTGCACAATTCGGTAATTCTCGAAGACTTGCTCACTTATCAAGTGCTTAATTCAGGCATCGAGTTCCCAAGAACATCTGAACAACTCTTAGTCACGCCAAACACGAATCAACTTACTCCGCTGCTCGACCGAATTATTATTAAATTCACAACTTCGCCGTTTTTAAAAGATTTTCTTAATAACAACGTCAACAGGTCTAAAGGTACGCTTGATTTTCAACTTGGTTCTAGAAGGCACAGACTTAACGCACGTATTGCAGGTAGCCGCGGGGAAAACAATCTTGTCGGATTGCATATTCCCAAGATTACTGGAGACGAATTTCAATTGTTTCCTATGACTGCGTTTGACCAGATGCAGCCTACGTTAAACACATGGGAGCCGCGAGTGCAGGAGCTTTATACTGGCGTTCCAAATGGAATGCGGAATACTGCTCTTTATGTACTTGATGTTAAAACACCTAAGTTTAAAAAGTACCGAATACCCGCACCGAATAACCCGTACTTCACTAAAGAAGACTGGGATGACGCAATAATAAAATTTGGAGGGGAATCGTCTGATACTTTTCAGCAACTGGTGTTGGGAAAACACGGATCTCCTTCTTTTCAAGTTATTTCGCGCGATCAAATGAAACTAGTGCCGATTGATTTTTACTCGTTTAGGTACACAGCAGCAGACAAAGACAAAGGTAAGCAATACACAGATTTGCTTCCTATAGTAAAGCTGAAAAACGTAGAAAATTTGATTCTGGCAATTGACCCTGGGTTTAGCGATCCGACTATTATTCAACTAATGGGTTTTTCGGAAAACACTTGGAAATGTTTTGCTCGGTATCGTTTGCAAAGAGTCGACTATCCCGAACAAGAAAAGATTATTGATTATCTGGCTCGTTCTTACAACGTATCAAAGATAACAATTGATATTGGTGCAGGCGGTGGTGGTGCCGGAATAATGCAAAGTTTGAAATCTAGACCGGAATACGCCACGTTTGACTATTCTGCAAAAATTGAAGGAATTCAGTTTAACGAAAAAGTCAGCATTGCTAGCTTCGACAACAACATCGAGATTAGCGAGTCATTCAAGGCCTGGGCTACTAACGAAATGATTAAACACATTTCAAGCGGATTTTTAGTTTTTTCAGAAATAGATGCGGAAGGGGTTTCGCAAATTGAACGAGTGGCTCGCCAGAAAAGAACATCCGGCCATATGCACTATTACGTGGTTTCGCCTAGAGGTCACGGAGAGAGCAATGATGACCACATTTACGCGAGCTACCTTTGTTTTATCGGAGCTCTTCGAACGGCGATTCCAACTGCTAAACTTGCAGTCATAGGAAGAGCTTCAGCGCATTACACAGAGAGGTAACAATGGACAAACCACTTTCAAAAACAGTAGCTGGTTACTCACCTAACCCGATATTTGTATACAATCTTAATACAGTCGGTTATTACGATCCTTTAAATAGACCATTCGATAACAGTAAAAAATACAGTTATCACGAGATTGTTAAATATTGTCGATATTTTTACGAGAGAGACACAATTGCTCGCACGGTTATAAATCGAATGGTTAACCTGGCTGTTACGCGGCTTCGAAATCGAAAAGAAGACAAAGACGTAAACAACGCTTTTTATGATGCGATATCTTTAAAATTGCAGCCATTTCTAAAACACATGGCCACCGAGTATTTTGTAAACGGTATGGTCGTTCCAGCATTTACGTACAAGACGGTAATGATGAACAAGCTTGATCCGTCTTTAAGCAGAAAAAGAGTAGAAATACCGGATCAATTCTGGATAAGAAATGCAGCTAACATTAAATTACGCAAACGCCCTACAAGCATGGATCGAGCGATTTACTTAGAGCTTCCTCAAGACGAGATAATGTTTATAGTTAACAAAGGTAAAAGATCTGACGGCACTGACGACACTGCTGCTTATCGAGAACTTCTTAAACAACATCCTGAGTATGTAAAGGCAGTGCAAGACGGACAGAGAACTTTTCCTATCGATGGGACTAACCCAATTTACTGCGATCTAACCTCATACAATGAGTATCCGCTGCCGTATTTACAAAATGCGTTGTCTGCGATGCAGCATAAAGAGTATTTAAAATTAATGGATAAGACAATAGTTTCTCGTTCTATTGAACTGCTTAGGCAAATTAAAGTAGGAAGCGACACCTTTCCTGCCACAGACGATGATATTGCGGCAACTCAACAAGCTATTTCAGAAGCAGCTGCTTCAGGTGATCGAGTATTCAATCTCTTTACTAACCACACTGTAGAAGTTAGCTGGGTGCTTCCTCCTTTGGATGCGCTGCTTAACGAGTCCAAGTACGCCGAACCGAATTCAGATATTTTTCTAGCGCTTGGCTTTCCTCGCATTTTGACAGTCGGCGAGTCACTTCGCAGCAACTCGTCCGATAGTCGAATAGCCACGCTCGGTCCAATGACGACGTTGAGCGAGCTTCGCGAAAAAATTATAGAGTGGGTTAAGCTTTTGTACGAAGACCTTGCCACACGCAACGGATTTACTGAATGGCCTGATCCGTATTTCAGTCCGATTCAATTCCAAGACATGACCGCACTAACCCAGTTTGCTATACAAGCTCAGCAAATTGGCGCTATTAGCAAGGATACTATCGCCCAGTTATACGGGTCGACTTACGAGGAAGAGCAGCAAAAAATAAGTTTTGAGGTAGAAGCTGATGACACAAATCAACAACAACCCGCAGCACCAAAAGAACCTAGTGCTCAAACCGGGACAGGGGTACAGCCTGAGAACGAGCAAAAACCCGTATAAGTCGTTTATTGTTCATACTACCAACGGGGGAGCTAACACGAAAAGTGAATCTGAGTTGGCATTCTTAGTAAACTCTCCAAATGTCTCCGCTCATTACTTGATCGGAAAGAACGGGGCAATTTACCAAATTTTAGATCCTTCAGGTTACGTAGCATGGCATGCTGGTGAAGTGAATAAAGACGCTTACAGCAACGTTAATTCAATAGGAGTAGAGGTTCACTTCACTCCTAAAGAAATCTACTGGAATGGTTTTATGTGGGCAGGATTAACAAGCCTTGCTCGTAAATATCCTCATATTGAGTTTGCAACTCATCGCCAAATTGCTAAGCCAGCTGGTCGAAAGATAGATCCGTCAGGAGTTACCGATATTCAATTTGTTAACTGGTCTCGCTCAATTAACGAATCTTATAAACTTGCAAAACTTAGAGTAAATACGAATTTACGAAATTTTCCAAGATTCGGCAATAATATTATTCAAGTGCTTCCTGAAAAACTAACAGTTGTTCTTTCCAGCGAAAAAACAGAAGGTGACGTGTACAACGGCAGCAATTTATGGTATTATTGTAATTGGATTGGGTATGTTCACGAGTCACTTGTCGACTTGGTAGGTGACCTATGAACCAAGATACTTTAGTTGGCTTATACGGGGCGATAGCCGGCATACTTCTAGCATGGATTGGTTTTAAGAAAAACAAACAAGACGCTACGACAAAGTTTCAAGATTCGTTAATTAAGCGCGTCGAAACTTTGGAACTAGACAATGAAAGTTTGAGGCAACGCAATGAAGAACTGCTAGAAGTCAATTTAAAAGAACGCCAGAAACAATTCGAGCTTGAGCAGAAGATTGAAAGAATGGAGACCGAGAAATTAAAAATGCTCGATCGAATTCAGGATCTTGAACAAGTTGTCGAAAAGCTCACAAAGCAGATGAATTTACTAAAGAAGGAAGGACTCTAACATGGAAAGTAATGGAATGGAAGTAGTTTATCAAATTGTAATTGGACTAATTATTCCTATTGTTGTTTCTGGACTGAAACAAGTGCATTGGCCTTCATCAGTAAAATTTGGTTTAGTCCTAGCTGTTTCACTTGTGTGTGCCGCGGTTATTCCGCTTGCTCGTCTAGGCAGTAGAGAAAGCTTCAGCATTGACGAATTTTTGCAAGCTCTTACTGTAATTTTTACGACAACTCAGATTTTCTACAGAACGGCGTTTAAAATGCTTAGCTTGGAAAATCTTATCAATCCGCAGTCTGCGCTTTTATCGGCAATTAATGAGCAAGTGTCTTCGTATATTTCTTCTGTAGACACTGCTACTATTCGGAGCATTCTTGACCCGGACACAGAGCACTCGTTGATTGTCGAAATTAACGAAACAGACGGACCAGACTCAGTTGAAGTAGAATCGGAAGACCCAAAAAATTAAAATCAAGGTAAGAATCGAACACATGCACACGCATGTGTTCGATTTTAGTTTAAAGGAGTTTTTTATGTACGTAGGTATTCCAGTTCACAATCAGTTTCACGTTTTGTTGGAATGTTTGTACAATATTTCAGAATGCGCGAGTGATCCAGAAAATTTAAAAATAATGTTGTTTGACAATGGCTCTGATCAGCTTCTTTCCGATTTTGTACGCGATAATTGGAAAAGATGCAACAATGTAGAAGTGATTATGCGTTCTGAAACTAATTTAGGTGTTCCAATTGCTAATAACGCTTTTCTTGACTGGGCGCGTATGACAGGCGATGCCTCTTTTGTTGCTATTATGCACTCAGATACAAGAATTTACGAAAAAAATTGGGATCTGAAGCTAACTCGAATGTTTGAAGAAGTTAATCCAGGCGTCGTCGGTTTCTTTGGAGCTTACGGCATAGGTCGTCAAGATCTTTATAAAACTCCTTACGAACTTCATCAGCTGGTGCGTACCGCAACCGTTGCAGGTTCCAGATGCCGGTTAGATCCCAATGTGCACGGTCAAAGACAGTTTGAGCATGCTTACGAAAAGTGTACTGTGCTAGATGGCTATTTTTTAGCAACGTCAACTTCTCTAAAGTACGACGAAGCAGTTCCTCACCACATGTACGATAACGATGTCTGCCTGCAGTCAATTAACCAAGGCAAAGAGAATTATGTAATTAACTTTGATAATGTTCATCTTGGTGGGCAAACAGACGTTACTACTCAGTGGAATGAAGTTTTCGGAATGACTAAAGACGAAATTCACAAAAAAGCGCACGTTCATTTTTATGATAAATGGGCACCCGGTAAAAACAATATTAACATTCCGTACAACATTAGAGGTTAAGCATGAACGACGCTTTAGTTACTTTTATAATTCCGACAGTCGCCAGAGAAACGTTAAACAGGACCTTGCACTCGCTTCAGGCTCAGACTCATCAAAACTGGAAAGCATTTGTCGGTTTTGACGGGTTTTCAGTACTTCCTGAAATGGATTTAATAGTAGACGACCGAATCAAATATTATCTTCTTGAAGATAAACTCGGTAATTCAAAAAATGGTGCAGGTCTCGTACGAAATTACTTGATGAACGACGCGACTTCTGACTGGGTTGCCTTTGTGGATGATGACGATACAGTAAAGCCTTCCTACGTTGAATGGCTTACTGAAGAAATTGCACATTACGCTCCTGATTGCGTTGTTTTTCGAATGACTTGGAGTGATCAGCATAATAATCAAGTCTTACCGGCTCCGGGTTATTACGACATTGTTCACTGTTCTGTCGGTATTTCGTTTGCAGTCCGAATTGATTTTGTACGAACTCACGCTGCGTGGTTTGAGCAGCACTCCTCAGAAGATTTTTCTTTTTTAGAGCAGTTAAAGAACCTAGGAGCTAAGATTATTGTTTCAGACCGAATCGCCTATAACGTTAGGTTTTAGTTATCCCTCTTGTATCGCCTGTCTCAATGTGCTATAGTAAATTTGTTATTAGAGCGCGAGGTTGACATGGCTACAACAAAGTACTGGATTGCTGTAAAGCGGGACGGGGGCGAATCTTTAGTAACCACGTTTACTGAACAAGCGCTTGTATACAATGCAGATGGAACGGCAGCAAAGCAGATTACTGAAGAAGATGCTAAAACATGGAAAGCTAAAGTAAAGAAGGAGCGAAAGAAAAAATGAGCACATTAATGACAACTTTGTTTTCGTTTGTCGTCTGGTGGTGTGTAAACGGCGTTTGTTCTGAACAAAGTGTACTACTACCACCAGAAGCAACCGCGATTGCTGCATGTGAGTCAGGAAATACTGTAGAATTGGGAACACTTGACTGGAAGGCAGTAAACGTCAACAAGAACGGCACGAACGACCGTGGTGCTTGGCAGTTTAATTCATATTGGATATGGAGTGCAGAAGATCGATGGATTATTCGCCCTGCAGCAAACTCTATTGGGTTAACTAGCGATAAATTTTTGGAATTGTACCCAACTCCTAATCTAGCACCGCCAAGCGTGCAATACGCAGTATTTAAAGTGCTGTGGGACAATGGTTACGGATGGGCGTATTGGAAAGCTAGCAAGGCGTGCTGGTCTCAGTGGTTAGAGATAGATGGCAACGGCCGAGCGGTTTGGAGACAGTAACAATTTTTAAGGGGGTAGTTATGCGGATACGCTACTGCATTGTGACGCTAAATCAATTTTCTTGGGTAATTGACAAGCACTTGCCCAGCATTGACGAGTCATTAGTCGAGGGTGTACATCTTTTTGTTAGCGAGGCACAAGAACAATCTTACAATGGTCAGCATTTTGCAGATCCTTGCGAAGTTCCTGAGGCAATGCGCCAAATAGAAAGATTCAAAGACTGGAAAGTTGGATCGTCGACCAACAATTACGGAGTTGCAAACGCTTGGAATCTTTTCGCTAAGGAAGCGAAAAAGGATGGGTACGACGCAATTATTGTGGCAAACGACGACATCTACCTGTATCCCGAAGTTCTGAAGAAGTTCATTGATACAATGAAAACTTCCGAATTTACCAGTTTTGTTGAATACAATATGTTTTCTTTTTATGGAATGCATATTTCGCTTTTTGACAAAGTTGGAGAGTTTGACGAAAACTTCTGGCCTGCATATTACGAAGACAACGATTATCATCACAGAATGAAGTTGCTCGGTCTTGACAGCGCCAATGTAGAAGGCACTTCTTATTTTCATGCTGGAAGCGCAACAATTGGGAAATTTGACTTACTTCGCAAGATGATGCATCATCATAACTTTTCTAAGAATACCGATTATTACATCGCTAAGTGGGGAGGACTGCCGCATGAAGAAAAATTCACCAGGCCGTTCGACGGTGCAGAAAACTCTGGTAACATTAAAGGTAAACTTACAAGGTCAGTCGTTAACGGAATTGAACCGATTACTTCTGATGATTGAACGATCGGTTGGATCTGTAGGGTTTTCAGTAGTTTCGGGAAACATTATGATTTGGCAGGTATACGTCGATAACTTCGACAAAGATTTCTGGAACACTATTTCAAAAGGAAACGATTTTGAGTTATATACTCAGCAACTAGATCGTTATTGGTAGCATATGCGCAAAAGATTCGCTATAATTATACCCGCACGCGGTCGAGCTTCGAATGTCGAACGACTGGTACGTGCAGCAGTCAACACAGCAGACAATGTACATTTATATTTTGCTATTGACGATGACGACTTGGAAACTTACAAGAACGTGAGTCTTCCAGCGCTTACCGAGTCTTCTAATCAGCGAGTGGTTGCTCGATGGCTTATTAGTCCCAGATGGAGCATGAACGACAAGCTTAATTTTTGGGCACCTCAAATTGCTGACGAATACGAGTACATTGGTTTTTTAGGAGACGATAACGTTCCTATTACAGATCATTGGGATACTTTCTTATGCGACGTGATTGGGGAGCGTCCTGGAGTGTCGTACGCCGACGATCTAATTAAGGGAGCAGATTTGTGCACTTCTGCAGTACTTTCTTCAAGCATTGTTCGCTGCCTCGGGTACATGACTCCAAAGACTTTAACTCATCTGTACGTAGACAATTTTTGGATGATACTGGGCCAGAAGCTTAACAATATCACGTATTTGCCCGATGTCGTAGTCGAGCACCGTCACTATACAGCAGGTAAAGCAGAACAGGACGAGCAGTACAGCTTTGTTAATTCGTCTGAAATGTATAGCCACGACCTTACAGCATTTCAAGAGTACGTCGCTACTACGCTTGACAAAGACGTTCAAAAAATATTAAACTACGTAGAGAAGTATAAAGGAGAAGGTAATGCAGAGTAACGTATACTACGAGGAAGTTCAAGGAACGCCGTTTGGTATTTTAGTTATTATGGATCTCGACCAACGATATCGATGGTTTATTACACAAGGCGGAGATCAAAGTGATAACGAGTACTTGCTCGAGTGCGAAGAAAGTCATCCTAATCCGTACGCTGCTGTTGCTGCGGCACTGCAGGCAATGAGTCAAGAATTTAGTATTTGGATGACAGCTATTGCGGAAAAACGCAAGCAGTGGAGTTCTCAACATGATTAATAAACTATTGAATGTTGTCTACTTTGTGCTGGCCATAGTACTTGGCCTCCTTTCTGGAGGAATTATGGTATTGGGGATACTTTACAGTATCCCCAAAGTCACGGAAAAACTTGAATATTACGACTAGCTACCGGCAGAAACAAAGAAACATTCGCAATCAAACTCCGACTTTAACCATTGTTGCAAATGCTCTCGATTGCCCCACGTAGTATACTGCGTGGGCCTGCCTTCCTTCTTCACCATCGCAGCAAACACGGCTAAGGGATCGTTTAACAAGAACGTTTGCTGATCAATTGGGAAAATAGTAATGTTGTGCACAATTGGCTCTGAGCTCAAAACTCCGTAGTTGTTCAATGCCGAATTAAATGATTCAAACCTACCTACCCAGCCTGCAAAACCCCAGCCTGACGAACCCTGAATTACCCAAGGACTACTCATTAATAGTGTTCGCTTTAATTCTATAATTTGAGTAGACTCAAAATACTCGTTCATACGGAACCTCCTAATTCAAATCTTAGTTAATATTATACCACACAGGTAAAATAAACTAAAAATACACCCTCTTGACTTTATGTTCAAGAGGGTGTATTTTTGTTTTAGGTTTATTTTGTACAGGAGCAAGCAATGCAATTTGATAGGAATCTACCGGATCCGTGGCCCGAAGACTTATACTGGTTTGACCTGTACGATCGTTTTCCGCTACTTGTCAGGTACAGAAGTTTCTACTCGGATGACTTTCAAAGTCGGAAGGGCAGCGTGCAAATGTGGTATTACAGTAGTTATGCCAGTATGGATGCTACTCCGGAAGATCATATTGACGTAGTAAATCGGCTCTTGATACACTTAGGCGCGACTGAATTTTTACAATGAGGTGTGACATGGAAGATACTGTAACAAACCAGGAAAGTGCCGTTCGCCTAGAGTTTCCTTTTAAAGGGCACCCCTTTGGATTTGCGCTTTTTACTCATAGCAAATACAGCTATGAGCTTTGCGTTGTAGACGCTGAGGCAATTAAGATCTTAATGAGCATTGGTACTTACGGTACATTGAATGAGGTACAAAACGAATACAGGTACTTTGTCGATGCATTTGCACTGGCAATGCGTAAGATCGAGTGGAACGAATAAATTGATTACGTTAGCTCGGGATACATGCAGAAGGAAGGAAAAAAAAAATTGTGAGTGACTTTACGTTAGAATGGGTACAGGTGAGTCCTATCGACTCACCCCTCCTTTTTGGATCGACGCAACTTGAGCGATATAAGCTCATGTACGGGTTTCTTCCTCGAAACCTTGAGTTAGTGTTCTGGCACCATGACGGCGAGGTTCAGAATTTTATTCTGCCGCGAGAAGACAAGAGTGACTACTACACGATCGAGCTAAGCGCTACACGACTGGACGATTATAATCTTTTTATTAGCCGTACCGACACTAAAAGCTTAGTAGCTGCGCGACGTTGTCTCGAGTTTTACAAGAAGCTTTGTACTGCAGGATTAGATGACATTTACGAGTAGATGTGCTACAATGAGGTAAGCCACTGAGTGGCCGCCCAAAATTTTTACAAAGGTTAGGAGTACGTCTATGGAACATTTGTTTGGCTTGACAATCAGTTCTATTTTTATTGTTGCTATCGTCGTTAGTATTTGGTATATGCTCACACTCTCCGAACGCGGAGAGTCTATTGATGAGTAATTTAGACACTCCTGCATTTCTTGGTGTGCTCCCTAGATGGGTAGTTTACCAGCTTCACGCTAGAAACGAATCTATTGATGACTTGTTCGAGGTTGTCTTGGACTTGGGACGCGTTCCCGAGGCTCGTTATCGGAACGTGACAGTTCTTCTGGGCGACCGAGAAGTTGCTGATCAGGATATTGAGGAGTCGATCAAGATGTTGAAGTTTGGTGAGGACAACCGTGCAGGCCTTCCTCGCATGCTTCACCGCATCTCAGCTATCCGCAGCCGCTCGGGCAAGATTGTGGGCCTTACGTGCCGTTTTGGTCGAGCCATCACCGGTACGATCTCCCTGATCGAAGACTTGGTGGCATCTGGCAAGAGCGTGCTTATTCTTGGCAAACCTGGCGTCGGTAAGACAACCATGCTCCGCGAGACTGCTCGTGTGTTGGCCGACGAGATGAAGAAGCGTGTGATTATTGTCGACACGTCGAACGAAATCGCCGGTGACGGGGATGTTGCTCACGATGGCATTGGCCGCGCTCGCCGTATGCAGGTGCAGCGTCCAAGCGAACAGCACGCAGTCATGATCGAAGCAGTCGAAAACCACATGCCTGAGGTTATCATCATTGATGAGATTGGCACCGAACTCGAGGCCCAGGCTTCGCGAACGATTGCTGAACGTGGTGTTCAGCTTATCGGCACCGCTCACGGTCAGTTACTTGAGAACCTCATGGCCAATCCGACGTTGTCGGATCTGGTGGGTGGTATCCAAAGTGTTACCCTTGGGGACGAGGAAGCTCGTCGGCGAGGCACACAGAAGACCGTTCTCGAGCGTAAGCAACCACCGACGTTTGACATTTTGATCGAAATACGTAGCTGGGACGAAGTCCTTGTCTATGACAACGTGGGTGAGGCAGTCGATTCCTTGCTTGCTGGCGAGGCTCCAGAGGGCGAGCAGCGCACAAGGGGTACGGATGGTACCATTACGGTGGAACACGTCGTCTCAGAGGCAGCAGAGGGCCTTGCTGGGCAATCCGCTCAAAGCGTTCGTCGAGCACACAACAATGCGCCTACCGCGAAGGGTCAGCGCCAGCGGGGAGACGAAGTCACGAGCTTTCCCAAGATCAAGACCGTACCGGTGACGCAGCGCATCTATGCGTTTGGCTTGAACCGGAACAAGTTGGAGAAGGCGATTCAGACGGTGAACGTGCCTGCTATTATTGTGCACGATATCGAGGAAGCCACGATGATCTTTACGCTGAAGAGCTATTATCGTCAAGGCTCGACCCGGCTTCGCGGGGCGCGACAGAAGAACATTCCGGTGCACGCGTTGCGTTCTCCGAGTGTGAATCAAATTGAGCAGTCGCTGCGTAAGATATTTCAGCTAGAGTACTAAGGAGAATAGCTATGTATGTAAACAAGGTAGCGGAATCAGTCGAGTTGTTTGAACGGGTGCAGCATGCGGTCCAGAATCCGCGTTCGACGACGATTGTGATGTCGAAGCCGGTGCACATGTCTACCTTGGTGTACCCACTGTACAATTATGCAACTGTGCACGTGGGTACACTCCTTCAGATTTACATACATAGCATTCGCCGGGCTGAGAAGGTGTATTTTGGCCTGATCAGCTTTGAGGATGTTGACCTCTTGCTGTTCAAGGCACTGAAGGTATACAATCGCGATCCGCGAGCAATAGAGGAATTATAGAATGGCCACATTAAACGCAAACTTACCTTACGTAGACGCTTATATCCGTAAGGAATACACGGGGCATACGGAGCACCTCAGTGGGTACATCTTTGGGGTAAAGTCGTGGCTTAACCGCCCGATGCACTTCCACTTCCTTTCGTCGATCGGGGCGATTTTCTGGAACATGCCGATTTCCGCGTTTGTGCACGACTTGGAATTTGATAAACTGTCGGACGTCGAGCAGACGCGGCTATCGTTGCTGCAGACATGGGATTGCCAGTCAAACCACATCGCCGTGACGGTGTTTGCATTCTTACAGAATCGTCGTGTCGATGTACACCGCCGGGACGATCTTTGGCGAAGTGGTATATACCAGTTCACGATTGACGACTATGACGGCGATCTCAACGAGACGCCTCTCGGCTATGCCAATCACCAAGATAGTAAGTGCTATCAGTTTATCAAGCTGGACGATGGTAACTTTTGCATTCATCCGAACAACCTGTTGCGCTGGCACAACCCTGACTTCATCGTACCGTACGATAAGAACGACAAGCCTCGGCTCCACGTCTACAGCGAGCAGATGTCGAGTGAGGACATCGATCGCACTTATGGTAACAGTCCGTATTACTTCTACAGCGCTGATTGAGGAAGGTGTGGCGATGAAAAGAAACCGTAATCAGCAAAGAGCACACGAGTTACATATGGAGCGTTTGTGCGAAGGTAAACAAACATTCTTAACCTACAAACGCTTTAACCGTCGCTATTTCAAAGCGTGGCGTTTGCTAGCGCGTCTGCCATCGATGCGACAACGTTACAGACAAATAGTAAGACTACTTCACGGATAGACGATTAACGACGAAGGGGTAGCGGTGTGGAGCAAGTAATCGATGTGAGCAAAATTGAATGGAAGCCTTATTCCGACAATGAATGGGGCCCAAAGCAGGCGCGTTTTTATTTTGATAATGGATGGTCTTTGTCAATTATTCTTGGATACAACGCATACGAGGTTGGCGTGGTTAATCCGAAAGGACGTCTTGCTAAATTCACTGACAAATACTTGGTTCAATACGTGAAGTCAAACGACGATTTACAGCATATTGCTCGCACGGTAAGCGCTTGGAAAACAGAAGAAGATGCTAAAACGTGGGCAGAATCTGACGACGGAAGATTGGAGTGGCGATGAAACCACTACAAGAGCGCAGCGTGCCAGCGCTATTGAAACTGCAGAAAGAAATGTTGAAACGGGAGAATGATATCAGTTTTGAGCGTTCTCTAATCGAACAGGAATTACGAACAAGAGGCTGGCACCTCAACTACGATTACGGGAAATGCAAATACATCTGGCAACCTCGGTTGCCAGAAACTTACGACCAATACCGAATAAGAATGAGGAAGGAAAAAGCGGAGCGACAATGAATGTGACACTAGATCAACAGAATCTCACAACGCGTCGATTGCTGGCTAGCAAAAGACACCTCTGGATGCGGGTAGGGAAATACAAGATTGTGCTCCATGGGTATGGGGCGCTGGAGCTGTACTGGTGCGTAGAAATTATCAACAAAGACAACGATAGGGATGTCTATCATATCGTTGGCGAACATTCAGATAATTGGCCCACTGGGTGGTCGAAGTTTGTCAGTATTAGCGATGCGATAAACAATGCTTTATCGGCTATTGTTGAAATAGAGAACAAGAAGGAGAAGGTATGAGCACGAACGCACGAACAGAATTCTTGGAGCACGTTGGCAACCGCATCGTCGTCGCCGCCCGCATGGCACCGACTGACTACGGTATAGAAAGCGACCACATCGAGTTGCAGGAGAAAATCTACCTCAAGTTTGGCCTCTACCTCCCCGGTGTCGAGGGGCAAACTGAGTACGAGGAGTTTCTCAGCAAGCTGGAATTCCTCTATCACAGCGGATATGGATTGCAGTACCTGGACGGTGTGATCTGGTACGACGACGGCAGTTGGTCCGATCGCCACGAGTATGACGGTGCTGAGTGGTGGGTGCACCGCGAACGGCCTCGCATCCCCGATGAGTGTATAAAGGAGCTGTGATGAGCGAATTCGATGAGTTGGTAGCACAGTACAGGGCACTAGACAGGAAACTAAACAGCGTGTATCAAGCAATGCACGGCAATGCCGGCTTTGATGGTCACATACTGTGGGATTTTCAACCTGATAATCTGAAGCAGGAGTACCGCGAGTTGAAGAGCCGGCTTGCTACGGTACATGCGAAACTACTTGTACTTGAGTTGTTACGGCAGCGAGAGGGAAACAATGAGTAAGATCACTATGGCCCTCTTGTTTGCTGTTCTCCTGTCGCTGGCGTTGCGGTTGCTTTACTATGTATTCGATTGGACGTGGTTTTAGAAAGGTGACAGAATGACTTACACACTGCACACCGGCGACTGTCGGGAGGTGATGGCGACGCTCCCGGCGGAGTCCGTCGACGCCATCGTGTGCGACCCTCCGTACGGTCTTTCGTTCATGGGCAAAGGTTGGGACCATGGCGTGCCCGGTGTCGACTTTTGGGTCGAGGCGTTGCGCGTGCTGAAACCGGGCGGGCACCTCATCGCGTTCGGTGGTACTCGGACGTATCATCGCTTGGCGGTGGCTATCGAGGACGCCGGATTCGAGGTTCGCGACTGTCTTATGTGGCTGTACGGCAGCGGGTTCCCGAAGTCGCACAACTTGCGCGGGGAGTGGCAAGGCTGGGGCACTGCGCTGAAGCCTGCGTACGAACCGGCGATATTGGCACGCAAGGCACTGCGAGGCACGGTGGCCGACAATATGGCGCAATGGGGCACCGGTGGGCTCAACATCGACGCGACAAGGGTGGGCGATGAGGGCGGCCGCTGGCCAGCCAACGTCATCCTCGACGAGGAGGCAGCGGCGTCGCTGGATGAGCAGAGTGGAGTGACGAGGAGTGTGCGTACTGATAGGGGTAAAGGTATCGACGGTCCAACATTTCAAAATGTAAACGGTACTTTGAACGGGATTCGTGGCCACTCCGACTTCGGCGGCGCGTCTCGATTTTTCTACACGGCGAAGGCGTCGCGGTCGGAGCGCGAAGCGGGGCTCGACGGGGTGGAGGTGAAGCAGGCCGGAAGTGTGCGAGGCCATAATAAGCACAAGCCTCGATTAGCTGGAGATGGCAGAGTAAATCCACAAATAACAGAACCGCAACGCGCCAACCACCACCCGACGGTCAAGCCCATCGCCTTGATGCGCTACATGATTCGCCTCGTCGTACCGCGTGGAGCCGTCGTGCTCGACCCGTTTATGGGCTC
>Ga0247723_1000206_pt1 | contig 38088 bp, 70 predicted proteins | sample MSEWelMarce5H_FC_FD_189079 | JGI IMG/M metagenome (GOLD analysis project Ga0247723, IMG submission 189079) | Subsurface sediment microbial communities from gas well in West Virginia, United States - MSEEL Well Study Marcellus 5H_FC | ecosystem: Environmental > Terrestrial > Deep subsurface >... | reverse complement strand
AGCTGGGGATGTGTGGTATGGCTTTATTCTCCTTGAAAGTACTGGGATTCGCAGTAAGAATCCCAGCGTTCGTATGCAAGTTCTACAGCCTGTTCCATCAGTTCCTCTTGAGATGAATCAGGGTGCTGTTTGGCGAGTTCCTGAAAGGCTTGGGTGACGAAGAGCGAGAACATTGGGTCATCAGTATTCATGTCTTAATTATACCTCATTATACCGGGATTGCAAGTTTATTGTTTGTCATCATTCTTACTGAGCGTAATTGTGCCAAGCAAAAGAATCATTGACAGAGCGATTGAACAGAGCTGAATAATCATGACTTAATTATACCATCCTATACTTGGAATGCAAGGTAGCGGGAATCCATCCCGCTACCTTGGTTTGTGTTAGTCTTCTGTGACTGCTACCGCTTTGATTGCATAGCGGTTTGTCTGATTGTCGATGTATGCCAAGTCCATCGCAAGTTTGGCAAGGGTAAGTTTGTCGTTTGCAGAATCCAGAGCCTTGGATTCTTTTGCAAGAATCTGTGAAAGGCTTGCAGTCCGTTGTGACTCGTTGGAGCCTGTAGCCTTGCCTTCAACGATTGCAAGGTTTCGTGCGTTGTTAAAGATGCGCTCTGCCTTGACCTGAGCAATGGTAGCCTTTGCGAAGGATTCCTTTGCAACCTTCAAAGCCGACGCCGACGAGATGAGGTCTTTGACCAGTGTCTGTGTAGTGTTCATGACATAAGTATACCAGTTTATACCGGCTTTGCCACTTAAATCTGAAACAATCTTAGTGTAAAAATTCACACCTCTAAGGGTTGCGGATCTTAAGTCCAATGTGATACAATAAGTAAAAAAATTAATTATTAGAATAAATTTTATTTAAATCATTCAGGGTGTGGTAGGACTACCACACCCTCCAGAGCAAGTTAAATAAAATAAAAAAAATATATCATATCCCTTGACATTTGCCAAGGGATATGATAGGAATTGGTTATTCGTAGCAACCTTTCACTCTGGTTTTGAATTCGTAGATGTTTTGGATTTCAATCTCATATGCACCAGACTCTTCGATACCAGTCTTAATTGCATCTGCGGATTCTTGTGTAATCATCTCGTCTTGTACCAAGCAGTGCAACGACTTGATTACATGAAATGCCAAAAACTGAAACTTTACACAGGTAGGAATTGTAACCTCTGTGTCAATGATATGAGGAACGTTGAAAGGCTCCAGAAGCAAATCATGCAGTCTGTCGATATCTGGACAAAATTCTGAGTCAACCGTCTTTGTCGCTTCAAACAAACAAACTGGCTTAAGTGTTTCAATCATTTCTCTAACTCCCTTACGCCTTAAGTATACCATCTCATACCACCTCTGCAAGAAAAACTTTAGTAACAATTGTAAACTAAATAGTGCTTGACTCATACCACTTTATACTGTAATATTTAGGTATGGAGAATACAATTGACATCAAAGGTTTCGACCTGATATTGGACTATGGCACCTGTTTTTTTGATATCTTTCCGATATCACATTATTCAGAGAATAATGACCTTATTGAGGCTCTGAATAAGATTGAAGAAAAAACCGGATACAAGGCTGAAATTTTCACAGTGAATCAAGCTTCAGAAACGGTGCATATTTATTTAGAAAAAAAATAAACATACCACACTCTGCTGGATTTGTCAATAAAAAATAAATTTTATTTTCAAACCAGCAGGGGACGGTGTTGACACCGTCCCCTCTAAAGGGTCTTAAATAAAAATCTTGAATCGACCTACCTCAAGTGATATAATTGACAGGTATGAAAACTGCAACAGTAAAATCAAATCATCATATGTATGATTTGTATTCTCCAAGTGGAGAATTATTAGCGACAACAAATTCCACAGCTGGAATTATGCACACTCTAAAGAGATATGGATATACAGGTTATATCTTTATTCCATAAAATATATAAACATAATCATTGCTCTCTAAGTATACTATGGTATAATTCAAGTAGGAGAAATGATTATGTTTTTTGCTAAGTACTCTAACCTCGCACGTTACGCCTCATACGTCAGTTTTGCTATTGCTCTGTATGTATTGTATCGTAACTCAGATATCACATTTCAAAATTGGTCTCTGAAGGTTGACCTCTATTTGCCCTCGTTTTCCTTATTTATTGTAGTATGGTTTTTGCTCGATTCTTTCTGTACAAGCCGTCTCTCTAAGTGGGCAAAAACTAAGCATCTCAAATCCCTCGTTTTTCAAATGCTCGGAAATCAAAAACCCTCGGAAAATGTAAACTAAGGGTTGCGAACACTCGATTTTTGACGTAAGATAATACTGATAGACCGACATCTGTCATTGTTTTCAAACTCCTCCTTCTGAACAGACCAAGGAATTATTTCCTTGGTTTGTTTGGTTAAAAGGTTGCATCTTTGATATACGATGATATACTTAGTCTATGAATAATCGTTACATTCACACCATGGCAATCCAAAATCTTAAGGAGATTTTCGGACAAGCATTGGTTTATCGTAAGCGCAATTTGTTTTATGTCTACAAGGGCAAAGAGCATCCACTTGCTGTTAAGGTGATTGATGTATCTACCACTGGACGTAATTTCAACCAGATGGAAACCTTGAATATGGCAATACATATTCTTGGTATGGGTTCTGCTGATGGTATCTTTGAATGGTACATCCTGCCAGTAACTGAAGTGGCAAGAATCTCTGTTAACAAACCTCCGCAACATGGTGGAACAAAGGCAGAAGATTTTATTGCAACAATTGATGATATTGATTCAAAGTTCAATGTAAAGCAAAAGGAAATCTTGAACACAGTAAATCGTATTATTAATTCCCAAGCTTCAGATTCAAACTATAAGATTCTCGATGCTCGTATGCAAATTGAACGAATGAAAAAAGAATCTGACAGAATGAACTATGATTTGTTCCTTACAGAGTTTGTCAAGCAACTGTAATCAAATCCCCTGTGAAAGATTAAAAATTATTTTTAGTCCTTCATGGGGGATGGTACTAATACCATCCCCTACCGTGTAAAAATAAATTTGCATATCATATATAAGGTGGTATACTTAATCCATGACATTATACAGAGTGGTTATTGGTGAAGATTGGCGTAATACAAAGTCGCTTTCAAGTTGTACATCTTTGATTCAAGCAAAAGAAACAGCAAAGAAATATGCGCTTGATGGATGGTATTTCGCTATTTACAAGTGTGACGATGCTAATCCATTGGGTGATTTGGTTGGACGCTGGACAATGAATGGATTGCAGATGAAAAAGTTTTATCTTCCGGGTGAAAGAACAACTAAGAAAAAATCTTTCTGGGCATAATGTGATATAATCTGGGTAAGGAGAAAATTATGGCAACACGTTCACGAATCGGTTTGATGCTTGAAGATGGAACAATCAAGCATTCCTATTGTCACTTTGATGGATATCCTCACGGTGTAGGTCATACACTTGTAGAGAATTATTCTGACATTGATAAAGTCAAAGAGCTTTTAAGTTTTGGCGAAATGTCATTTCTTGCACCAAAAATTACTCCTGAAGGTGTACATAACTTTGACAATCCAGAAAAAGATGTAACTGTTTTCTATGGCAGAGACCGTGGTGATGCTGATGTTGATTCAGTGACTACTTCAATGGATGAATTTTTTTCAGTCAAGTATTCTTCTTGTATTGATTATCAGTATGTCTTCTCTGGCGGTCATTGGTGGGTTTATGATAATTTTGATAAGTTGGGATGGGAACTTGTTAAAAGATATCTTCCTGATAATTACACCTTGACAGAGGAAGAATTGTCCTGTAATATAATGATGTAAGGTTGATTCGAACAACCTTCACCCAGTAAGAGTCCAGAACGGCAAGAGTCTATTGCGAGACTCAAATAAGGGTTGCAACCTTGGAGTGGTTAAGTCCACAATCTCTTACTGATTCCTTGGCAGGGACTGACGCAAACAGTTATGTCAAGGCAGATTTGTGGTTGGATACTATGCTCTCGCAAGAGACACGGGTATCATCGGAGGCAGAGACCATCGAAAGAACTGCCCTTGTGTTCCGTACTGGTTGAACTCCAGCCAACCACATATCACCCTCTTTTGGTGTCTTGTGTATTCATTAAATAATCCCCAAGGTTTTGCCTTGGGGATTATTTATTTAATCAAGCTTGGGATGGTTGAACAACCATCCCAAGGGAACAAATGCAAATAAAATAATAATTGTTGCACCTAAGATATATCATGGTATACTATTGGTGCAAGGGAGATAGGACAATTACAGTAGAATGTTGGAAACTGACAGATATCTTTTATGACTGTGGTATTGATACAAAGTTCGCAGAGTCTTTTGTTACTTGGGCTGATTGGAAATTTACTGAAGGTGAACACGTATTGGTGTATGCACGTACAGTAATTCCACAGTTGATTTCTTATGTAGTGTATAATTTTACAGTAATCGAAGACACTTATGGCGTACAAATTGATGATACCGTAGTTCGCAAAGAAATTGAAAACTATTTTGCTAAACATTTGTATGAAGGTTCACTAATCGACATTGCAAACTAAAAAGAACCCCAGGTGAAAATCTGGGGATTATTTATTTAACAGCTCTTGGGGTGATAATATTATCACCCCAGATTACTTTGTCAAATAAAATAATTTTGTAGGATATTTGGTATATTATGATATAATTGTCATGGAGAAAAAACAATGAAAGTTTATACAGCCACTTTTATTAATGCATCTGAAATCTTTGATGCTCTTAATTTTAGTCTCGGAGAGTCATTAGATTTTGTTTTGATGTACGTTGCTGGTGATGACAATACAGAATTCAATTTGATTCACAAGGGTAGTTTCTTCGACCGGCTTATTGACTGGGCTTCAAGGCAAGAAAATCCTAATGAAATGCTCTCAACTGTTTTGAGAGTTAGGGAAATGCATCCTGAAGCTTGGTATGTGAATCTTGGGGATTGATTTGCAATAAAATAATAATTGTTGCACCTAAGATATATCGTGGTATACTCTATCTATGAAACTTGAACAGGTCTTACCACAATTACGTGATGGACAAACTATCACAAGAAGCAAACCATTTAATCATGATGGTGCTACTATTATATTTGTCAAGATTGAAGAATCAAGGTTGAAGTTTAAGTGCATTTGGTCTAATGGTGAACAGATGGAATATTGGGCTTCTTACAGGCTCAGAACAGAAGATTTGATGGCTGAAAATTGGGAGGTAGCAGGATGAACGAAGAAATTATCAATAGAGCAATGCAAGTTTTTCTTTACACTGGTGGCATTGTTGCTTTTTGGCAGATTACAAAGCATATGCCCAAAGTTTTCTGTAATTTTCTGGAAATTGTCACGATGATTACAGCTTCTCTTGCTCTTATCTCTCCAGTGGCAATGTTGATTGAATACATCGTAAAGGGCAACGCAGATGTTTCAGTAATGTTTATGGGTGGCATGGCTTGTGTAAGTTTTTTAAGTACATTGTGGATTGTTATGATACAATCATCAAGAGCGTTACAAGGAAAGAAACAATACAATTATGTTGTCCTTTAGAAAAGGTGTCAAGGTATTCACATCTTCAGAAGAATTTGTCAAGGAAGCAATCTTGCTTGGCAAAGATGATATTCTTTTGAGAATAGAAAACGACTACGGTTTGATTGATGTTGTATTCAATCCTGCTGGCACTTACTTGCAAGGCGAAGTCTACAAATATCTTGACGAAAGTAAAGAAATGTTTGCTCGTCTTGAATTGAAAGACATTGCAAATGAAATGTTATCAGTGTTGCAAATGTCATCAGCTTTATATGCATATATTTCAGAAGCATATAAAATAGCAGGATTGTTTGAAAAAACAATGATTGGCCCGAGGTGACAAAAATCCCCAGAGATGGGGATTTTTTATTTGCAAACCTTCAAAGGGGATGGTTGAACAACCATCCCCTGAGTCATAAATCAAATTAATTATTTTCTTGCATCTATCGTATAAGATGGTATACTTATGCTATGGAAAAGAAAAGTCTAAATTGTGATGTAGTTGGTTTTATTTGGCAGAAAATTCCTACCATTTCTCAGTATAAGTTGAAAAATAATCAAAGCAATTTTATAGATTTCTGTGATGAAACCTTGAATGATTACAAGCGAAACTTTTTAGAGTGCTTCAATACTACAAACGCACTCAAAAACCAACTGAAACAAAATGGGTGTTCAAGAGTTGTTGTAGTTCCTGAAGCAGTAGGAAGCATTCGGACAAATTTGTTTGAACATTTCTTGTCAGACATTCCAGAATATTCATTTGTTATGGTAAGCAATTATGAAGGCTTTGGAAATAGCATTGTATTGTATGCATGTATGGACTTAGCATTGAAAAAAAATGTATTTCTAATTACTCCAGAACACAGACCTATTATCAATTTACCTATTGGAGATATCAAACATGTTTATCTAAGCTGGGTTCGCAATAATAAAACATCCAATAATGCTTTCAATGTGCTTAGAAAAGTCAAGATGGAACAATTACTTGAAAAAGGATTTACTTCAAAACAAATTCAAGTTGAAATGGGAATTAGTAAAAGCACTTATTACCGTATATTAGAAAAGACATAATGAAGACTGTAATTATTTATATTCCCCCAGAGATGGGGATTTTTTATTTGCAAACCTTCAAAGGGGATGGTTGTTCAACCATCCCCTGAGCCTTAAATCAAATTAATTATTTTCTTGCATCTATCGTATAAGATGGTATACTTATGCTGTGAGGATGAAGAGATGATTGCTAAGTATGAAGAGTTGGGCAATGTTCTTATGGGCATTGGTATTTCAAAAGACCTGATTGAAAATATTGCAGATTATGGTGAATGGACATTTGGCGACACTGATATTGTTTTGGTCAAGTCATCTACTGTAAAGAAAACTCTCCTTGATTTTGTTGCATCTGGAATCATTGAAGAGATGGACGAAGAAAACGAACTTTCTCTTGATGAAGACGAACTTAAGCACATGGTGAAGGATATATTTGATACAATACCTTCAGACCACTACATCGACATTTCCCGTTGAAAGGCAATACAATGACACTTGAACAGTATATTCATAAACGTGAGAGCATCCTTAGCACATTTGAGTGTTCTGTAGATGTCGCATTGAAAATCCATGAAAAAATGGATGATAGTAAATGGCTTGCAGAAACTATCAAAAAGTGGCATACAGATTGTAGTGAAACCCTCATCTTTGCAAGAGAAGAATTTTTGAACGCTCCAAAGCCAGTTGACCCATTTGTAGATGAAAAGGAGATTGTAAATGCATAAGATTGAAATTAATACACAGTACGGTTGGGCTACGGCTAAGTTCGGTCGTTACGCCAATGGTCATCTTGGAATTCAGCTCTATCAAGAAGGCAGTCCTCTCTCAAAGATTTCCACCAATATCCCAGATACAAAACTGGAGCCACGAGAGTTTCATTTCAATTCCAATGATGCAGGTAGTCTCATTGATGATGTTCTGAAATCCGGACACTTTGAAGACACAGGAAGAAAAGATAAATCTGGATGGTGTGATTATCCTGTATTCAAAGTAAAAGACCATGTAGAAATTATCGAACAATAATCCAATCCCTTGATGAAAATCAAGGGATATTTTTTTGCAATCTACCCCATGGGATGGTTTGAAAACCATCCCAGATCCACTTTGTCAAATAAAAAAATAAATTTGCATATTTGATATAAACTGGTATACTTACTGTGGAGATAGTTATGAAAAACAAGTATGGAAAACAGTGTTGTTATTGTGCTTGCTACGTTGGAGCAGGCGAAGGTCGATGTTGGAGATGGGACGAGACTAACAGGTGGTATGTATCCTGCGAGGATTGTTTCCAAGAGAAAAAAGAAGAGCGGAAACAAAAGTAATACAAAGGGAGCCTAAAGCTCCCCATTTTTATTTTATCAAACAATTAGAAATTTCTTGCATATTTGATATAAACTGGTATACTTATCTTGTAAGTGAGGTAATTATGATTGGTCTTCCTTTGACGGCTCTCGCAGTGATGGTGAAAAGTGTGCAAGATGGCAACGGTTACATCTTGCGAACAAACGGCGAAATTGTTCCTTTCAATCCAACAGTTGACTTTGAAGGCGAAAAGGTATACGACATGGATGCTGTTCGTAAGGCTTGCAACTTTGATTACTTTGAAATTGCATATCTCAATGACAATATGATTCTTATTTGTGACGAAGAAGGTTTGTTTAAGAGTCCAGCAATTCAAAACACCTTTGCAACAAAACTTTATCAGAATGCACACAATTCTAACATGATTGGAATTGTCGGTGATTGTGTAATCTGTCACACAAACGCAGTAAAATAAATCAAGGGGGAGAAATCCCCCTTGACATCAGCTGAATATAGGATATACTTTATGTGTTCCTTACAAGTATTCAAACCTGCCATCCTCCTGAATTTATTTTCAGGAGGTTTTTTTATTTATGGGATGGTAATTCTACCATCCCATGCCAGGATTGCAATAAAATTTATTAATTTGACAAGGCAGTATGAGATGGTATACTAATCTCATGGATATCAAATACGACTGGTTGCTTCTTGGTCCTTGTCCGTTCGAAGAAAATTGTGCAAAGATGGAAGACTATTCTGCTATGACGCAAGAGGTTCGCCGTTTTTGTCGAATGCTTAATGACATTTTCATCAATCGTCCTGACAATTGTGAATTCCGTGTAAAGTCTGAAAATCATGAATTTGGCACTTACAAGGAAGCCGCTATTTATTATGAGATGGATAACGAAGAAGCCATTAACTTTGCTATGTTTGTAGAGCGTAATATTCCAGCACGATGGGATGATACCAAACAATTGAACTGGAAAGAAATTGCCCCAGCTGATTGGATTACAGTTGACACATCGGTATAGAGTGGTATAATTAAGAAGTAAGGAGAAAGCAATGGACTATACTGAAGCGGAACTCGAAGCAAGAATCTTTCCCAGCGTTGATGTAGACCCAATGGATTATATGACGGATGAGGAACTGGATGAGCAGTTCGACAATGAACCGGATTGTGATGACCAATGGGCTGATGCAAACGCCTTGGCTTCAGCAGGCTGGGGAAATGATGAAGACTATGGTGGCGGAGATATCGAATGGTGATATCATATCCCTTGATGAAAGTCAAGGGATATTTTTATTTAACATCCAGCTTGGGGGATGGTAGAATTACCATCCCCTGTCAACTAAAAATAAATTAAATAATTGTGGTGCATCTAATATATTGTGGTATACTCATGTGTAGGAGGTTGTTATGAGAAACAACAAACAAGCAGATTTGATGAGAGACCATATCGTTGCATTGAGGCATCAGATTGTCTCACTGAAGGATAGTCAGATGGTTGCAGTGATTAATCGTGACCATGCTCTTGAAGAATTGATTGGCACACAGATTGATAGTATGGTTGAGCGATTGAAGGCGCAGATTGACATTGTAGAGGTTGTAGGTCATTCTCAGCCAGCAAAAAGGGGCTGGTTTCATGGTCAGATAAAGACTAAACAAGAAAGACTTTCTGCTATCATGGACTAAATAAAAGCCCCCAGAAATGGGGGCTTTTCTCATGCTTCTATATTCAAACTCTTTATTTGCTGTAGCTTAAGCATTAGTTCTTCTGGTGTTTCCTGTAAAACTTCTGCTAATTTTAAAATAGTTTTAGAATTAGGCGTACGTAAGCCTCTAAGCCATTCTGATACTTTAGGTTGATGAACACCCATCTTTTCAGCAATCTCCTGTTGAGTCATACCTTTCTGCAATAAAATTACGAAATGCTTTTTGTCCAGCATAAGAACCTCCAAAGTAAGATGATGTATTATATCACATTATGAGGATTTTATTTAAGGCAATCATGGGATGGTTTTTCAAACCATCCCAATGGTCTCAAGTCAAATAATTTCTTGATTACCTTGATATAAGGCGGTATCATATCAGTGAACATGAATAGAGAAGTAAGAGCTAATTTATGCTTGATAATTGTGATATCAAGTGCATCAATATACACATTGAATCATGCATTGCCTTTTACTAACATCATAATCAAAAGCTTTATCTTTCTTTGTTTTCTCTCTTCTCTGTTTTATGTTTATTTCAAAGAGTACAAAGGAGATAGAATTGAACAAGAGATTACAAGTAGCATTGATATTAAGAGGTAAAACACAATCTGAAATTGCAGAGAAAATTGGAACATCGCAACCTCATGTAAGTGATTGGTTAAATGGAATTAGATTGCCAACATCAAACAATCTTATGAAATTAGCTGATGCACTCGAAATATCACCAATACAATTAGTATCATATTTAGAAGAAATGTCAAGAATGTAAACCTCAAAACCCTCGATTTTTTCGGGGGTTTTTGATTTGACAATGATATATACAATGATATAATAATGCCATGAAGAAAATTGTAACTTGGATTGACACAGATGGAAACAATGATGTTGCTTGGAAGAAGTTTTATTATTTCGAAGCACTGTTGAAGGATGTTATCGGAGTTAGTTTAAACCAAAATCTTAGTTGCGATATGGTCAAGATGGTTGCAGAAAAACTAAAAGGGCAACCATACAAGAAATATTTCATCCATGAATATACAATTTTTGATGATGATTACAAGCGATTAGTTCTTGACTTTAAGAAATATGCTGAGAGAGGATATAAGATTGAGGTAAGTTATGAAGAAACAGAAGTATATAGAGAGCCTGAACTTAGCATCAGGTACTGAAATGATGAGGGCTTCCCAAATGAGGCCAGCTACTTTCAAAGACAAGTCAAAATATTCTCGCAAAACCAAACATAAGAAAGTTGAAAACAATGATTAATTTAGAATCAGGTCTTGACATTGATAAATTAAACTTTGTCAGAAGAAAATTGTCTCTTGAAATGAATATGGATTTTACTAACAGTGAAACAATTGAGAAATTGATATCTATGGAATTTTCATCTGTACAAAATAAAAGCAAGTATAACGATACTAAATCTAAATTTGATAAAATTAGAAGAAAACTTTCTTATGAACTCGATAGAGAAATTAAATCTTCAGAAGTCATGCCATTAATTTTAGAAAAAGCATACGCAACTTCCATTCACAAACCACGTAAAGTCAATATGCAATTAATTCAAGAAGAACTTTCAAAAGGTACAACTACTAAAAAATGTGCAGAAAAGTTTGGTGTTAGTATACAGACAGTATTCAGATATAAAGCCAAACTCCGTGAAATGAACTATTAGATAAAAAATCGTCAGGATAAAAATCTGGCGATTCTTTATTTATGGGATGATATAAATATCATCCCATGGTGGTTATTAAATAAAAAAACCAGCCGGAGCTGGTTAGAATTCTTCTTGATAATCAATCCCATTATCTTCACAGTATTTGTATATTTCTTGCTTGCGATTTTCTTTTCTCCTGAACACCTCAATACCACAAGAGTCAAGCAAAATATAATTACTATTCTTCTTCACAATTGTCCAAATGACAATAGGGAAATCATCTAAAAACATAGGTAAATCTTGGAGAGACTTTCATCTCTCCATTCCTCTCTTAAAGAATCTCTACAGAACCTGCCTTGCGGTCTTGTTCATAGAAAACAGTGGTCATATGTTTTTTGTCTTTGATAGTAAGTGTATCAGCAAAGACAGATGTACTAACATGGATTTCAGTGTAATCGATTTCATCTTCCATATCAATCACAGCCTGTACCAAATGAGGGTTCAGTTCGTCCCACTGGTCTTTGGTAAAATTCTTGAAGTTTGCCGGGTCAAGTCCAGCCTCTTCACAGCACTCATTGAATACATCGTCATCAATCACGAGTTCGTAGTTGACCTTTGTAACACCCTGAATCGAAATCTCCATCTGTATATCTCCTTACAAGTATAAGTATACCATCTCATACAATCTTGTCAAGCAGAATTATTTTATTTGCGAAGATAGATTGGGGATGGTATAAATACCATCCCCTGGGGCATAAATCAAATTAATTTATTTTCTTGCGGTCTGATTGTATATGGTGGTATAATTAGTCATCGAAAGGAAATGGAAATGACTAAGTCCGAACTCATCGCTCGCATCGTAAACACATCTGACGCACACGCAAAGGCTGTTCAGAAAACTGTTGATGCTAAAATTATGCTGAACAATGCAACTCTGGCACTCACTGAAAAGGTCAACAGCATCTATACCTCCCGTGACATTAAAGAGTTGGGTTCTAATGCTGAAATCCGCAATGCTAATATTGCAAAGGAAACAGCAGAAGAAAGCAACATTGTTCACAATTTGAATAATGTGCTTGAGAATGCAAAAGCACAAGAAGCAGTTACAAAATTGCAGTTTGACCAAATGAAGTACATTGTTCGCCTCTTGGAAGTCAGCGTAGAGGATTAAACAATATAAGGGAGGTGAAAGCCTCCCTTGCTTTTCACATAGTTATAAGGTAATATACGTTATGGACAAGCCACATATCATAATCGAAAGATTTCAATCCACAATTGGCAATACAATCTATCAGGTGTATTTTGTCAATGGTCAATCGTCTCTGCATCTTTACAGCTCTCCTTTTAAGCAGGGAGCGTATCAGAATGCTCACCGTGAAGCAAAGAAATACAATGTTCCAATCTATGAAACTGTCTATCGAAAAACTTTAGATAATAATGGAATTGAACATATGATTCCTATCAAAAATTTAGAAGTCAAAACGGCAACTGCATAATAGAAAATCCCTCAAGTAAAATTGGGGGATTTTTTATTTAAGTCTTGACAGGGGATGATTGTTCAATCATCCCCTAAATGTTCTCGTAAGAATAATTTCCTTCGTAATGAGTTTTGAATCTTTCCCAAATGTCATCACCTAAATTTTGTGGTATATTGAGAGTGAATAATGTGCCGAATGCTTCACACCTGGCATAGTATTTCTTACCATTAGTCCAGAGAATACATTCAGCTCCTTCTGGAAATACTAATCTAATTCCAAGTCTATCTGTTAAATGTGGTTTCAGGATTTTGTTTTCCTTGAATTGGCCATTTTGATATATAGCAGTAATAATTTCTTTCATATTAGTATAATACAAATTAGGAGGTAGATAAAATGATATGGATTAGTATTTTATTTACTGTTGTTGCTTTCTTGTTTCTGATTATGTATCTAAATGTAAAAGAACACAACAATAACTTGATGAAATTAAACTCGAAATTGAATGAAGATGTTACAGAACTCGTAACTAAAAATGCGATGTTACACTCAGAAGTAATTTCACGCACAGAAGAAAGAGCTATTCCTGTAGGTACAACAATTACATGGCTCGATAAACATAAAGAAACAGAAACTGGAAGCGTTCTTGATGATTACAAACACAAAGATAAAACTTATGTTGTTGTCATCCGATTAAAGGACGGAAAGACTCAAGGTGCTCCAATTTCTATTCCTTTAGATAAAATTATTATTTCTTAGTCAAATACTCGATTTTTGATTTAGCATAAGGGTCATTGGGAAATCTTGTGAGAGTCATCTTACAATACCCAATGGCTCTTATTTTATCACCAGATTTCTCACACACACTAATAAGAGAATGATGAGTGCTTTTCGGAGCATCTTTCCATCTAATTGCAGATTCATAATATCTCACCGCCAACTTTTCATCTTTTATCATAGAACGATAAAACATTCCAACATATTCATAGGAGCGATATCCATTTGGCATAATGGATAGATATCTTTTGGCAAATTTTTCAGCCTCAAATAACCATGCTGTGTCTTTATTATTGATTGCCAAGCTCCACATTAGCCAAACCATATTTTCCCAAGCATCACGGTCTTTTGGCTCAATTTTCAGCACCTCTTTGTAAAGGTTGACAATTCTTGGATAATCTCCAGTTTTAGTATCAGAAACACCATGCCAAAGTGTTTCAATTGTCTTCTTTAATAATTTCAGTTTCTGTTCACGAGTTTGCATTTTTTTCTAACTCCAATTCTTCATCATCATTATAGTACATAGAAATAATCTTTTCTTTGATATTCGATGGCAATTTATCAATGTGTTTTACCATACCCATCAAAACAGTTTCTTTTTTGTATCCTTCAAAAACTGTTCTACGCTTCTTCTGCGAATTATCCCATTCATAAATGAAGAAATACATATCATTTTTCAAATCGCTAAAAGAGTATTCAATTATATAAGTTTCTGGGAGATTGAGAAAAGCATCTATTCCTGAAATTATATCTGTGCCAGCCATCTCATAGCCAATGCCAGTTTTAGAGAAATAAATCCATACTTGTGAGTCCATAGCACATTGTACCACTCATATGTATATTGTGGGATATATTATTTAACAGGTTAGGGGATGGTTTGCAAACCATCCCCCCTGATGGAGTGCCAAAAAAAATCCCCTCACAATGGAGGGGATGATTGGGTTTAGTTCTCTTCAGTAAAGAACTTTCGCAGTTCGTCTGCTTCACTTTCAATAATCTTGTTCATCGCAAGGTCATTGAATTGTTCAAGCACTCTTGCTTTTGACAGTCCGATGTAGTTGGAGTACAACTTGATTCCTTCATTCTTTTGTGCTTGCAAATCTGTCATTTTACGCAGATAGTTGTAAACATAAGGATGATTATTGTTCAAGGAAATGATAAGTTTCTTGTTTTGTCGAGTTGCTCTATAGTGGGGCAAAGTCAAACCAGCATCTTCAAATCTCAATTGAAACCAGTCATCTGCTTTTTGAAAATTAGGTTGAAACTTAGTACCACCCTGATGGTCTTTGCGTGGCTTGGCTGGCTCTTCAGGGATGACATCACATACATCGTTCAGGTTGAGAAGATTAGCATGATGTGCCTTCTTGACCGCATCATTGAGAAGGTTGTTAAGTTCTTCAAGCTGTTGCTCTTCTTCATTATTCATAGGTGCGCCGGGGCATCGTTCAGATTGATGTTCCCGTGCCATGAGTTTAATGATATCCTGCAACTTATCCATGCCAGTCTTTTGCAATTGTGATTTGGACTTGTTGATTTGCAAGAACTTGGTCGCAAGGTGCTTTGGTATATCAATTTCAATACGCAGATTATTGTAATTCATCTGTGGAGACATGAATACAAAGTCACCGCCACCGATAGTCGCATACCGGAACCCAATCTTAATGAAGATTCCAGAACGATTCATGATAAAACCAGCCTTTGAGTGAGGGGCTTTTTCAAGTTTGGAATCCCAATTGATGAATGCTTTGTTGTTCGCAACCATCTTATCCTGATTGAAAGTATATCGGGTTACATTTATAGTATCCTTGCCCAAGATAAATTCATCTGGTACTTCATTAATATATGTAGCATCATCGTCAGTCAGATGCCGATATAATGGGTCTTGGAATTCAACCTTAGCAGTGGTTGCTCCATAATCTTTATAGTTAGGAAGGTGCAGTTCAATGCCGGGAATCAATTCGAGACCGGGGAAATATCTAACAGACATATTCTTGAAGATTTTTTCAAGGTCTAACTCTTTGACTTGAACATTCGTAATGGTAATGGTTGTTCCATTAGGTTTGTTCACTTTTTGTGCTGGGTACAAATCGACATGACCAGCATGGTTTGGGTGTGTCGAGAAAGATGCCCTTGACTCGTAACCATCAGAAACAGTGGTCACATTGACAGTTCCCTCGTCACAAATGCCCCACATACCATACTTCATTCCTGCACCATAAACAGAAACCGACTTATCGTTGTACTGGTCATCATAACCAATATGCGTGATTGCCTTTTCAAGTTTGAGCTGAGGCATACCATTGCCGTTGTCTTTGATGGTGAAAGTAAAACCGCCCTTTTTTTGAGGTGTCATGCTGACCTCAACCTTATTGGCTCCATTACCATATGAATTGTCGATGAACTCTGTAAGAGCATATTCAAGTTCAAATCCTTGATTTTTTGCACTTACAGAGATGTACTTCGCTGTAAGTTGAAACTGTTTTCGTACCATTTGTCTCTCCAAACCTTTAGGATGCTTTGTCATCTCTGACACACTAATAATACCACGTTTCATATGGTGTGCAAGCCAAAAATCAAAACATTTTAAACCTTTTGACAAAACAAAAAAATGCATATTTATTTGATATTGGGATGGTGTTTACACCATCCCATGTTTAATTAAATAAAAAAACAAGCGAGTGGAGGAGCTCGCTTGTTTTCAAAGATACATATAGTATCTTATGCATAAGGTAAAAGGGGATATACCATATGCGTTGAGATTATTGTACACAATGATTACAAGAATGCAATTGTTTTTCCAGAAGATTCAATAATTTCTGTACCGCCAATTGGATAGTTGCAATTTCTATCTACACATAAAATATTCAAATCATAATCACTGCAATTTGAAATGTATATGCATTTTTCTATCAAAGAATTAAACTCTTCATCAGTAAAATCTAAAGCTTTGACAATTTGCTCGTGTGATTTACCCTGCCTGGATTGGTCAACATAAAATGCAAACCTGGCCAGTGTTTTCCTTACTGTAATTGGATACATAGAATATTGTATCACAAATAATTATTCAGGGGATGATTGAATAATCATCCCCTGATACTGTTAAATAATATCTATAACAGCAAAATCATATCCATTTGACCAATTAACAAACTTAGTCTTAATCTCATTATCTGGTAAAGACTTTATGATCAGTGAGATGTTGATCAATGAATTCCTGTCGTGATTCATTTTGAAGGACGAACTCTTCATTGAACCTTGGAGCTGGTCGAACATCGCTTGACCATGTTTCTTCTTAAAATTGGAGATTGGAATCTTCTTCATTTCTTTCTCTTTCGAAAAATATTGGTAACTATTCGTTACAAGGAAGATTATAACACATTGAGCTGAAGTGTCAAGTAAAAAAATAGCCCTCAATCACTTGAGGGCTATCTGTTAGACTGTAGTCTTTTTGTTACTATAGTCCAAGAGCAAGGTGATGATTTGCTTGCTCTCTTGGATGGTGAACTCAGTCTCTGACATGATGCTCTTCATGGTATTCAGTGAGAGTTTGCGCTCCAGCAGTTCCTTGCAGACATCTACAATGGAAAGTCTTTCAACCTCAGGCGATGGTACAATGTTACCAGTTCGTTGATAGTTGCGAGCGGCTGTAGGGTTGTTCACGAGCCAGAAGCGGGATTTCTTGGCTTGTTCGGAGCGAGCCTTGCTGTTGGTTCCAGCAGGATTTCCAAGGAATGTATCGACATTCTTGTACTCACTCTTGGCGTAAGAGGTGTTGGGGTTCAAAGGGAAGCCTTTAGACACCATGTCGTTGTCCAGAACCCACTTGCGATACTGGGTCAGCATTGTGAATGAGCCTTTGATGTAGGCTTTGACCTCGTTGATTGCCTTGTATTTCATATCTTCTCCAGTGATTGAATGTATCTCTTATCTCAATCACAGATTAATAATACTATAAGATAGTATAGAGTGCAAGTCATTGAGGGGTAAGTTAGTGAAAATACTTTAATTATTTTTTATGGGCAGGGGATGATTGAATAATCATCCCCTGATGTAGTTATTCATATAATTTTTCTACATCAGGGGATAATTCTAAGCTGTTTCAGGCTTGATACCCAAAATCTGGTTTATAATTGATTTGATTTTGCTAAATGAAAATCTGTGAGTAATATTTGAATCTTCACTTGCATGGACAGTCTCAAGTGCGATAATATCTGTGAACCCAAGGAAGTGTTCACGAGAAATCCATTCATTCTTGCGAGCGTAGACCATGTGTGGATTTAATGGAAAACCCTCGCCACGACCTGCTTCACGCTCATCCCGAACCCATTCTTGATACTCCTTGAAGGATTTGAATTTCATGGGTTTGATGTACGCACGAACTTCATCATATGGCTTGGCAATTCCCCAATTAGGATTGCCTCTATGACGCTTTTGTTCCTGAATTATAGGGGTCTCAGTAACATAAGACATTTTCGTAGGACTTTCTGTATTTGTTATTGTGAATTTCTTCACGTATTAAGTATACCCTCTGCGTAGATATAATTCAATATATTCTTTAAAAACCCAGTAATAATGGTATATATTATTTAATAATACAGGGGATGATTGAATAATCATCCCCTAAGAATCTTTTCAAATAAAAAAATCCCTCCATAATTTCTCACTGGAAATATTAATGGAGGGAGAGGAGATCGAAGACACGGACACAAACACCAACCAACCACAAACAATGGGCGATGAGGGATTCGAACCCCCAACCAAGGGATTATGAGTCCCCTGCTCTGACCGTTGAGCTAATCGCCCAAAAGAGTGAGATGGGAATTACACCCATATAGAAGGCTTATGTTCCTCTGCTTTTATTTAAGCTACTCACCCAAAGTGAGAAAGATGTACCAAGGAGATACGAACAGGCAAAGGAGGTTAGATACATCTCTCTCACAATTTCCCAGAATCACCACATTCTGGATTTTGTTCTCAACGCTGTAGTCGTCTTGAACAAAGATATGATACCACTATTCGATGAACTCTGCCACACATTTTTGGCTTGTTAATTCTTTTCCTTTAAATCTAAAAATGAAATCTATATCGTTATTTTCGTCAAATTCCAATACAAGAAACATTGGCTCGTATTGTTTAGAAGCTGTATGTTCCTCGATAAAAGAATATAGATATGATTCATTCTCAAAAGATAATTTGATTACGATATCAAACTCTTCTGTAATTTCATAAAGGACAAATTTCATAGTTAGTCTTCTTCATCTTCATCATTAAGATAATCAGAGAAAAATCTATTCAATCCTACAGTGTTTTGTTCCAATTCGCCAAAGTATCCATAGTCGCCACCTTCAGCATTGTTATGGGCATAGATTTTTTCATCCACTTCATCTTCGTCCATAGATTCTAATTCTGTAATAACTTCTACACCATCCAACTCACAACGCTTGAGAAACATTGGCATATCAACATCTTCTTCTAAATAAAAGATATCGCCATCTTCATCATAATAACTGTATCCTGAAAATGATTGAGAGATTTTTGCCTCTCTTGCATCATCGCCCTGAACAGCAAGATAACCATGCCGGGGTGTTTCGTAATATGTGGCTTTAAATTCTTTTCCCATCAAGATTCTCCTTAGATATCGTAACCATCTGGCTCATGGTGTGGCTCTTTTTTAATTAGCAAAACAAAGATATAGACAATTCCAAGAAACAAGAAACCAAATAAGAAATAAAAGATAGAATAAACAGTCTCAAACATTCTCTGCAATTTCATCATCGAAATTTTCACCTGTATATTTTGATAAACCAGTAAGATTTTGTTCTAATGTACCAAACCTAACCCTATCACAATACCATTTTCCTACTGGATGATTTGATAATATTATATCATTCTCTTGAAATGATGTGATATAAACATCATCAACTATTAGCTTTATGTTGTCTAATTCACATCTTTTTTGAAACATGGGGTAATCAATGTCTTCTTCTAAATAAAAGATATCCTTATAATAATCTGGGTCTTCTTCATCAGTTTCAACAAAATAGTAGGAAAAAGGGCCGAATGACTGACTTATATTTAGATTACGACATATTTCCCCTGGGACTCTTAAGTAACCATGCTTGGGTGTTTCGTAAAATGTTAGGTGTAATTGTTCCATTGAAAGATTATACCATGACAATAGATTTTGTAATTTTATTTTAGAACATTAATGGGGATGATTGTTCAATCATCCCCTGTGGCTATTAAATAAAAAACCCTCCCAGAAAACACTACTAAACTTGGAGGGTGAGACTCAATCTGTTTTAATTATTTATCCTACCCAAAAGGCAATTCAGATTGAGAAAACTTTAATTTACCATGTTCTTCTTGGTATGCTTGCACTGCTTCAAAACCCCATTCAACACCATTCAATTTATCCATTACTTGAGCATAATTGTGATTCATACCAAAAAGAGCCAACCATTCATTTTCAGTGTAGTTATAGACAATGGTAATCCACCAATTGTCATCATCATTAGGACGTTCACTTGGATACATCTTAAAATTCAATTTGATAGGAGCATAATGTCTATTCATAAACTCTATCCTACTTTGAATTTCTTCTGCTTGATATTTAGTCATAATTTTAACCTAAAGGAAAGTGAGAGATTCGAACTCTCGGATGCTTTTGACATCAATTGTTTTCAAGACAATCGCATTAGACCACTCTGCCAACTTTCCAACAAAATAATTATACCACGTCTTCCATAAAGTTGTTTACATCTTCACGGATTTCAACCAATACATTATCAGATAAATCTAACTTCTCAGCCAGCATATCAAATAGTTCTGCATCAGCCAAGAGCATTTTGAAACCTTCGAGAATTACCAACAAATCATGCTCGGTTTTCTCGGATAAATAATCTAATGTATCTTGAGGCATATTACCAACTACTCACTAAATGATGACCAGCATCAGCATGAAGACGAAACATTCTAACGAGGTCTTTGAATTCTTCTTCTATAATATCATAGTTTTCAATATATGAATCTCGCCATTCTGTTGCTTCCAAATCATCTGCCATCTTCGTAACAGTTTCATTAGGAATCATTGCTTGGTACAAATTTTCGTTTGTAACATCTTCAATGAATCTGCAATAAACTTTGCCACGGAATGAATCGTTGCCGTTTTCAGAAAAAACTCCACCGCAAACCTTAAACTCGCCTTCGATAACTCCAGCTTCTTCTTTGTTCTTCATCCAATAATTGTCAAGTCCCATAATATCCTCCTATATACACAAATATTCTTCGTGCAAGTTTTCATCAGTAAAAGGTACAGTGGAAATAAGATAATGTTCTCTATTTACCCAGCGAAATCCGGGAACAACAGCATAGCAATCTTCAGCCCAAACCATAGTCCAAATGTTGTAAGGGTTTTGGGTTGATACAAAAGCCACTTCATCATCATATGTTTCAAATATAAATCCATCAAATGAACCATGGTCTACAATATGATTTTTGATTGGATTGTACTTTTCAACCCAGTCGTCAAAGGTTAGTGTTTTTTCCATACCCCTTTATACCATATAAGAATTACTTGTGCAAATTTTATTTTAGAGGCGATAGGGGATGGTTCTTAAACCATCCCCTGAATAAGAAAATCCCCATCTCTTGCCGAAGATGGGGATTGATTTTCACTTGGCGGAAAGTATAAGTTCCAAGTGAAATGGGTCGGGTGGGATTCGAACCCACGACCAATGCCTTAAAAGGGCACTGCTCTACCACTGAGCTACCAACCCAAAGTCCTCCAGACGAGATTCGAACTCGTAAGGCTTGCGCCAACGGATTTTAAGTCCGTCGTGTATACCGTTCCACCACCGGAGGATACAAACATTATACCATGTTGCTGGTAGGATTTACAAAGAAAAACTTCTTATTTTATTTCCTCTAACTACATACCATAGGGCAAGTAATTGTCAGCAACATATGTATTATAGCACAATATAGCGAAAGAGCAATAATATTATTTAAACAAAATATGGGATGATGTTTACATCATCCCATAAATAAAAGAAAGAATAAAAAAGTTATCTAACCCATAACTCGATCAGTGTTCCACCTAAACCAGCTGGCACTCCAATTGATGATAATGATGCAAATTTTTGAGATGTACCAACATTAGCAGTTGAATTGCCTGAACCAACTGTAACTGATATACTTAATGTAGTTCCAGTAGAAGACAATCCAGTAACAGTCATAGTGGTAGCTGTTCCAACATAATTGTTAGGTAATCTTACTTCCAGGGCAGCATTGGTAAAATCACTTGTGTAACCATAAGCTGTTAAACCACTACCAGAAGTAACGGTTCCAGTTGGTTTTTGACAATAATATAATTTTGTGATCAGCTCTGTACTTTTTGTTCTCTCATAAAGTCTTCGAAAATAAGAAAGGCCAGTAGAGAATGCAGTACCAGAAGACACGAAATCTAAAGTTTTGTCTGGAGTCTTCGAATCAAAATAATTTCTCATAGTGCTCGATTTTGACGCACTAAAATATGTGTCAATTGAAGATATGAGTGTTGTATATGTATTAATTAAATCACTCGATAATGCAGCTTCTTTTGCTCGAAATGCTTGTAATAAAGTAGCAGATGCATCCAGGTCTGTATTTCCTATTGAAGAATCACCTATAGCAGCTGAAACTAAATCCCTCGAATCTGTAATTAATGAAATACCAGAACCAACTATTAGAATATCCAGCTCGTCTCTTAAGTTTTTATCTGCAATTCCTAAATAGTTTGCGATAGTCTTAAAAGTTGTTGAATCATATATAAATGCCATAAGTATTCTCCTTCTTATATTTTCTTTTTCTTTATTTTCATATCCTACAAAGGGGATGATTCAAGAATCATCCCCTGAGGTGCTTAAATAAAAAAACCCCTGAGCAATTTCAGGGGTTTAGTTGACATATCAGATTATTTATGGTTTGTAATCTGAATAAATATTTTGTACATCCGCTTCTGAAGTGAATTGCAGAAGAATAGAAAATTCAGGGTTGATTTTATTCTGGTCATCACACTCAGCATAGAATCTACGCAAGGCATTGGCTACCGCAGGACGTTGATGAGCATAGAGCCATGCCAACAGTTTGAGATATTCAAATCTTTCTGTTGACCAGTGATTTGTCATCTTATTGTCAAGATTCAATTCGAGCTGAATTTCTGTCTTTGGCTCATCAGGCTCTGGGTCTGCCATACAGCCATCGCAATCACAGCAACCTTCACAACAATAACAGTCGCAACAATTACCATATGATTGTTCACCACATTCGGAGCAGAAGGTGTTGTCCTCAATTATATCTTCATCCCATTCACGGTCTACATCATCATCATCATCTGTAGAGTAGCGGGATTCGTATGCAAGGTCTTCAAGTGGAACCTCATACTCTGCTACGACCTTGTACTTGCAGGTACGCAATTTCTGGCATTCACAATCGGTTGGAATGGACACTACATCGGCAGGGTTGATTTCTACCAAAACCAGTTTACCATCCATTGGTCGGAACCCTCTTGCATATTCAAGAGTTCCAGCGTGGAAGCCGTATGAACAACCGACCTCTTTGTTGTCATCTACCTTGTTACGTGGCATCTCAAGCACGTTACCTACATTGTTATCAAACTTGCCCGTATGAACATCGGTAAAGTCTGAACGCAACGCCTTGTATGCAAGGAAATTACCACTACCAGTCAATGGCAAAAATTTATGCTCAAGGAACGTGTAGAGTTCATTCACAGCACGGGATGAAGGATTGAGATTCAGTTTGGTGATAAACTTGAATACAGGCAAACAATCCACGCCTTGTGCAAGGAATTGGAGAATGCGCTCGGCAATGATATTTGAGATTGGGTCACCGCTCACATATACATTGCCATCCTTAACCTCAACCTGCTCATACTTGGCATAGAGGGATTTGAAGACCTGTGCAGGATTGAGGACGAGATGAAGCTCCTCTTGGTCATTTTCGGTGAATGCTTTAACAGCAGATTCAAATTTAGAATCACTTGCGTAGATTGTAAACTGCTTGCCCTTGAGAAATACACTAAGTGTTTCTCCGGGAATGTAAATTGCAGGGATTTCTTCCATTTCAAACTCTCCTTATTGGCTAACAATGAATATTACCATACCCTGTTATACCTGTGCAACATGAATTTATTTTATTTTGACTCCAGTAGGGGAGGGTTTGCAAACCCTCCCCTGAGTTAGCTGTTAAAATAAAAAAGAGGTGGGAAAATCCCACCTCTTTCTGGACAAGTAAATAAGTGAGGAAACCTACTTGTCCATAGCCTCAATGTACTCCTTGATTGCTGGCAGGGTCTTGGAGTCAACAGTAAGAAACTCAAGCAAAGGATATTTGACTGAGAAAGAATCAAGTTTCTTAATCAATTCTTTTGCGTTCGTCAAATCACTGTAAACGAATCCATTATTGTGCAATGTATTCAAAGCAGAGAAGATTGAATAATTGTAAGATTGAAAATCCACATAGGATTTGAAATCAAACGGGTCATTCGGTTGGTTGGCAAAAGCATCATACAAGTTATGGGTGTTGAATGAAATATTTCTGCGGATGTAACCCGTGATGAATTGCTCCTTGTAGTCATCAGAAATTGAATCGCCAAGTTGTCTGAGGAACGAAACAAAGTAAGTCCAGTTCGGATTCAATTTGTCAATGTCACTGTGGCGAACACCATACAGTTCAATGTCAATGTCAAGAGATTCCAAAGCGGAAATCATTTGCCTCAAAGTAGAGCTATGGTACAAAGATGTTTCAAAGAATTTGATAGGTATATAAATTCCACTGCCGTGCTTGAAATTGATTTTGCACTCTTCCCACGCTTCTTTCCCAACACATTGGTTTTTCAAGTAACGATAAGCGATATCGGTTCTTGATTGAGAGCGGGTTCTTACAATCTTTGGCAATTCAATGGTATCAAAGTCAATAAGTTTAGCACCGATGAATTCAGGATTGTTCAATAAATCTTCAACAGGTTTGCCATTCAATTCTATAGCATATGAATTGGAAACCGCACTTGAATCCTGAATGATGCGTTTCTTCATTGATGCTTTGCTGATGTTACTCTTGTTATAGTAGATTCTGGCATTGTCGCTACATTTGATTGTAGTGGTAACATTCTCAAGTTTGCCATCAACCATGCTACGACAAATCATACCTGCGGGAACAGTAACGTATCCAGTGCTTATTTGGTAGCCCTCTTTGGTATAACCAGAGATGAGATTCTGATATCGAAGCAAGAGGGTATTGAAGAAACACCGAGCATCCCAGATTGTGTCAAAGATATCCAATTGAGAGCAGATATCGCCCTTGATGTTTTTCGCAACCTCATTAAGTTTGTTGCCAAGCCAAGTAACAGTTTTCTCACGCATATCCAAAGATTCACGAGATGCAGACGGAATTACATCACCAATGTTTGCAGAGAGGATAACCTTAAGACTGTAATCAAACAGCAGGTTAACAGCATCGGCATAATCTGCATTTTGAGAAAGCTTTCTTTCGTCAAAGGGATACGCAACATTCCCCATGACTACCATGTTCTCCTCATAAGATGATTTGAAAATCTTGTATCCATCACCCTCTACATGATATTTGAGCGTGAAATTATCCAAATCACTTTGAAGGTTTGGAATATTCACAACAGGCTTAGGGTTAAAGAATCGCAATTCCTTGGTGATTGCATTTTCAAACAGGTAGCATTCATATGTCTTTACAGGCACTTGGATTTCCAGACCCGTTTCAGATGTTGGCTCCTCATTGACCATCATTACCTTGCCGATGTTTGTTTCATCGATGTAAGCAAGGTAGGATTTCTTCACGCCTTCATAGTGTGAGACGATGGTGAAAGTATTGGTGTAGCAAAACGCACTTTTGGAGCCAAGTCCCATCATGCCTACTTGGTCGTTGGTGTTGCGCTTGGTCGATTCACCATACGATGAGAATACATTGTAGATATCAAATTCAGACAATCCAAAACCATAATCACGAATGATAAGTGTTGGAGAAAATCTGGTCGGACAATTGATGGAGATTGGTTTGGATTGAATTCCTGCTTGTACATGAGCATCCATTGCGTTGGTGCTGTATTCACGAATGATAGCACCTGCCTTATCAGAATACAGGGAATTGCGAAGGATGGAGAATATATGAGCGAGATTCTCCTGCTTTACCGTAAAGAACGATTCAGTGATTTTGCCACTGGTAATAATATCTGCTTTCTTGTCATCAACAATCATTTTGGTTTCCTCACAGATATATTACCATATACCGGAGCAGATGCAAATTTATTATTTACAGGGCAGTGATTGGGGCGGTCGTTCGACCGCCCCATGGGGGAGATGAAAATAAAATAAAAAAATAACCCCACAGCTTGCACTGTGAGGTTTTGGATGGTAGCGGTTGATTAGACCGCTACATAGGCATATTGTTGCACTGTCTTTTCAGAGAGTGTGGAGGCATTATCGGCAATGCGTCCCCAACGCTTTTGAATTGCCTGAATATCGGCATCGATAGCAGGGGAAAGAATCATACCTGCGATTGTTTCCATCTGCTCACGCTTTGCACCATTGTAATTCTGGGCAGAGCGGGTCAAGCCGTTCACGATACCAAAAGCGGTCTGGTGATGTTCGTGACCATTCTGCTCTCCAAGAGAATCGATGTAGCCCTTGTGCCACAATCGACCCTGCTCTGCTGTAAGGTTGATTTCCTTCTCCCGGCACAATTGGGCGATAACATTAAGAGGGTTCTCAACCTTCACCTTCTTGGAATAGCCCATCAATGTCAAGAGGTCATTACCCTGTGACAATGCAACCTTGATTGCGTTTCGAACCTCAAGAGCAAGTTCCTTACGGTCAATCTTGCCCATGTGCTTTTGGTTCACATTAATATCAGAGTTTTGCCGACCCCAAATCATGCCGTTCAAACAAATCGCCCTAAAGAGGAAAGGCGAAACCTTGAATGTCGCATTGCGGATTTCAGAATTGCGGAATGCAATCCCAACACCATAATCGCTATCTGGCTCTGACTTGAGATTATCAGGTACAAGAATGTTGCCGTACATATCATCGCCATCATTGAAAAGATGCGAAGCCAATGCACCATCAGTGGAAGGCAGAGCATCAAGAATCATCTGCATAGCCTCATGGTTGTCAATTACACCATAACGCTCTGATACAATGGCACGAATGATATCGTTGCCTTCATCATCTGCACGGAACCGCAAACGGAAATTGCGGTCATCTTTGCCACCATCACGCCAATCAGATTCACGCAAATCCAATTCTTTATTGATGAATTGTACCAGTTCATCATGGTAGCCACGTTCGTCCATGAAAGAAATCATAGAGGAAGGCATATCTGTGAACAATCGAAGAGAGTTCATGCCAGACTTGGAAAGGTTCGTGCCATCGGTGAGGGTGTTGAAATCTTGAAGGCGTACCTGAGATTCTGGCTTGACAACATCGACCTTGCGTTGTGCTTGTGCGTTGAGGGTTTCCAAGAATGAATCAACAGGCAAGCACTTGTCCTGCCATACCTTTGAGACATGACGATGGGTTTCAGTGGATTGAAGACCGATGGCATTGACCCATTGACCATTGACCAACTTGGCTGTAGCACCTTCTTTTACTTGAAATCCACCTGCATTGGTGAAAACAGAGGCGTTGGGTTGAATCTTGACTGGTGCATCGTCAAGTTCAAGGCGGGAGAGGCGGTTCTGTGTATCGTTCATATCAAACTCCAAACTTTGATACTGAATAATATCACCTCATACACCATGTAGCAAGAAAATATAGACCTGAGAAATTATTTATTTTGAAGAGCTGCTAATTTTTCAGAAAAATATTATTTAAGTGTTTAGGGGATGGTGTAAACACCATCCCCTTCAGAAGCCCTCTGGAAAAAAATTATCTGGAATATAGTGATCTTTATAAAAATCAATGCCTGGGAATGTAACAGTATTTAATTCATATTGAGTGAGCTTTGGATTTAGGCCAATCCAAAATTCTCCTCTATTGATATGCTGGTAATTTTCATCACTTATGTACGGTAAGGATTTGATATAATGGGAATTAATCCAATAGCAATTACCTGAATAATGGTTAGTGCCAGAGAAAGGCCCAACAGTATCAAAAGAATCTAATTTCTCTACTGCTAATTTCCATTGGCCTATACAATAATAATCTAAATATCTATTCCAAACACTTATATTCTTTTTAAGTGTTGGTTCTATTCTTGATACACCTTTAGTATGCATATATAAAATCTTGACATTTTCCTCGATTTCTTCTATGTAATTTTTAAGGTAATTAAGTGTATCGGCCTCATTGTTATATTTGATGTTTCTAATTGATACAAGCTCGATTTTCGGGGATAGTTTAATTAGGCCCTCGAAAAATAATCGATCAGATTCTCGAAAATTAAAAACCGGAATCAGGATTTTATCAACAGCATCCATGAGTCCGGTCTTCTTAATTTTTTGTAATTTAGATAGTAAGATTGTCCCATAATGATTGAGACAGAATGTATGAATTACTATAACCATACATTAATTGTACACGACAAAGGGTGTATAGATTCCAACGTATGCACCAGTAACATTATAATCAACCCACTCTAAAGCATCTTGTTCAGGGTCTTCAGAGTTATCCCCTCGAAATTGTTCTGTGAAAGAATTGATTAGTTCATCATAAGAATACATTGTGACTTCTACCCATTGTTCATCTCTTTGTATTCTTGCAATTCCGATTAGTGCGGAATCATGTTCTTCCTCATTTCCTATAAATAAAGCTTCTGGGTTATGTTCTTCTAAATAGGCTCGAATTTCTTGTGCTTTAGACATTGCAATCCTCTTCTGGTTCAAATTCTGATGTTGTATGCTCGAAAAGTGTAATACCAAACTGCTTGAATTCTTCTGGTTTTGTAAGGATGAGATATGAACCATCCTCCATTGTGATTTTGAAACCTACAAAAGGCTCGATTTTCCAGTTCTCAAAAATATATCCACTATCATCTTCTAAATGGTCTAAATCATTATTGATATATTGTTTAGTGGTAATTGTGAGTTTAGTGAGGTGTTCTGTAAGTTCTTCAGAGAAAGAGTGGTCAGGTAGGCTTTTTGGTTTCATATCCAATTATATCATTTAAACGTGTCAACTTCTACAAAAGAGAAAAAGATATGTAGATTATATTTTTCGCCCTTCTTGTAGGTTTTGTTCGTTCTCATGTATTGAACAGTCCATCCACTTGTTCCAGCTGTTATCAGACAATCTTTATAATTTTTTCTTTCTCTAAGTACAGATTGGAAAAGATATTCAATTGTCTCTACTTCCTTAAGAAAATCAAAATCTGTATTGATTCCTAATGTCTGTCTAATTATTTTAATTCTGTCTTGCTTTGAACAGAGGTATTGAATTGCGTCGTCAATAATCTTGATATCTTTTTTAGTCATTGGTTTGTTCCGGGATAAAGAAGAAATATCCACCTATCTCTCTAATGATTACATTTTGACTTTTTAGAAAAGCTTTAAAATCATCTTTGCTTTTCTCTATCAAATTATCTTTATCTTTAGTGATAATGCCATCTACATAAATATAATAAGTAGTGCCGAAATACAGCTGAACATTTGAAGATATGTAAGTTTTAAGAGATACAAAGTTTTCAATTGGGCTGATTGATAAAAGAAGGATGTTCAATAATGGTATCATATCTAAATTATACCTTGAGCTTTAAGTTCTTGTATGTTTTGATAGATTAATTCATTTTTCCGATTTCTTGCTTCTGCTAATTTTATTCGACAGTAGCTTGTAGTAAGATGTTGGTGTTTAGTTCTGTACAATTCAACATCATCTAACTCTACAATGAAATCATCATCAACCTGGTAAATCTTATATGGCTCGATTTTTAATATGGTCTTGATTAATCTTTTCAATTACTTTTCTTTCTACTGCACGTCTTTCTTGTAATTGTTGTTGGACATATCTCTCGCAAGTCTTAACAGTCTTAGCTGATTTTAAAGTATATCCAAATTGGTCTTTGACTGCATATCCATCTTCCATTTTATAAACATAGAAGCCATCAGCCATATAGATAAACTTTTCAATCTTCAAAGAAAGCATCCTCATACTCGAAAAATCCAAGGTCATGAGATTTGAAATTTTCATCTGTTATGATTATTTCTTTTTCATCTGCCTCTAAACCAGCGATTAAGGAATATGTCTTATCATTGATTTTAAAAGAGTAGATTTGATTCTCGAAATTGTACTCGTACTCAATATCATCAGGAACAAAGATAGTACCAGTGATTGTAAATTTTAATTCTTTCATCAATCTTCATCCTCAAAGTAATCAGATTCGATTAAGGAGCTGGATTTCAATTCTTCGACAATTGCTGGCTGTTGAAATAGTCCTTGCATAAAAGCTCGAATAATAAGGTCTTTGGTTTCATCATCATACTCGCTTGAAAGTGTGTCTCTCAAACGGTCTGCCATTGCTCGAATCCAGTGTAAGTTTTCCATACTGTATTATATCAAAAAGGGGGAGAATATCAAATCTCCCCCTCGATTAATTTAGTCTTCTTCTGGAATCAATTCACCATGGAGACAGATTTCATATACATAACCATCTGGAGTATCTGTTGCTTCATATCTGTTTATTTGAACATCATCAAGGCGAGTAACATTAAAAGCATCACGGGTGTCAATAGAAATAGAACATTCATATTCACCACAAAGTTCTTGATGTTCTTGTAATTTTAAAATCAATTCATTCAGAGTCATGCTTATTCACTCTCCTCAAAAAGCATTTCCCATTCTTTTGCTCCACCCCATTTGCCATCCGATACTGCTTCTTTAAAAGTCTCGTAGCAGCAGGTCTCCTCATATTTACCATTGTCACAGGTAAACTCATAATGGCAATCGTTTTCAATTGAGCCAGAAACCATCTCAAAAGTGGCATCAGGGTAGAGTTTAGACAATTCTCGTACAAAGTGTTCAGGACAACCCCAAGGAGAATCAAAATAATAAACTACTGTATTAAAATCAGGCAGTTCTTTTGACTTTAGATTTGAAGCATCCCACTTGACACCCCAATTGTTCAGGTTCCAAGAATGCCAATTGTGATATCCGGTTTGCTCGAATGCTTTGATGTTTTGAATAACCTCTTTAGCACGACGAGCATCCCACTCATCATCACAAGAAGCAACTTCCTCTAATGTAAGAAAATTAGTATTATTGCGCTTATTTACTGCATCAATAAAATCACCTGGAGCAAGATGAGGAGATGATGTTCCCTCTAACACTTCTGGCATAGGGATGAAAGAATTGTAAAAATTCTTCTCATCCACTTTTGATTTAAAAGCATTGAGTTGTTCTGCATCAGGGAAGATACAGGTGAGTTCGTTCATTACCCAGTTAGGCATTGTAGGGTTACCTTTCTTTCTGGTACATCTTGAATGTACAAGATGTTATATCATTTGATACAATGAATTGCCAATAATTCTTTGAGATTTTTCGCTTGTAAAAATTGTATCCGCCATGTTCAATAAAGAAAAAATCTACTACAACACTTTCCCACTCTAAAGCTCTTAATTGACATGCAATTTTTTTAGCTACAAGGACCGTCATAATTATTTAATAGATCTCTTTACTCTATTGAAAAGCCAAACTAATCCAAGAATTACTAATGGGCCAAATGGAACAATGTACCAATAAGGTACATTGCCAAATCTATCAAAGTCTACCATTATTTTATTTCCTTTGGTTAGAAATTATTTAAAAGCTCAGGGGATGATTCTTAAATCATCCCCTGAAGAGGAGAAGAAATAAATATTTCTTCTCCTATCTTGAGATTTAATAGCCCTACTCAAATTAAATCTCAAGGCACAATTGGGATTCAAGGCAAGAAGACCAATAGCGAGAATTGCTTTGTCCTTGTATGATATCCCAATACAAGCATCTGGTTATGTAGGGTGATGTGTTTAGACGTTGAGATTTTTCTATCCAAATTGTTTCACCTTTGACATATTCGGATATTTCTTTTTTACTATCTGCTCTATACCCTTGTTCATTAAGACCTAAGGCACGGAGCATATGTACATCTAAACACACCACTTCTACATTTTTAGGATAGCAAAGTTCAAGTGCGAATGATACTTTTGCTAATCCAATTCCTTTGAGGTTGATTGCAAGTCTGTTTCTAAAATCAACCCAAGACTCTCCGCTCGATTTTTCAAATTTATCAGGTTGCTCGAAAAACTTATTCTTGAAATCCCATATATTTTCGGTGCGTTGATTTTGTAAACCGCTCCTCGAAATAAGTAATAATTCAGCAAGCTTTGATTTGTCGTTTATCCATTGCTCGAAATTTTTGATATGGTTGTAAGACCGTACATTACTCTGCCATGTAGAATGTATTGATGTATAAGCAAACAACCATCGCTTAAAAATCTCATTACTGTTTGTTGGTGAAATAGACTGCCAATACTCTTCATACTTGGTAATTTTATCCAAATGCTTGAATGAAAAAACATCCTCGAAATTCATATCGTTCTCTCTTAGTAGGGGTTTGAGATACTGAATAATATCATGGTGTGTTATGTGTGTCAAGGGGAATAATACAATTCCCCTTGACCTGTCATAGATGGAGGGCTATGACATATCTAAATATTTGATAAGCCTAATTTTGTCAGAATAAGACATAGTACAATAGAAAGCTTTCATAAAAGGATATCTCTTGTACAATTTCTCGAATTCCTCTGGTGGATTATATTTGAATACAGGGACACCAAAATTTTTCATACAGACGTTAGCATCAAAATAACTTGATTCACGTTTGTAATAAGATTCAAGACGAGGCTTTAGATGAGACAGATAATGGAAATCAGTAATCAATTCTTTCTGGAATGTGTTTGCTTCCATAAATAATTCATAGTCACTTACCTTATCTGGATTATCATTTTTCCATTCATTTATTTTTTGAATAAGATAATCCTTAAGTTCAATCCATGTTGGTTGCACTGTTTTCTTTAAATCAGCAGTTTTGATACCATAGATTGTTGGAAGAGAAATTCCAAATGCACTTCTCAAATAATTTATAGCATTATTGATACACATATTCTCTTCATAATGCTTTGGCTTGAAACTCGAAATTTCAATATAAACAGCATCATCAGGAGGAGTTTCAGAAGGTCTCCACGATTCGATATTAAGATTTGCTCCTCTAACGAATCTGTAAATCTTGGCATCTTCACTCTTCAAAGCTGTTTTCACTGCACCTTGAAATGGTAAAGTTTCAGCATCAATAAATTCTGCACCAATAAACGAAGGATGATTGGTAAATCTCTGTTTGTGTTCTGGTGTTTGAAATTTTAATACAACAACATTTTTTGTATTATCAGATAGAGCCTCGAAATATTCATTTACTCGATTTGCTATATGGGTGACTTTCTGAGAATTGTCATGAATAATGTATTTAGTGTTTGGCAATACATTAACTGTTCCTTTATCAAGAAGATAAGGGAACGATTTCATCATCTCTTTAATCTTTATTATTTCATCTGATTTTGCGAGAAAATCATACTTAATACTAAAGCACCAATTTCTAATCACAACAGGAACCAATTGACCAAACTCGGATGTTAATTGATAAGCAATACAATGCTTCTCATAATTAGATTTGCATTTATCAAATCTATCATTGAGGGTTCTGGCAAATTCATTTTTCACAATCCGAAGAGTGTCAATTAAATAAAGCTTTGTTACTTCATTGAATTCTAAAGATTCACGGGAGGCTGATGGTTTTACTTTGCCGATAGGAGCGTAGATGATAAGATTTGAATTTCTTATATCTTCAAGCCATCTCAAGTCCACTGCTTCCAATTGTTTTGAAAGCACCTCAAGAGTTGTGGAATAAGTGACGTTGCCCATAACAACATGAAGATGTCTATCACGTCGCAAATGGTTTACAGGTTCAGAAACAAAACCCCAACATGAACCTTTCATTGTAATTTCAGGTTCAGATAATTGTACATCTGCACCTACAATTGTTGGTCTGTAATTAATCAATCTAAAAAATCTAATTATGGATTGATTAAATTGATTTATGTCATTAGGCTTCACTGTTACATGAATTGACAAACCAGATTCATTTGTTGGTTGTTGGTGAATAGAAGCAATCGTACCAATGTTGCTTTCATCAATAAAAGCTTGATAGGTAGTTTGAGTTCCATCATGCCTCGAAATTACAGTGAAAGAATTTGTGTATGAGAAAGCGGATTTACTTCCAATACCAAGCATTCCTGTAAAAGCATTAGATTGTCTTTTTGTAGAAGCACCATAAGAGGCAAATATTTCTACAATTTGTTTATCTGACAATCCCTTACCAAAATCTCTAATAACAAAATCTTTAGAGAATATTGTTGGCAAGGTAATTTCGATTGGTTTTTCTATAGATGCTTCTGTATGAGCATCTATAGCATTCGTGACATATTCTCTAACAATTGCACCGATTTTGTCAGAGTACAATTGATTACGAAGAATAGAAAAGATGTGAGCGACATTCTCATCTTTTATATTAAAGTGAGATTCGTTCTGCAATCCCGTTCTAAATACAGGTTGCTTCTTGTCAGCAATAATCATTTTTGTGTCACCTCCATATGACTAAAATGAGTATATCAGGTTATAAGATTCGGTGCAAGAAATTACTTGGCAGCTGTTTGAATGTTCGAAACAACACCAAATAAATCTACAAGGTTACTATTATTTTCATCAATATCCACTACGATATAATGAACTTCACCCAGCTCCTTCACTGCTTCATTCCCATAGAGGAGATTTATAATTGCAACAGGAGCGAATTCGAAACTGATATTGAGATTCTTTATTGCTTGAAGGTTCTCAAACGTGACTTTTGAAATGATTTTCATTTCCTTATCCTTATCTAAAAATAAATGCAACCAGCAGGACTCGAACCTGCGGCCAATTGCTTAGAAGGCAATTGCTCTATCCGCTGAGCTATGGTTGCATATCTGTCCTATTATACAATAGGTTTCTACTAATTGTCAATAGAGCGAAAGAAGAGAATCGAACTCTCGTCATCAACTTGGAAGGCTGAGGTAATAACCATTATACGACTTTCGCTTATTGTTGATAGGCCGAGATTTTTACAATTTTATTATCATCGTTAAAATCAATTATATCAACAACATTTACATTTGTCCATTCATCAACAACAATTCTTATTTGACAGAAGTAGCGTGTGATATCATTAAACTTAGTGCTCGCCTCTGATAACAAAACTACTCGAATTTTGCCATTCTTCAAAAATATATCTTTATTGATTTCCAGGACATTTTGGATTCCTTCTGCAGAGTTTTCCCAATCTTTCAATTCAACGTTCTCTGCAAACATCTCTCTCAAACCCTCGAGATCTTTATTTGAAAAATACTCGAAATATTGAATTAATAAATCCATGTTACTCTTTCTAATAATTATATAAGCTTAGGAGAGGAATCGAACCCCCAACAACCATATTACAAGTATGGTGTTCTACCATTGAACTACCTAAGCAAAAATTTTCCGGTAGAGATTCGAACTCCAATTAAAGGCACCAAAAACCTCTGTCCTACCATTGAACGACCGGAAATTATAGTCTGTAGGGGAATTGAACCCCTGACTCATCCGTGAAAGGGACGCATCTTAACCACTTGACCAACAGACCTCGAAAATTAAGCTTCTACAAATTTGCTAATTGTTTTTTTACATAAATTACAAACAACTACAAATTCTCTTTTGCCTTTTGTTTCTACCACTTCTTGAGTACTATAAATACCCTTACATTTATTAGTAGAAACACATGGCTTCTCAAACATGTTTTTATGTGCTGTTCCCATTATAAAATTACCTCAACTCCTTGAACTGGATTCGAACCAGTGACCGTTCGGTTAACAGCCGAATGCTCTACCGCTGAGCTATCAAGGACCATTAGGAGCGGAAGAGGGATTTGAACCCACGACCTGCAATTTATGAGACTGCCGAGCTACCAGACTGCTCTATTCCGCACCATCTCTAATATTATACAACCTCTGTACTTTACTTGTCAACCCTCGCATTTAAGAAAATCTTGTATTTCTTAAAAACATTTGTAAATTGATCTGCAGAAAGCTCGAAATTGTAAGGTTTCCCCTCTACTGTGGCAAGCAAAGTGTAAGAGCCATACAATAATGTATTAATGAAGATCCAATAATCCTCATCTGCATTTTTAAAATAAATGCTCTTAGTTTTTCTGCCCTCTCTAATGTCAATAAAAACTAAACCCTCGAAATGTTTAATTACATCATCGTAATTATTAATCTCAATCTTCTCAGCTACAATTGTCATTCCTTAACCTCCTCAAGATATCCAAAATTGCAATATCCTTACTCTTTAGTTCTACGTCGAAATAAACTTCCTTGCCAAAATTTTCAGGCAAATGTTCCGCCATATCCCTATGAGCTCTACCATTATCCCTTCCCTCAGAATAATGGAATATAGGAATTATATCATTCCAGGTCTCATACGCACTAAAGAAAGCATCCTTTTCACTCACACCCTTATTTAATATTTTATGATGCAAGTTATCAAAAGTAATTGGTATATTATGATTACGATAAAAATATTGTTTTAAGGTATCAACATCCCAGGTAGATCCAGTGTCATTATTCTCTAACACTAATCTACTCTTTACACCCTCACTTAAACGCTCGAAATTCTTCATGAACGTTTTATATAATTCTTCAGCATTCCCATCTTTTCTAATGTGAATATTTAAAGGATTATAATATGAGCGCTCTAAACCTAATCGCTCGAAAATCTCAGCATGAAATTCTAAATCAATAAGGGAATGTTTTATTTTAATATCATCATCAGAAGTAAGAGTGATGTATTCTGATGGATGTGCACTTACTCTAATGCCCGTTTCTTTAATAGCTAAAGAAACACTATTAATACTACTCCTTATAAGATTATAATTTGGCAGATCTTCCAGGGCCAACATTACTTCTGGATGTTTAATTACAGGAACTAAATCACTCGAAATTCTGTATCCATTTATATTATTAGCTGCACAATGATTAATAATTTTCTCTGTAACAAGAAAATTATTAACAACAATTCCGGACAGCTTCTCTAAACTCTCTTCCCTCGATTTACTAACAAAAGATTTATAAGTCATGGTTCGAAATTTATGGCCCTGTTCTGCCAAAATATTCGAAATGCAACATAGGGAAAGATTCATACATTTACGATATCATAAAAACAAGACACACACAAAAAAAGAGGGATCTTTTAAGATCCCTCTAATAGTTCTTTATCAATTTCAATCATCCATTCACTGCGATCTATCAAATCATCTAATAGTAAATCTCTATAACATGATTTACAAAAGAACATGCAATTAACTCTTATTTTAGTAATTTCATCTTCCTCGAATTCCTCAGTGAAATTGTTTGGCTTATATTCTACCTCTATTGCATTTTCTTTACATATTTCACATTTATGATTTAACATTTCTTTCTTTTGAGAAATTGTTAAATCTACTGTCTCTTTTAATTTTTCCAAATAAACATACATAGAAGGTACATCATGAAACATTATGCTAACACCGTATCCAGATCAAACTGCATCTGCCTTATAATGGGAATAAAATCTTCAACATTTACATCTTCATCTAATAAAGCTTCGAAACAAGAAATTGCATTCTTTATTTCTCTGTCATTCAAAACACCTAAATAATATAAACGAACATAATCAATCAAAATATCTTTAAGCAATTTACTTTTCTTTTTCATGTTATCCTCGAATTTCTATTTAAAACAGGAACACTCTTCAAATCCAAATTGTTAGAAATATATAAGATTGAATCTCTATATATTTCTCTATTTATACAAAATACATTCTTGACATCTAATAGGTCCAAATCTATCTCGAAAATTATAAAAGGCTGATTGTGAAAATAAAGAACAAAATAAAAATCATCATTATTTTCAATTTGCCACACCTCTAATGCATCTATCCTCGAAAAATCAATTGGCAAAAAATTATAAACAAGAAATGGTGAGGATATTTTTTGACCATACAATAAAGCAAAAAATTCCCCTACATTACTTTTCTTCTTCTCTAATTTTAAAAGTTCTTCTATTGTCATTTTAAAGATATACCAAGATCTTTCAAAAACTTCTTATCATTAACAGGAAAACCAGTGAGGAAAACTGTATCCTCTGAAAAACCAATTTCAATTTCCTGGTCAATATTTATTTCTTCTTCTTTTACCTTATCAGAAAAATAAAAAACATTCTGATTAGAGCTGCCTTTCAAACCACTCGAAATTTTATTTTCTTCCACATATCGGCCATCTATCAAAATGTCCAAATAATCTAAACATTTTCTTCTAATAGGATTTTCATTGATTTCATCAATTGTAAATCCTGTATACACAATAATGCCTTTCTTAAAATTAAAAGACCTAAGAGAAAATAATAACTCTAACAACTCATACTC
>Ga0247723_1000204_pt1 | contig 38275 bp, 55 predicted proteins | sample MSEWelMarce5H_FC_FD_189079 | JGI IMG/M metagenome (GOLD analysis project Ga0247723, IMG submission 189079) | Subsurface sediment microbial communities from gas well in West Virginia, United States - MSEEL Well Study Marcellus 5H_FC | ecosystem: Environmental > Terrestrial > Deep subsurface >... | reverse complement strand
TTGACTTGTAGTTTTGGTTTGTGGTGATGACAAAATGGACAATGGAAAGCGTGCTCATCTTTTTTAAGAGTGGCAGAACTTCCTAAATACTTTTGGAAAAGACTTATTAATTGCATAAGTCAAATATACGAAATTATTTTTGTAATTCCTAATTTATTTACTCATTTATCCAAGAATCTGGAATAAGTTTATCGGCATATTTAAAACCATTCTTTACACACCAATCGGCATATGTGGTTTTGGATGCTTTACTGATTTTGTTTTTGGATGATGTGAATACAAAACGAATATCCAAATTAGGATGTTGTTGTTTGATTAACAAATGCTTCTTTCTATCAGACAATACAAATCTACCTTTGGTTTCTACGATTATACCATTGGGTAATCTAAAATCTGGAAGATATTTGTGATTTGTAGCTGGAACTATATATGGAATTATATTATCTTTACTTTCGTATTGAGTAACTATTCCATTAGATGTGAGTTGGTTAGATACTACCTCTTCCAACCCACTTCTAAATCCATTTTTTATTGCTGTACTTTTGTAACTTTTCTTTTTAGCCAAAACTTTTTTATTTTTTTACTCCTTCGCTATAATTTTTACCAATAGCATAAGTTGATTTTTCTTTTGATTTCGTTCTAACCGCATTTAATATTTTATCAGACACATTAAAATCAGATTTTTCTTTAGTAGCATGTGGTGTAAATCCACCAACCGCAACTTCACCTTCAATTATTGTTGTAATGAAATTTTGAGCTTGTTTATCTGCGTCTTTTGCACTTTCACCACTTCTTCCACCGAATGTTGTGTTTTTTTCGTATGTATCTAAAATACTACCTTTCCACGATACTGATGCCATAGTTATTGTTCTCCTTTTATATAATATAAATATATAGTATTATTTTTTAAGTATCTATTCTAACAATAAAGTTTACTGGGAAATCAGGTAAGGATTTTATTGGTCTACCTAATTTAGCTACCGCAACCATTGTCATTGAGTCATCATATAAACCAATTGTTGTAATATAAGGCGCAAGATATGAACCGCTTTGGTCTATTGAAGATGAAATTTCGTAATCACCAAATCCGCCCTTTGTTACGCCATCATACATGGATGTTATGTTATAATCCATCTCTGTACCATCTGGTAATACACTTTTCTTTTTAATGAATTTTTCCCCATCAATATGAATTGATTGTGTGTATATGTTTGGGTTGGTAGATATAGAACTAAAATCAAAAACTGAAGCAGTTGTGATACTACCACCAACTTCTACTATTGCAGTTGGATTTGTTGAAACATTAAATTCATCCTCGCCAACTATGATATAATATTCGTTTTCGTATATTGTATTTGTACCTTTGTATTCTAATTTAAAATTAGTAACTTCTACACTAAAATCTGTACTCTTTGTTAATGTAATAATACCATGCTCATAACTAACATTACCAACAACATTTTTTGCATATTTGAATTGAGTAATACCAGATTCAGTTTCAACTTGGCCTATATCATATAGTTCCGGGTCACTTCCATCACCCGAGCCGGTTGATAATTTAAATACTATAAATCCACTATCACCCTCATCCGTTTCAACTACCAAAATAGAAGTATCGGCATCGAATGAAACAATTACTAAATCAATAATATTCCCAACACCATCTCTAATTTGAAATTGAGATGTTTGTAGATTTAAAATCAATACATCAAATATTTCTTTATTACTTAATAGATTACCATATCCATCATCAACTATTAATTTAGGTGATTCGGTTATTAAACTATCAACATCCGTTAATGTTATTGATTTTGGTTTTATTTCTTCACCATAGTGATTTTGTGGTATTGTAAATACAACACATTTACTACCAATAATACGTTTACCATATGTAGTAGTATCAGTTACATAATCTGGTATCTCTCTACTATATGTTCTTAATGGATTGTAAATTTGGTCATAATACATTCTATGTACTTGATGCCATAACGAATGTAAAAACAAATCACCTTCGGATAATGCATCGGCAGTAGCATATTTGTTTTCTGCTAAATATCTATTGTAACCACTACCACTATCTGCATTGGTTGCAGTATATGATTTGTAGACCTTAAATGGTCTTATACTAATATCACTTTTAGGTATTTTCTTCATCTATAATAAATATAAGAAAAAGAAAAACCCACCTTTTTGGGATGGGTTCAACTTTTATAGTTTGTTTAGATTAGAAATCTAATTTAACCTTTAATACCAATTCTTTTGAGAATGATTTTTCAATAGGTTTAGATGTTTTTGCAATTGCTAACAATTCGTTTGCATCATTGTAAAGACCGATTGAAGTTATATAAGCCTTTGGTTCTGTTTTAAAACTATCTTGATAGAATGCTCCTTGAGAACCGCTTGTATAGGATGGGTTATTTGAGTAATTAAACTCTCTGTTAAACACTCTTACAAAGTAATGTGAGGTAGAAACATTTTCAGTTCTTCTTGCTTCAAAATCTGCTCCACCACTAATTGCGTTGAATAATCTTTTGTGGTTAAATTCGTAAGAGATTAAAGAACCAGATGGAGTTAATTCTGCACCAACCGCTGCCGTTAAAGCTCTAGGGTTTAATAATATAATACCTTGCTCTGGATAGAACTTACCAAATCCAGCTAAATTAGAAGCAGTTACACTTGTAATGGTTGCTGCGTTATTAGTTCCCAAGTTCAATGAACCAGAAACCATATTAAATTCTCTTACACCATAGTTAGTTTGGAAATCAAATTTCTGTCCACTATCATCAATCAAAGTAATTGTACCAGCTGAACCAGATAATGTCAATGAGATATTTCCCGCATCCATTCTTTCTCTGTATCTTGCTCTCTGAACATTTATAATATAAACATCATCACTTTCGTATCCATCTACTACACTTCCACTATAAAACTTAAATTTAGGTTGAATACCATCTAACAACAAAGAACGATATTGTACATATGTTGCTTTTGTTGGTAAAGTAGATATATCGTTTGCTGCTAAATTAGGAGCTCCTGCACCACTAATATGTCCGTAAGATACTGCAAACTCAACTTCTGCTGAAGCCGTTGTTGCACTACCATATACATTATAGTAATATTCATCCGATGTAGAACCACTTTGTCCTGCTACTGCGGGTGTAGAACCTGTAAAGAATGTAGTTAAACTACCATCTCCACTACTCCACAATCCAGTTGTTACTATTTCATTTCTTGCAGTTACAATATCAGTTGTATTGAATTGTTTGTAGATTGAATTTGTAACAACACCAGTTTCGGTTACTAATTGTTCACCAGTTGTTAAATATCTGTTAATGATACCAGCCAATTGAGTAGTATCTAATGCACCATTAGCTGTTTGCTGTTGTGAGTTTAGATACGATGCTAAATCGTTGATAAGTTGGGTACCTGTATTTTGTCCTAAAGTTGCCATATTGTTTTATTATCCAATTTATTATACAGGTGTTACATAGGTTACTGTAACTGGAATTGTTACTGAACCACCTGTCTCATTTCCAAATATTGTTATTGTTGTAGAAACGTTTGATGTTAATGAACTATTAGGTATGAAAGAGAAAGTTAAACCCTTTGCAACTTCTGCGGTTGTTGTAATATTTGAACCCAAGAAAGTTGTTGAAGTTGTATTTGCACTTGTCAAACCTTCACCAATAAGAGAACCTGCGTTTTTGTTAGCCAATATTGCAGTATAACCAGCATTCTTATTTCCAGATGGAGAAGTTGTTGGTGTTATTGGGAATTGACCCGATGTTGTTCTAGCCGCTATTATAGTAACATTCAATGAAACTTGTGGAATTTTTGTAGTATTCTTTGGTAATGTAACCAATTTATACTTCAATACTTGAGTTTCATCTGGTGATGCTTCTAAAATAGGAGTAGCTTTTATTGATGCATCATAGTAAGCAGAACCCTTTGGGTGTGCTGCATCGTATAAAGCGTAATCAATTTCATCATCACCCAACGCAAATTGTGTAATGTTTAATGATTGTCCGGATGCTAACTTCTCTCTTCCTTTTTTTGTAAGAATAGCATCAACAGTAATTGTAGTATTATCTAAATATCCCATATTTGTATTTTATATCATTAATAAATATATAATATATAATTTTTTACTTTTTTTTTAACTTTATTAATCAACAACCAATATCGGTTCGTTGTTAGGTCTTCCATTCTCATTAACACGTAGGATAGTAGGATTAGATACGAACTCTTCAACCGCTGCTCTACCATCAATAGTAGTTGCAGTTGTTTGTTTAGCACCTTTGAAGAATGTGTTTTCCAAACCTATGCTTCTATCTTTATTATATATATAGTGAGATTTTAAATATCCACTCGCGGTTGTGATAGAAACTATATTTACATCACTAGCTAATGAAGCAGTTTGGTATCCCTCTTGTAATATTAATTCTTTTGTAAAAACATCTGTCAATATATCTTCGTAAATTGAGCCGGAAATACCACCAACATTCATAGGTATTATCAAATCACTTCTACGAGTAACTACAAATCCTCTTACTTTTCTGGATTTATATGTACCATCATAATCTTCATAATTTAATCTGGCCCAACCATTATCAAAATAAGTATTGTAACCAACATCACTATATAATTCACCAACATTTACAACTGTACTACCAAATAATTCCCACTCTGCCGTTAAACTTCCCGATATTATTCTAGTATCAATTGATGCCGTTTGATTGGTTTCATAATAATTATCAGTAGAAACTAATGAATTTACATTCCAATCCGCTATGGTAGTTTCAAATGTATTGTTTTCAACTTCTAATACATTAGCTGTTGCCAAGCTTACAGATGCTTCATAATTACCAAACTCACCAACCAATGATGTAGATGCAGTCAATATTAAACCAGCATCGTATATATTTACATCACCACTAATTAAAGTAGTTTCAGCAGTATCAATATACATATCAGGCAAACCAACATCTTCTGCGGTTGGTTTATGAACTTTATGCTTGCTTCTCTCTAATAAGTGAGGTGCTATTAGTAAACCAGTTGTAGCTTTAACCCTTGCAGGTAGCATTTCTTTAAGGTTTAGAAACAAAGATTTATCATAAATACGAACTAAATTTATGAATTGGTAAATATCTCTTTCACCTACTCTTTCAAAATAGTAGTTTCTTAAATCCGTTAAATCTTTGTAAGTATCCTGATACTGGTCATCGTATGCCCCAATATAATTATCTATACTAACCCCACCAAATGATTTAGCAATATCCAAATCCAAATCTTTGTTTGGAGAGAAAAATAATCCTAATCTATTACTATCACGCTTCGATGTTTCATAAGCCTTTTTAGTTGAACGAGATTTGTATGATAAATCACTTATTAGGGTCTGGTCCTCAAATCTTACTTTGTTAGAACTATAACGAGATGCTCCTGAATTTGGAACTTCTAAACTTACAGTTCTATCTATAATTTCATATTGGTATGGATATGCTGCTATATTATTAAACCCACTTGCACTTACATATGTTTGATATGTATTTTTTGGTGCTACGTTTTTAACCGATGCGGTTAATGCCAAATTCTTTGGCCACTCAAAATCTAAACGAACTTGTAAATCGGTTGTAGATGCTGATATATGATTACCATTTATAGCTTCCGGATGCAAAACGTGTAAATCAAATGCACTTTCACTCAATGCAGTATTCCACATACGGAACTCGTCCATTTCACCCACATATGTTCCACCAACTTGAATAGTTGAACCGGTATTCCAAATTACACTATCTATTTGAGCCGAATAACTTCCTGATTTTATTATCCTATCCCGTTCACCATTCTTAAAGTAGAATGTAAATGTAGATGATGTACCTATCGTTTCATTATTTAATAATATACTATGGTAGTTTTCATCATAAAACTGATATTGGTTTGTTACAATAGTTTGTAATCCCGTAGATGATGATACTACTAATTCCAAACTACCAGATGTTTGCGAAGCGTGGTTGCCGGGTACTAATGATAATGTAAATGAATTACCTTTAACCAAAGTCATTCCACTACCAGAGTATGCGGGTTTAATTCTTAACTCAATTGCATTTGAACCACTCCATCTTGTAGTTAAATACGAACCGGATGTGAAGTTTAAGTTTGCAGTTTGTGTATCGTATATGTATTTTGTAGACTCTAATGCGTCATCCGTATCAGGTCCCCCAAATTCAACAATAGATAAATTTGAGTTTGCAATACCATAGCAATTTAATAACGCTGAAATACCACGCTTTGTACCTTTATTCTTTAATAAATAAGGTAAATTGTTGGCAATTCTTCTCCAAATTATTTTGGTTCGTTGTTCTGGTGTATTTTCATTTATAACATTTCCATCAGCGTCTTTACCAAACAAATATTTCCACAATTGTTCGTTTGAATTTAGATTCTTTGCATTCCAACCAAATGATTTCAGATAATCGTATAAGAAATCATCATGAATACCAGAATCATTTGTTTCTGTAATATTTTTTGTATCTGATATACCGCCTATGTAAGACCATATAACATCAAAATGATGCCCAACCATATCCAAAAACAAAAGGTATTGGTCATTATCACCACTATCTATTATATGTAATGGTATATTGTTTTTTAATGCACTCCTATTATCCGTATCAAATATTTGAGCAATTGATAGAGTTGAGTTAAACCAAGTTGTAGTAGTACCAGAACCAGTTGGTGCATATTCAACATCATAAGTACCATTTGCATTAAATGAACCAGATGTAAATCGTTGTGCAAATGAACCGGTTTTTGGAAAATCGGATGCTGATGATGATACTAAATAATTTTCCCAACCATCAAACGCATTTAATAAATTTACCTTTTTTGTTTCGTAATTTTTAATTTCATTTACTGCACTAACAGAACCCGTATAGTTTTGTAGATATACAATTCTATCATCATAGTATTCTAATAATTCTTTTTTGTATTTAAAGTTTGCCAATCTTTCAACTGCCGAACTATATTTTACAAAGTTATTAAAATTACTATAATCTATATTAACTTTATCTACCTCAAATAAATTATCATACAGATATTTATCAACAATTTGTTGAGATGTTGTAGAACCACTCAATATCAAATTATCCAATGATTCAAATGAAGTAGATTGTTGTTTTACAAAGTCAACATCAATTTCAAAATTAGGACCTCTTAAATATAATAAATTTTGTTCGGTTTCGGATGAAACTGTAATGCTTCTTACAATAGGTAATGACATCAATTCACTAATCCACAAACTATCATTTTTATTAATAGATGTAGGCAGTGGTTCATATAATTTAAGAACTATGCTACGGGCAATATCAACCGGAATCCTGTTACCTAATACATCTGTTCTAAAATTTGTAAATGTAGAAAAATCTATATCCCAGTTTGAGATTACAATTTGTTTATCTTCTTTATCAAATTCTGCTAAATGATTTAAATAACGAGGTTTATCTTCTAAATTAAAATCAATATTACGAATGATTGAATCATATAAATCTTGCTTTAACTTATCAGTTGAAATATAAAGTGCTGGCTCTGTTACTGATATTGTAATTTTGGTTTCATCACCACGAATAGCTTCCATTACGGATTGACCATTCACATTACTTTCATCATAAGGAACAAATATAAAATCTATCTGTGATGATGAATTTAAAGCACCTTTTCCTTTTAAATTATTAAAATTAAAGTTTAAAGTATCTGCTTTACCATATTTACCAATTATGTTTTTATCTTCTTCACTTGTATGATATACTATTACATAATCAGCTGTATCTGAACGATATGTAACATTAAATGGATATTCTCCCAACGTATATGTTGGAATTGTTATAGAATCTGGAAAATCTATATCATTAATTAACGGTACATCATAACCTTCCGATAAATTGATGGTTGTATATGCGGGAGTTGGGGCATCGCCAAACGCACTATTAGTTGATATAAAAGCAACTTTAAAAGAACCAATGTTATTTTGAAAATCTGCTTTTAAATCTAATGAAATTACTTTGTTTTCATATATACTATTAGCAGTAGCACCAATCACTCTTTGACCAAACGGAGTTTTAACAATAACACCTTCTGCATTTCTTATTGCAATTGGTACCTGAATTTCTTGTGTCTTGTATTTAGAACGTAGTGTAGTACCTGAAATTTTATAACTATGAGAACCATCAACTCTAACACCAGCAATTTTATTTTCGCTTGGTTTCAAATCAACCATTACATTTATGTTGCGGATTAATTTGTTGGATGGTATAACTAATCTACCATCTCTAAATCCGTCAGATGTAAAATTATCATCCCCAGCATATGACCACTTTAAAGCAACCAAATCATAATTACCAGTATTAGATACTGAAAATGAGACATCTCTTAATTCTCTATTATCGGATGTAATAGTAGCACCATCATCTGTTTTTAATACTAATGGTGATGATAAATCTGGACTTTCAACTATAATGTTAAATGGGGATTGACTATAATTTGTTAGGAATCCAAATTCTTGTTTTACTGTATAGGTACTTGCGCCCGGAATGGTTCTTGATTTGGTTTTAGTAGATGGTGGATTTGATATTGCAGCATATCTATAATCCAAAGTAATAGTTGCCGGGCGTTGATTAAAAAATACTGGTTCCTTTGGTGTACCACCCTCTGTTTCACTTAAAACCAATCCACCTGCATTTTTACCAATTACAAATCTGTTTAAAACTGTATATTTATTTGTATCGTAATTTGGATAAATTATCGTAGTATCGTTAAGTGTATTTAAATCAAATTCAGTAACACTACCTTCTTCTACCTTTTGTCCATTTATAGTATAAGTTGTAGTTCCCTTTGATACGGAATTATTTATTATCTTTACATTTACTGTTCTAGTAATTGGGTTACTTACGGTTCTACCTGTATTGTTATCTAGATATTCTATATTGACAACATCACTCATTAATTTATCAATAGCAGTTTGCGATGATAAATCTTGTGTAGGATTTGTTGTTGATATGACTTCTCTGGAACCATCACTCCGTGTCAATGTAATACCACTTTGTATCGCTCCCCCCTCGAGTCCCAACATTGTGAGTGGATTTATATTACCAATATTAGCAGCTATTCCAGCTCTTAACGCAGCTGCTCCTTCTTCGGTGTTTATACCACCAGGAGCATTGAATGATGCAACCGCCGCATTAAGTGCCGCAATCATTGCATTTATTTGAGCCTCATATGCATCGTAGGATATTCCTAATCTATCCGCTTCAGCTTGTTGGTCTGGTGATAACGCCATTTTATATTATTTCTTTACTATAATTATCAGTTTTTAGGATTTTGGGATTCTATCCTATATTGTATTTTCTACCGATGGGTCATCAAATAATCTAGTATTACCAGTTTCATATCTATCGTTCATTCTACCTCCATAACCTGCACCACCTCGTGGCTCACCTGGTTTTATTTCCGTTGTTGCTAGTTGTGATGTTGTTGGAGCGGCAGCTCTTGTAGTTATGGTTATTACTTCTCCTCCTCCACATCCAGCTCTTGCATTCTTTGTAACATTACCATATACCGTTCCAACATTTGCACAAACAATTCTATTTCCTCTAGCTGGAACTACCATAGATAATAGTGTTGCGTTAGGACCAACATTATATGTTACGGTCTGGTCACTATCCGTTTCATTATCTAACGTATAGTAGAATTGAGATGGTGATATAGAAGTGGATGTACCTTGTGGTATTACTGGTTCTAATGGAATTACTGGAGGGCCAATTGGTACACCTGGTGTAAATCCATAATCACTTGTTTCAAATCCTGGATTTATTGCCTCTGGTGGTTTTCTACCAGGTATTACATCTGAAACTTTAACTGTTCCAGCTGGTTCTACATATTGTATTGGTGGTACATATGGTGCTTTTGGTTCTTGTTTAATAACATCCTTCTTTTCGTCTTCATAAATAGTCCTATCTGCTAATTTTGTTGTTGTTCTATTGGTTTGATTTGGATTTATACCCGTAGAATCTTGTATAGATTGTAATTTGGTAACCGAATTATATCCAGTATTTAATAAAGATTGAAGTTCTTTCGATGGCCTGTATTCACCAATTGCTTCTTTGAATATTAAACTATATACTTTTTTAGGAAGTCTTTCAATGTTGTATTCAACCGAATCTTGTAATCTATTTTCTATAATCAACCTAAATTCTGCAGTAGATACAAAATCATCTAAATCAATTGTACCAGATATTTGCTGTCCATAATCAACTGCACCCAATCTAAATTGCTTACCATTAATTTCATTTATAACCGATTGACGAAAATCTATATAAACTTTATTTTTAAAATTTGTATAACCATCTGGCCCACCAAACACAAAATCCTTGTTTATCACTTCAATATATTTTGGACCAAATTGAGTTATAAAATAATCGTCAATTAGTGTAGATATATTTAATTCAATCTTATCCAATACCATTTGGATTTCTTTATACGATTGACGTAGCTCTGCTACATTATCCATAAAAGAATAATATCTATCTTCTAAATCTGCATTAATACTACTATCAGAACCTAATAATGGTAATACTCTAATTTCAGTACGAGATGGAGAAACTTCATGTATCCAAACTCGTTTTTTAGTATTCTCATTACCAACATAGTTTTTAACAAAAGAAAAACTTACCCTAAACTCACCATTACCATAACCAGCTTCAAATACTAATTTTTCAACATCAATCTCAAATATCTTTTCACCAGTTGTAGTATCCAATGAATCTCTTAAATATATTGGTAATTCTTCTTTGTGAATATATCTAACCTTAACACCGTTAGTTTGTTCTAATAAATTGTTTGATATATCATATAAACGAAATTCTATGGCATCATTTTTAGATAATCCAAAATCATCTACATTCTTTGCAGATGTTTTGAATATATTTAAATCAGCAGGTTTTATTATTTGAGCAGTTTGCTCTAACTCCTGATTTATTTTTTCAATATTTTTAAAATCTTTGATTGCCATTATTCGTTTGCTAATTCACCTTTAAATGTTGCAGTTTGGGTTGGTTGACCTTCACTAGTTACCGTAAATATTATATCAAAAGTATAAAATTGGCGGCCACCCTGTGATTTGGGCCAACCATTGTTACTTAAACTATCTCTCCAATTTTTTGGAAAACTAAATTCAGCAATTTGTCCTGCTGGTATATTAATACTTCGTTGATTCCATTGTAATCTCCAAACATTATTAGGACCAGCGCCGTATTCATTTACAGTTACATTTACATTTTTACCACCGGCCGCAACTTTGATTACATTACCACCATCGGAGAATGAGTTATTTGCACCCGAAGAGCCACTTTTATCTCTTTTTATTTTTACTATACCAACTGGCGCTGGTTTTTCAATTTGTGGAGAAAATGCTGCTAAATTACCAGCAACTTTAGCGCCAGCTTCGGATTTAACTTGATTGAAATTACCAACTGCTTCTTGTGTTTTAGCTACCGATGTTTGTGCTGCCGATACTAAATTGTTTAGAGTATCTATTTGTTTTAGTAGAGCAGTTTTTTGAGCAACTAAACCAGCGTTTTCTGCCTCCAATCCAGTTCTTTCTGCGTTCTCTGAAATTGCTTTCTGTAATGCGGTGGATAAGTTGGTTCTTAATTCACTTACTATGTTGTTATTTGATTCTAATGAATTTTCTAAATTTGCATTTGTTAGTTTAAGAAAATCATTTGAAATATACAATGAACCACTATCCGAAGTTTTTTGATTTAATTTTGCTCTTAAATCTTCCATCTCGGCATTTAAATCCGTAATTTCTTTATTTAATTCTACGTTTAAATCAACTTCCGCTTGATAAACTTGTCTAGGAACTAAATCTAAATTTGGAGTTGGTAATGGTTTTATTAATTCAGTAACCTTTACATCTACTGATTTTTCTAATTGTAACGCATTGAACTCATCACTATAAAGTTTTGTACTAAAACTTTCAGTTGCAGCATTATTGTAATCTATACTTGCTCTTTCTATTGCCATTATTTGATTATTTCAAAATCACCCAATTCAAATTCTTCTTCGTTGTAATCTTCAATCGTTTTTACCACCAATGTATAAACTCTACCATAGGCAAAGTTTGTAAAGTTTAAACGAATTAAATTACTATCAGTTCCCATAATTACTTTTGAATTTACATCATAAGGAACAATAGTTTCTTTTGTAATAGCATCTTTAATTGTATAATAACTTTCGGTTGGTAATTTATATCCAGTTTGGTATTCAAATGTTGGATAAACATTTCCAGATGTTATTGGATTAAATTGTTTAACTGGATATAATTCTCTAGCTACTAATTTTATTTGTGCTTTTTGATTTACTTTATACTCACTCTTTAAATTAGATGAATATACTCTATATTGTCTATCACCAACTGCTGCTAAACTACCAGTAGATATATTTGTTTCTTGCCAACTAACTTTTAATTTTGGTTGGTAAATTGTATTGGTTTCTTTTGAAAAGAACTTAACACTACCATAATCAACTCTATCATTCTCTGCTTCGGAATTGTATTTAATAATCAATCCATTGTTAGTATAACTACCACTTAACCAAACACGTAGTTGTTGTGTAATATCAAAAGTTACATCACCTAACTCATATGAGTATGTATTACTATCTGCCGATTGTGTGAACCAAGTACCACCATATCCAGTATCATTACCAGTTGTTCCTGGTGAATAAGATGCAGTAATACCAACTATATTATCGTTCCATATCGTTTCAGTATCATCCCCATTACGATAAATCCAAGTTACACCATTTGTAGATATTTTATCAAATCTAGTACCAGTTCCGTTCTCCCAACTTTGTGAGATTGGGTATGCTTCCAATGTTATAGTTGCAGGTATTTCGTTTGCTTCTGCTAGCTTCAATTCTAACGATGCGGTAAAAGAGCCGGATGGTATCTCACCACTTGCTATACTACGAGATATAGCAGTTATATCAAACTTTATTAAAGTTCTAGCAATATCCTTTGTATCACCATAGTATTGTTTAGATACCTCTAATATCTCATCTATACCAGTATTTTGGTATGGTTGTTGTAAATATATACTTGCGTCCGATGAAGCGGTGTAAAATATGTTCATTATAGTGCTCTTCCTTTAATATCTGTGTTTGGAAATTTAATTTCAAAAACTGCTGGGTCTAATGATGGATATATTATCTTATTACGAGTTGCCTCTTTAATATTATATGCATATGTAGAGTAATTACCTCCTCTTAAATTTATTACCTCAACATTTTGTACGGAAGCAACCCCATCAATATTGGCAATTTCCAATTCAATTTCACTTAAATTTATAGGTTGATTTATTTGCCATCTTGTAATATTAAATAAATCTTTTAATGCGTTATTAACTTTTAATAATACTTCTCGTTTGTTGTAATTATTAAATGTAGTTATTTCATAGTTTATACCAATATTAATAACAAACCCATCTAACATATTAACCGCATCTGTCAACATTCTGTATTCTTCCAAATATGTTTTAAGATTTTGTTTAATTGCAGCATTCAATACAGTTAAATTTCCATTTACATCATAACCCAATAGATGCATATTAATTGCAAATGGATTATTAAATTCAGCGTTTATAGTTTTCTGTTGTAAAACATATCTTTCAATCTGGTCACCTATTTCCGTATCACTTTTACCTACTGATGATTTTACTAAATTTAAAAATTGTTGTCTTGCGGTATCATCTCTTAAAACCGCTTGAACTTTTGTATCATCTAATGCGGTATCTTGCTGAACGAATACTTTTGCCACACTACCAAATTCAGGTGACATTGCTAATGTACGGATTTCATAATCCTTACGAGTTACCGCTCTGTTTTGTGAAGCATAATTGGCAATAGCGTTTTCACGAATTTCTTCTAATGTTTCAGCACTACCACCACCGATTGCTGGCTCTAAATTAGTAACTGCTATTGATGCTTTAGCTGCATTGTATTGTGGTAAAGATATTGGTGTATATTGTAACAAATCTTCATCGTACTCTATATTTGTAATACTTACCAAATCGGAAACTGGTACATTTGAATTAATACCACCACCAGATAAATATGTAACAGTTAATACCGTATTTGATGGAGCAATTCCGTATGTAGATGTTTTTAAGAAATTTGTTGGGTCAAATGTTTCACCCAACTTATCTATTGAATTATTTAATCCTAATCCAACATTTTTTGTAGATGGTATTAAAATTTCATCACTTACATTTGCACTACCACCACCAAATCTCAATTCAACTAATGAATTTGTAATAACCTTTGTAGTAAATCTACGTGGTGTTTTTAATAATTTTAATAAATATGGTACAGTAGAACGATATTGTGCTAATTGTGGGTCATTTGATTCTACATTTGGCATTTTAGTGTATATCATTTCTTGTGCCAAATATGGAACTTCATAATATACATTACCATTTGTATCAACTACTTTTTCAACACTAATAAATGTAGCATCTTCTATTGTAAATGTAGGATTTTTAATAAACTCCCCAACTGAAAATGTTTGTGTTTTAACTTCAGCACTTATTGCTTTTACTTTTTTAGTTAATAAATAAAAAGATGCCTCACTACCACTTGTTTGAAATATAGTAACTTCTCTATCGGTTGGGTCATTAAAATCAACATCATCGGTTGTTATAAATGATACATTTTTTGAATTTTTAGAAGATAGTTGCATACCTTGTTTAATCTTAACTGCGTAAGAATAATCAGGTCTATTGTTAGCCCCAACTCCAATATTTGGTACTGTTTGATAAACAGTTATAGTAGTTGTAGCGGGTCTAGATAATTTTGGTTTATATCCTAAATTTTGAGCTTGAGTTAAAACATTTTTATAATTTCCTGCTAAATTTATAAATGATTCTTTTAATTGAGCATCGGTATAATAAGAAAGAACATCACCAACATACGCAGCCTGTTCCAAAAACATCATACCAGGGGATGCTTCATTAAAATCATTAAATGTATCAGCGTAATAGGTACGTGTAAATTCAATAAGAGCTTGACGTAGGGATGCGAAATCTCTATTAAGATATTTAATATCTTTTTTATTTTTACCCCAATTCTTTTCGGTAGGTAGTAGTGCCATATTATACTGTTATATTTATTGAGTCTCTTGAATTATTACCAGCATAAGCTAATGTATAATCCAATTGAACATTTATTCTATTATTATCCTTTGAATTTGTATCGGATGATACATCTACATTATTTACAATTATATACGGCAACCATCTTTGTATTGAATTTTCTATCTCTCCTCTAATGTAACTATATGTTTCAGGTCCAATTTGCTCAAAAATAGCTTGTCTTAAATTACAACCAAATTCAGGTTGCATTAATCGTTCGCCTCTATTTGTTAAAATTAAATTTTTAAGGTCTGATTTAACTTGTTCTTTGGTGGTATAACTTACAGCAAAGAAACCATTATTACCAATTGTAAATGGTAAAGTAACCCCAACACTTTTGTCTTGGGTATCTATAATGAATTTCTTTTGTACTTGATATGCCATTATTTCTTAAACTTCTTAACTAATTGTGAGTAATCTCTTGTCATTGCTTTCATTAACACATCTACTCCCTCTGGGTTTTTATGTGCCATCATACGTGCTTGCTCTAATACAGATGGTCCACCTGCGGAAGCACCAAATTGGTCTGCCATATTTGATTCCTCACCAAATGAGTTATCACCATATCCTAACATATCAGGTGTAATTCTTGGAGTATGTGGATTTGCACTTCTTTTATCAAATCGCATTTCTCCCCAACTTCCATCATCCTTTGATACTGCTTGGTAATTTTCTTTTATTTGTGGTTTAGATGGTGTTTCTAATTCTTCGTTTAACACCTCTCTTACCGCTTTGCGGATTTCTTCTTTAAGAGTTTTCTTCATATCTTCTCTTAAAACTTTTACTAAACCTTTGATTAATTCTGTTTGATTCATAATAAATTGTAGTTTATCTTATATAAATATATGTTATGTATAAAATCCCCAATATTCCCAATGCCACATTTCATCAACCCCACCACCATCTGCTAAACGATATGGATTGTACCACCCAAATTCGGGTGCCGTATTGGAAAGAAAGCGATATAATTTGCTTGTTTCTCTTCCTGAACGATTTATTGCAGGATTACCACTCCCACCAACTTCTCTAAATAATTCAGCAAAATCAATTGCTACTGCCCATCCATGTGGGGATGAACCAACTTTAGCAACTGTACTTGAACTTCCTAATGAACGCTGGTGGTCTAATGAACGATACGCAGATGTTACTGTCCATTTAATTCCAGCTTTTTGAGCCGCTGCTTTTAACTTAAAATATTGTGCAGCTGCTTGTGGATGTAATAAATAATTACCACCATATCTACTACATCCCCTTTCAATTGCAACTAAACTATTAATATCTAATACACCATTGTTACCAGGACTACCAGGTGGACGTTTAACACCAGTAGCACCAATCTTTCCGTATATTTTTGGTGGTGGTTGGTCATCTTCGTTATTAAAATCTATTGGAGTTTGTTTTTGGCTTGGACTATAACTATCAACCACCGATTCACTTTTTCTTTTAATACTAGGTGGTCTTTTTACTGTACTACTACTAGTGTTTTCAAAATCATCAATATCTTCCCTTTCAGCTGGTGGTGTATCATCCTTTGATGGAATATCATCTGCAATTGATTCTGTTTCTTGTTGTTGAAATGTATTTTGTACATTTGTTTTTACTGTATCAACTTTAAATCCGGTCCAAGGTAAAATGGCCGGTCCTATTGGTGCAAGTGGTGGGTATTGGGATATTGTATTACAGAATCCACTTATCGTTTGTAAATGGATAGATGCCATTAATATAAAAGAATCCAAATATGGATTTAATGATATAGATGGTAATACTGGAATTGGTGTTTCAGGCCAAACTCCAGGATTTGTAACTATATTGGATACTACACCTAAATTTAGTATTGTACCTGGTGCAGGTATTAATGGGATTACTTTACCCAATTCTGCCCCTGTCCAATATGCAATAGCACCTTTTCCTAACAATGATACTGATTGATTGTAAAAAACTTCCGTTTTTGATTGATTACCAAGTTGCAATGCATAAGTTACAGTTGCTTTCATCAAATCGGTATTACCTTTTATTACCGTATTGTTTGTTACATTATCAAACCCACGCCTCATACACTCATCGTATTTTTTTGTAAAGAAATCGGCAAAATCAGATACATCATCCCAATTAGGATTTTGCATCTTTGCTTGCATTTCTTGTTTAAAAATACTCCAAGACATTATACTAAATAGTTAGTTTTAGAAAGGCAATCTTTTAATTTGTTTCCAATATCAGTAAAAGCTGCTCTATTTATAGGACCTGGAGCAGATGGACCAGATGGTGTTGCTATTTGCATCTGTGTTATTGCGTCTAATAATTGAGCTATTAAATTAATCATTTTATTGCCTAATAACATTTGTTGTTCTACCTTACCACTTCCCAATAATATTTTACCATTATCAACCGAAAATACCATATCGCTATTATCTTTTGCTGATATGTGTATAGTATTTCTAGATGTTATATCAATTCCAGTAGAATCTATTGTTAAAAGATTATTAGCTAACAAAGATATATTTTTATTACCATATAAAAAAATACTATCAGCCTTTGATGATATGGCTACTCTATCCGAATTAACAACGATTTGGTCACCTTTTGCTTCCGATGGAAAATTGTATCCATCATCATAATTAACTACTGGTTGGTATGTACTTATATAATCACCACTTGTTATGTGTATAGATGTTCCATCCGAATTTATATCTTCATCTACTACATCATATACTTTTTTAGATTTATTAGTAGCACTTTCACCATTTCTAATTAATATTGCTGGAAAATATACACCATCATCTTTATTATCATGTAAATACCCACTTAAACGTAGTGAGTTTCCAAATCTACCTTGAATAGTAGTATCACCCTCCCGTAAAGAAAGACGATGTACTCTCAAATCACGTTTAAAATATTTTCCGTGAAAATCTTTTTTAGTATTAGTAGTTGTTGATTCCGTTGAATTTGAATCATTAGCTATACCCGATTTAGCTACATCGTTTATTTTTTCATTATTAGCCTTTAACCCACCAGCTGGTGTTACTTTAATTGTATTAAATAATAACGAAGGTATAGTATCAAAATTTGGAGAATTGTTATAGCTTAATAAACTATAATACAAATTTCCAGATATATTATGTATTCTAACAGTCTCATGTTCAACGGGTATTCTTTGGATTGATTTATCCAATGGAAAAGCAAGTGGTAAGTGTTCGGGGTCTGATTCTCTATGAGAAATATACTTAAACTTTACTGCGCCATATAAGTTTCCGTTTTTTGTAATATAATCGGCATCTTCAAGTAAACCATCAAATTTATCTAATATATTTATAGTATCATCCGGTATATCACTTAAATTAGTAATTACAGATGTAACTATCGCCAGTTGTTCTACAAATGGAGATGAATTTGTATTTTGGCCAGTATTTAGTGACGCACCTGAATAATTATATGACATTTTACTTAATCCCTTGTCTTAATTGTTCTAATTCTTGTTCTATTTCTTCTAACTTATCATCAGTCTTTTGCTCAATCTTTGTTGCAGTATCTTCAATTTCTTCCATTAACTGCTTTCTATCCTCATCACTTAACCACCCATCTTCACCATTACTCTTACCTTCGGCAAGAATCAATCTTTGAGCAATCGTAGCCATTTTAACCAAATGGTCATCATTACTGATTGAAGCGTTGATTAACTGCGTAATCATTGGTGTTAGTTGTATAGCATCCTGTGGGTTACGAATCAATTTTCGTAGTTCCTCAATAAGACCTGAAATGTTTTTCTTTTTACCTTGTTGGTTTTCGTATATATCTTTTAATAGGGAAGAAAAAGATTTTCCCTTAAAGATTTCAAAATCCATATCAATATTACCCATAATAACTCTTTGTTTAGTATAAATATAGACATAGAAAAAAGGTGGCATTCGCCACCTTCTACCTATCTCTTAATAGTTTTTGCCCAAAATGGGTCATTTGCATCATCCATTATATCACCATCATCTAAAAACTGGTCATATAACTTAACTTGTGTTTCTTTCATTTTAGCCACAACCTTTGTAATGTAGTGTGTTTTGTGGCCTGTCATCTCCCTTACCAAAAGATATAAAGATTTCTTATTGAAACTTTCTATATACTCTGCTCTACGAAATAACTCTAAAATAGAATCTGCAATTTGAATATCTCTTTTCTTTGTAAAAATACGATTTAGATTCTCATCCCAATATTGAAGCATCCTATCGTTAAATATTTTGAACTCTGCATTATGTTGTGTTTCTTTGAAATCATTTTCAGGGTTCCAATTTTCTGGCATCTCTGAAATCTTCGATGTACTTTTGTATCGTTTGTAGTTTGAGTTGTTATTTAAGATTAAATAGTTTCTAACTGCAATCGTAAAGTATGAGAATGCTTTTCCTTTATCTTGTTGGTATTTGTGTATTTTTTCCAATAAGAAAGAAATAACTTCTTGTTTCGTATCTTCTTTATCATCATCAAAGTAAGTAAATTTCCAAGTGTTTAAAACATTTTCCGCTAACTTATAAAAAGAGTAGTAGATATGGTCTCTAAACAATAAGTTTCGTTCTCTTTCGCTTGTTGAGTTATTATAAGCAATGATAGCAGCTTCGGTTTCTTCCGTAAAGTAACGGGTATCTTTTTTCTTCCTTCCCACTATTCCTCCTCTTTTTTACCAAACTCCGAATTTAATAGTTGTTCGTTTTTTTCTACTATTTCCTTTAAATCTGCAAATACAGAGCCTACTTCATCATCGGATTGAAATGCGCCGGTGGAATCTATTTCTTTCATTGTATTATAAATTCCTTTGAATATAGTTAAGTTGTTTTCAATCTCATCTTCCAATACTTCTAATTTGCGAAATAAATTATAATTCACATATAAAGAACTAATAAAGAGTGAGGATATTATAAATATTGTTACTATCATATTAAATTACTTCATATCCCATTTGTAGGTATTCCTGAACTTTCTTCTTTTTAATCATTTCAGTTTTACCTTGTGGAGACTTTAACATTAGTTTTTCATTTCTACCCAAAGTTTCGTAAGCAGTTTTCTGAATAGTAGTAGTATATTGTCTATCACGAATAGTTAAACCATTTAAATGGTCAATTTCATGTTGAACACAAACCGCTTCTAACAAATCGGCATCATCCATTAACTCATACCCATCTTTATATTCTCTACGAGATGTACCAAAGTGTAACTCATCTGAATAGTTATCAGCTTTGATTGTAACCTCATAGTTACGAATTGTTTTTAATGGTTTTTCTAATGTTTTTGGAATAGATAAACAACCTTCTAAATAGATTAAAGTATCCTCACTACTTTTAACAATAGTTGGGTTTACCAAAATCATAGGTTCTTCTCTTACGTTGATTACGCAAATTCTTTTATTTAACCCAATTTGGTTTGCACTCATACCTAAACACTTATGTTCTGCAATAGCAGTTAAAAGTGCAGCAGATGCTAACTCTTCTTCAATCTTACTAAATTTAGTATTAGCGATTGGTTGTTTTAATGCATGAATATCTGTTACTAATTTCATTTCTTTTATTTTTTATTTACTTTTACAAATATACAACATTTAAATGATTTTACCAAATAATTAACTATATTTTATTAAAATAACCACCAATATCGAATTTTGAGTTCATATTTATAGAACCAGCTTCGTTTGGTACAAATTTTTGTGGGTCTACCAATCTAAAATCAACAGAAACTCTTGTAGAATCCGTATCATTGTTTTTATTACCATGCATTAGATTTGCACCATTGAATACCAATATTTCACCATATTTTACATAATATGGTTTATAATCGCCCTTATCTTCCTTACTTTCCATCCAAATGGTATTATTAGTCCACGCATCCGTAAATGGTAGCCAAAAATTTACCTCACTTGCACCATGATTGTATGTTTTATCCTTATGCCACTCACCTACTCCCAAATTACCATCTGCCAACTGAACTCTAAATGATGGGATTGATTGATAAATCACTTCTTCATATTCAAATCGTTCTTTTAACTCTTTAACCAATTCTAAATAAGTTGGAAAAAACTCATTTTGGAATTTTTCGTAATATCTTTTGTGCCAGATGGTAGATTGGTCTTTTTCTCTACTCAATAAATCGTAATGTTGAATTTTGTGTAAATTCTCCAAACTTTCACCATTTGTTTCTAGTATTTCGGATACGATGTTCCTAAATGGATATTTTTGTACATCATATGTAATCTTATAGGGTATAGGTAAATACATAACTAAAATAATTTATATTTTTCTTTTAATTTTAAATCGTTTTGTTTAATTTTGTTGATTTCATCATCATTTGCAAGTGCCTCATGTGTTAATGATACTGAACCATTTACTTTGAAATTTACTAATTTGTAGTTTTGCTTACCATAGTTTCTGTTTTTAACAAATAACCAATCATCTTGTCCCCAAATCATCATTTCTTCTGGTATTGGAATCCAACTATTTTTATGTACAAACAATACACAACCATATCCACCATTACGATGTTCTATTGGTTCTAATCCAATTTCATAGTTAGTTTCGGTCATATGGTGGTTTTTTTCATCCATACCAATCAAACCAACCTCTTCTGTAATAAAATCACTCAAAGAATACAATATATTCCAGTCCATCCAATTATCATCGTTTAGAACCAACAATTTATCGTAGTCAGCCATAGCTGCACCTTTATTCCAAGGAGCAGTTACATATGTGTTCCTACCTTCTAATATATGCTTTAACTTTGGTAAATCCGTAATCGGTGTTTCGTTTGTAGTATTATCAAACAAAAGAATCTCACCAACTAATGGATGAGAATCCAATTCTTTGAGTGTTTCTTTTAATCTATCACACTTCCATAGTGTAGGTATAATAACTGAATACATTATTTTCTTTTTAATATAGTTAAACCATTGTTATTGGTAAATCGTTCATATAATTCCCAATGTGGATTTACTTCTAAAAACTCTTCAATTGCTTTCCACAAACCTTTACCTTCCTCTATGTTTGCAGCATTTGGGTCATTTGTGTAAATCTCACCATCAAACTCAAATGCAGTTGTATCGTGAAATCCAATGTATTTTCTTGCCTTATCACCATGCAATTCCAACTCAATTTTTAGTTGGTCGTAGTGGTGTAACGTATCTATAAACAAAAAATCTGTTTCTTCAATTGTTAGATTACGAGTATCTGCTTTTTCAAACTTAAAATCAATCCCATGCATCTGTGCCAATTCATATACAACACCAATATTTGGTACTTCATCATAATCGTATGAAATTAAAGTTTTAGGATTACCCATCATAAACGCAAATGTAGATACTACCCAACGGACACCCATTTCGGTAATGTGTTCGCATTCTTCTGCGTACCTTTTTAAAGTAGGTAAATGTTCGTTAATATCAGATGGAGTTTGACAACGTTGGTTGTAAATTGCTTCTAGTGGAGACATGTTTAATTGTTAGTTCGTTTATAAAAGGTAGGATAGCCAATTCTTTTGCTTTTGCTTCCACCATAACATCTACATCAATATTGTAAGTATCTGGTAGGTTTGTGATATAATCACTATGTGCTTGTGGTTTTATTTTTGCATCACTTTCGTGCAATGCTTTAGATTCTGAATAGTGAACTTCTGGTTTTACTCCACTTTTGTTCCAAGTAGATACTGCAAGTATAAGTGCCTGTTGTTCTGTTAAATCACCGGTACAAAATTGATGATGGTGGTAATCGAATACAATTGGAATACCGGTTTTATGATGAATATACATTAAGTCTTTAACAGAGTACATACTGGCCTTATCATCATTCTCTATTGTCAATCGTTTCCTTACACTATCAGAGAGTTTCTCAAAGTTAGTGATAAATCTATCCATCGCAGCTATTTTATCCCCGTAGACACCATTACAATGAATATTAATATTGTTGTATGGTGTGTGAGATAATCCCATAAGGTCAAATACTTTACCATGTAATTCCAAATCTTTGAATGTATTCTCAACTACTTTTGGGTTAGGTGAAACTAATACATTGAAAGGACCTGGGTGTGAATTAATACGCAAACCATTTTCTTTGGCATAAGTACCACAACCTTTTAGGATATTTGATATTTTATTGTAATCAGGTAAATCTTCTAAATTATATTCACTTCCCCACGGAAATATATCGGATGATGTACGGAATAGTTTAATACCGTTCTTTACATTCCATTTTAAAATCTCAAATAGGTCACGCACATTTTCTAATGCCAATTCTGAAGCATATTTAATACCACGTTCATTAAATGTTTTTTTGACCATACTACGATTGGTAGTAATACGTGGAGATTGAGCTCCTAATGTCATATTGATACAAGCATAACCTAAATTCATATTTTTATAGTTTATAGTTTAACTGAAAATCAAATATACAAATAATTATTGAGAAATCCTAATTATATTTCCCATTTATTTTCAGGACATGCAGTTTTTTCTGGTACAAATACTTTTGCTCTTAATACACACCCACATTGCCCACAAATCTTAACCATACCAACTCCCAAATCTACCTCTTTCATAAAAGGACAAGAATTGCAGGTTTCCAATCTTTGTGCAGCAATAGCAGATTGTTCTAATGTTGGGTCTACCATAACTGCATATGCGTTGAATATTTCTTTTACCTTTGATAATTTCATATTAATAACTTTTTTGTGTAAAATCTTCTTCGTCTTTTAATTTATCCAAATCCCTTTGATTTCCTTTTTGAGTACGCATCCAATACTTTATAGCATGTCTATCGTTAATCCATAGTGATTTATTATCCCAATCAAAATCTGATAAAGTGTAATATGGTGCTTTTGATGTAATTGAAACACTTTCTTCCGTATCAGAAAATATATTTATGTTTTCATCTACAATTTCTTCGTTTTTTACACCTTCACCATAAATTTCATAGTTTTTATCGTATGTGTCGGTATCTTTTTCGGTAGATATATCGGTTTTTTGCTCTTCTACCACTTTTTTTGGTTTTTTCTTTCTATCTTGCTCCAAAGCAGTGTTAAATGCAATCAAAAGTGTTACTGCCATCGGGTCAAACACAAAAATTAGTAAAAATATGAAGAATTTTACAACCGAATTGATTGGTAAGTCGAATGCTTCGGCAATAAACTTAAATCCACCGATTTCTCTCTCCAAATCTAGGTTATTATTCTTAATTTCGTTGATTTTTATGTTCCAAACTGCGATTGAGTCATTCAAAACACCAATTTTAGTGGATAATTTAGTAATTTGCCTATCTCTGTTGTCAATTGAACGGATTAATCGGTTATTTACCTTACCACTACCCAATAAAGTACCTGAATTTTGTTGTAGATTACCCATTTGTGAGTTAAGTTGGGTAATTTGTTGCTCATTTTGGGTAATTTTACTCTGAAATACACCAATTTCCCTACTAACCACATCACTTTTTAACGATGTTGATTGATATGCATTGGATAAGAACCCAAAAATACCCGCAGAAGTGATTACAACCAATATAAGAACACCCAAAAGTAGGTAAAATCGTAATAATTTGTTAGTTTCTTTCCAAAATCGGTGTAAATAAGACGCAGAAATAAGTTTAGCAATCTCCAATGACGTTCCCATCACTGCAACTGCTAAACTTGCTCCACTAAATAATAATGCTAAACCTGTTACTGAAAAGAATGCTGCACATCCGGCAACGGCAAGAGCCGCTAATCCAACTAATATAGTAAATGGTTTCATTTGTTTTTAGTATGGTCCTTCGTTGTTCTCCAAATCAACTAGCTCTCTAATCTTTTGAGAGGTATAGCCAATTTCTTCGATTAACTTAATTGCATCAGCTTGTGTAGCTTGTGTTTCACTTTTTGCAATTTTCATTAAGTAGTCTGTACGAACATCCACTCTTGATAATAGTTCTCTAACTTGGTCTCTGTATTTCATAAAACATTTATTTATTATAAATATGGTAAAAAATAAAAGGGTAGAAAATCTACCCTCTTATTACAAATATACGAAACAAATTTTACTTTAACAACTTTATTGGTAGTTTTTTTGCTAATGTATCCTCTTTCTTTGGAATAACGATTAAAAGGATACCATTTTTGATTGAGCACTCTGCTTTTTCTAAATCGTAATCTTTGTTGATTGTAATTGTATCATCAATCTCTTTAATTAATTTAGATTGGATACTCTCAACATCTTCTTTTTTAGCCTTTACTTTTAAAATGTTGTTATTGGCTTCTACTGTAACATCTTCTTGTCCATATCCTATCACAGAATAGGCAATTTCTAATTGTACATCATCTTTTGACTGATATACTGCGTTTTGTGATAAACGAACCACCGAAGATTTTTCGGTTGTTGGTGTGTTTTGTAATCTACTCATTTCTTGTAATAATTCAAACATAGTATTTTTTATTTTAGGTTAAACAATTAAATTATACCATAGTATTATCAATTGCCATACCACATATAAATTACTGACAAATTGTCATATATTATGACAACATCTCTTGCCTTTCTACAATTGTTGACATATAATCAGCCCAATGTAAAACATACTGAATGGTGTATTTTAAAGATTTAGATAAATCAAAAGTTTTGTAATATTTTTCATTATCTTCATCAAACATTCCATCTGTAAGTTTAATTCCAAAATACTCTTTCTCATTATAAGTAATACCATAGTGATTTAAAGTAAAGAAAGTTCTATCTGTAATTGACATAAAAGTAATATTCTCATTACGCTTATAGTATTCACCTCTGTTCTCAATATGCCATTTACTATCGTTTGCTACATAGTGTAGTTCTCCTTTAATTCCTAACTTACCCAAATCATGATGTAATGCTGCAAAAATCAATTCCTCATCTGTAAAATCAATTTTACCACCTGCAGATATAAATAATTCTTTTACCTTTATAGCATTCTTACATACATTAAAGATATGGTCTATGTATCCACCATCATATGCGTTGTGAAATCCTTTATTACCAGATGCAGGTGAAAGCATTAAGTTACCACCCAGCTCATCTTCGGAATACATAAATAATAATTTTTCTAAACGCTCTCCTGTAAAGTATTTGTTTATGATTTTAATAAAGGAGTTGTAACTTTGTTCTAATTGTTCGTCTGTTTTTTTCATAACTATTTTTTCTTTTGTACTAAATTTTCTTGTGTAATTATTTTATATAATAACTCTACGTCTTCTTCCGTTTCTAAAAGAGGGAGTTCCCCGTAATCAAATACTGAAATTTTGTATTCACCCTTCTTTACACCAATAATGTTACATTCATCTGAAGCAGTACTTAATAAAGCAGGACGAGCTGACATATCACCATCCCAGTTATTAGGTAAAGGTAAAATATAGTAGTGATAAACTTCACCAGTTTCATCATTTTCTTCTTCGTGTTTTATAGCGTTCCATTTTTTAAAGGAAGCGTCTGTAATAGGTGTTTTAGGAAATGTTAGCATGAAATAATTGACATTTTAAATTTGAACTCAAAGTTACGAAATTTCGAGCACATAATCAAATAATTTCAGACTTTTATTTTGAAGCAGTAACTAATGTAGGTTCAGTTTGTTTTTTAGCTCTTTTTCTTTTTGGTTTTACAGCTATTAACTCTTTAACTTTTATGTCAACAATAAGGTCTCTGATTTCAGCGCAGATTTCATACTCTTCCGTTTTTTCGTAGTATTTAATCAGTTCAGCTAAAAACAAAGTGTAGTCCTTTGATTTGATGGTTGCGTAGATTTTTGTTTCTTGGAAACGTAGGATGGCAACCTCATCCAGCTTATGTTCAAGTGAATACTTTATAGTATCATACAGATGTGGGAATATAGTATCTCTATTATCGAAAATATATTTCTTTATGGATTCCGAAGCATCCTCTCCAAAATAATCTTTCCAATCAACTTTAGCGTACATATCCGTAATTTTTAATAACTTGCGTACATCCATATTCTTCTATAAATATAAAGAGTTAGATTAAAACTTTAAGAAATCAGCGTTTATTTGTTTTATGCTTGATGGTGTAGTTTTTCCTACGTTTTTAATCATTTGTTTCCCTTCGGCTTGTGATACATTACCAATTGTTGAAATTGTTTTAGTTGAAGTTGCTTTTGAATCGCTTTTAATATTCATTAAACTTTCCTCTGCTGCATCCATAGCGGATTTCTTTTTAAGGTTAGATAATACGTTATTATATTTTTGATTTTCAATTGGGTCTTCATATATTCTGTTACCAAGTGCATCTTCATCATAATCACCATCTATCCCAGCTAATCTCACAGCTCTTTGCTTCATATATTCTTCCTGTGTTTCTTCTTTTGTTTTGGTGTACACGTATCCTTTATATGTATTTTCAACTGGCTTAACAGTAACTTTTTCTGGTACTTTGTTTGATATTTGAGGTACTACTGGTTTTTTAACTATATCTTTAACCGAATCAACCGCCCCCGTTGCAGAATCTTTTGCTCCTGATGCGGCTCCTTTTACTTGGTCTTTAGCAGAACTCAATGTACCTTTACCAAGTGCCTTTGCTTCTTCTAATTTTTTAACCGCTTTTTGTGCTTTTAATTGAGATGCTTTATCTTTTAACGATTTAATTAGTGGTAATGTTTTTTGTAAGCCACCCAATACCAATCCAGCTATTTTTGGCGCTTGTGAAATCAATACATCTTTTACTATATTACCTTTGTATATAGCATTTACATCGGATAAACTTTTACCTGCAAAATCTTTTACGAAATCATTGAGTTGTAATACAGATGAAAATGTTGAACTTTCTAATTTTATATTAGTTTCACTATTAAGTAATTCAGAACTAAACGCACCACTACCATCAAAATAATTGGATGTATAATTAAAATCTCCTTTTATTCTATTGCTTTTTAATGATTTACTATTAACAATTTGTTCGGTTACTAATACATCATCTTTTTCAACAAATATAACATCATCTTGTTCTTCAAACAAAAAAAGAATTTGTTTTATTATATCCTCATCTACTGGATTTCCAGCTTCATCAAATCCGGCATAATTTACAACAGATGAAACCCCGGCAGATGTTAGTTTAGATGTGCCATTATTTAATTTTTCAAACTTTTCTTTTAGATACCTTATAAGTCTATTGCCCGTATCCGTAAAATCGAGTTTAATTACTGTTACATCCTTTATAGTATAATATGGATTATTTTCGTTGTATGCGATTTGTAAATCCTTATACATATGTTGAGGTATATAGACAACATTTGGATTTGTACCACCTACTATTTGAATAGCAAAGTTTACTGCTTTTTTTGGGGACACAAATACTTTATATATGAGTTGTTCATCTGGATTCTTTGTTGGTAAGAAGAATGCGTTCTCCTCAAAGTTTCCTCTTAACTCAATTGTTTCAAAATCTTCTGTAAGATAGTATCCGTATGGATTACTTACGTTTTTCATTATCTACCTTGTCCTCTATACTTCTTTGGCTTCTCTTCGTATTTACTATACGATTTCTTCGCCTTTCCCTTTGTTCGTTTGCCGAAAGTTACCTTTTTGTTACCAGTTCCAGCACCTGCTTTAGCTTTTGCCATAGTCTTAATTGTTATAGGTTTATTTCCTATAAATATCGTAGACACAAAAAAAGTAGCAGATAAAATCCGCTACTTTTTGATAATCGAGTTAAACATAAAATCTTTGTACGGGAGGTTGGTGGGGTTTGGGTTTTCGTTTCTTTGGGAGTAACTATGGACCAAATGTATATCCCCACCAACATCGTACTATATTGTAACCTTAATTTTTATAAGTCAAAGATACGAAAATTTATTCACTAAACAAAATCTTTTAAGGTTTTTTTATAAAATTGTATTATATAAAGAACTATCGGTAAATATCATAGAAAACGTTGTATTATTCTTCTTTTGGTACGGAAATGTTATATTTATATACAAATAATACAAAATATAAATTTATAAAAACAATGCAATTACTTTTAATTCTTACTTTATGTGCTAGTTTAGTTAGTGGTATAGTGGTTAAGTTTAACAACGATAAACCTGCTAAATTCCGTTCTCACCAAAAAAATTTGGATACAAACAAATTATGGCCTAATTAAAAAAAGAAAGCCATAACTAATGCTATCGCAAAAAATGAACCCGTTTCTTTACGAAATTTAGAAGTTCTGAAAAAATACAATCCATTTTCTTTTAAACTATAAATTAAATTTATAGAATAATAACCAAGAAGAAATGCAATAGCATCACCAGTATGTATCATTGTATGTATTGTGATAGTAGACGATATGAGTATTGTAACATATACTCTTCAAAATCTTTTTTGTTTGCAAAATCAACTGATTCTGTTTTAATATAATCAGTACAAAAAGAAGCCAGTTGTTCTGGCTCCTCTTCTATATCCGTTTGTAAATCTTTTATTGCTTCTTTATATCCAATTTGATAACCTGAATCATAAAGTTCTAATAATTCTACTGCGGTATTAGATACCATGTGAAAGTTTTGTGTATTCATAAAGGTTATAAAAAATATTTCTAAATGCAGTACCCTTTGAATCGGCTGCTTCAAACTCTTCATACTTTTCTAATGGAACTTGCTTATAAATATAAGATACCCCATGCTTAAAATGTACTGTCAATAATCGTGTCTCCGTATCGTAAGATGATGAATGGATTGTACTACTTTGTTCTGCTGAATTAAATTCTCTAATCATTTTCTTTTTTGTTTTTAGGTTTGTTAAATGTATCTATAAATATTATTATTAGTATGGTTAGGATAATAGGCAACCAAATAGGAGCAAATACTACTATCCAAGGTATATCTATGTACCACTCAATTTTTACTATAAGTAGGACCATAAACAAACCAATTAGTAATGTAACTAATACATCACTACCATCATTTTGTCTATTATCCATTAAATTAAATTTAAGTTATATAAAATGGTATCACCAAATTCTGCTTTTAAATCTTTAGTAATTCCGTTTGGTTTAGGAGCACGAATGGCTGCCTTTGCTTGGATTTCTAAAAATAATTGAGTTGAATACTTTTCAGCATTTTCCAACGAAATAAAGGTTTTTAACTTTTCACCTTTATTATTAAACACACCATAAACACATCCCAAATTAGCGGAATGAATTTCTTTAATCGTATAAGGATTCTTTCTAATTCTAGCCATTGTAGTAGTTGTTTAAGATTATTGATTACGGCGTCCACCGCCACCTTGTGAAAAAATAGATTGAGAACTAGCTTTTCCAAATGGATTCCATTCTCTAACAATTTGAACTCTACCGGATTCGTTATTAGTACGTTTTCCGTAGATGTTAGCAGCTTCTTCTCTTAAAGCCGAAATTCGTTTTGTAACTGATTGATTACTCATAGATTTGTTGTTTATGTTGAACTCTTATTACTCTATAAAGATAAGTAAAAAATATTTAAAAGTCAAGTCTTTTCTCAAATATTTTTAAATTATTTTTCACGCGGTTTTTGTGGATTGTAATACTGACGAGGTTGTGGGTGATAGTTTGGTATATAGTGCCTTCTATACAATTGAATACGAGGGTGAATGTATAACCCACTACGATACATTCTACGTTCCATATAAGTTCTATGACGAGGTATAACCAAACAAGAATCTAATAGTAGTACACCGACTACTATTAGAAATCCTAGTTTTATATTTTTCATTTAATATTGATGTATTGAATGATTGTTGATTGCTGAATTTGATTATTTATAATCTGCGCTTCTCTCACATAGTTTTTTGCTTCGTTCTCACTTTTCAATGGTTGATTAGATAAATCTACCCATTGTGGAACTAACAAACCTTCAACTTTCTTTTTTACTTGTGGTGTATAATGTATAACACCTTCGATTTTTTTTACCTCAATACGATACTTTGGCTTTGCCATAGTTTGAAATGTGGTAAATAGTTGTACTAATAGTACAAATAACAACGTAATTTTAAACTGCTTCATGTTTTTAAGTTTTAAGTTTAATTAAGTTTTAATAATCCTCCTATACCAATATAAGGGTTTGGTCGCATTGTACCTTCATGTACATTACCACCGATTTGAAATTGAATTAAATTATCATTTAAAGATTTACGAACAACTGATATTCCAAATGATTGGAAAGGTTGTGAAAAGTTTGTAGTGATATGTGGTCCCATATACCATTGTATTGTCTTTGGACGATAGATTTCTACAATTTTTTCTTTTACTTGCGGTTTTACATTAGCCACCCAATTTCTACTTACTAAACGATTGTGTGATATTGTATCCGTAATTTGTACATTACCTACCCCATTTTCCAATGTAAGAGTTTCAGTATGAACATTCTTTGGATAGTATTGCTGTAAGATTGCCGTAGTATCCAACGCGGTTGCCTTTGTAGGAATTTCTACCAATTTGTATTCAATCTGCTTTACAATTTTAGGTTTTGATTTTACAATCTTTACCTTTGGTACAACTTTGGTTTGAGTTACATTGATTGGTTGGATTATATTATACGTCTTTGTACCTATAATCTTACCATCTTTGTATGATTTAACACGCAATACTTTTGCGGTTTGTCCATATGCTAACACTCCCGATAACATAAATAATCCTAATAATACTTTTTTCATAAATAATTTTCTTTTAATTTTTCTAAAAATAATTGTGCTCCTTTTTGGTGGTTAGCTTCCCAATCATCAACATCACCGCCATCACTAATATATTTATATGCGGTAAAGTTAAATCCATACATTTTACACACTTTGGCAATTGAATATGCTTCCATATCAAATATACCAGTTGGATTATCTTCAAACCTATCTTGAGTTCTACATACATACCCACTACCAAAATCTAGTATTGGTTCTTTTAAGTTTGAATCTAATAATTCATCAAATGGTGTTCCATGATTTGCTACAAATGGTGTATTCATATCGTTTTGAATAAAATGCTTACATTTTGCTAATGTTCCCTTCGGTATTGTATTTGAACCGGCCGAACCATAGTTTAGTATGGTTGCATTAAAATTAGGCAACAAACCTGATAAAACCTCCGTTGCTTTGATTGCAGCATTTACCTTACCTACACCTGTATAATATACACTTATATTTGGTGGAACTAATTCCTTTGGTAGTTCACTTTCTAATGCTACAAATAATATAATATGTTTATTCATCGTATGTAATTAAAGATTGAACTGGCTTTCCACCAATAAGAATTTCATCGTGCAAATAAGTTAAGTCAATCAAAACAATTGCTCCTAACACATTATATCCGGCCTCCGTAAGTAATTGTTCGGTTGCTCTTAAAGTTCCACCTGTTGCTAATACATCATCAACAATCACAATATCACCACTACCTTCCTTTACTTCCAAATATTCGTGTCCATACTCTTTTGTGGAGTCAATACCAACAACGGGTGGTGGTAGTTTTCCAGCTTTACGGACAGGGACAAATCCCATATTGTTTAATGAAGCAATACCTGCACCAAAGATAAACCCTCTACTTTCAATCCCAGCAATAAAGTTTGCAGGTATGGAATCTACGATAATAGATAAATCATCCATTGCCATCATAAGAGTTTCCCAATCGGCTAATAGAGGTGTAATATCGCGAAACATAACACCATCAACCGGCCAATTTGGTACATCTGTAATTTTTTCTTTATAGTTCATTATTTTATTGGATTATCTTCTACTTTATAGATACAAAATTCATCTGCTATATTCTCATCGGCTCTACCTTTGATGAACTCTAATTGGTCTTTTGCATCTTCCATAGTACCATAGAATACGGTATTGTGGTAGGTATAGCAATTTAATTGGTTACTATCTTTGAACCACATTCGTGCAATCACATAATTAAACTTTTCCATATCTTATCTGTAATTTTCTACTATTTCGTGATGGTCATTTGGCATCATACTTCTAATAGGTTGGTTCTTCATAAGAGTTAATACATCGTTTAATATAATAGGATTTAAACCATTACCATCTACACCAACATCCATCATCTTACCTGGTCCAATCCTACGATGTGGTGGTAAGTGAACGTGACCATGTAAATGTATAACTCCTCTTGCTAAATTATCCCAACTTGCAATTGGAAAGTGCATTAACATAAACTTTGCTTCATCTTGGAATTGAGTACCAACATTCCACTTTACAATCAAATCTAAAACATTATGTACAGATGAAAATATTTCTTGCACATCATCTTTGTTTCTTGCAATGTGTTGGTCGTGGTTTCCTAAAATAAGGTGAATGTTTTTACATACCAACCTATCTCTAAACTGACGGATACTATCGAACCCACCAAAACTCCAATCACCCAAATGAAACAAAATATCATCTTGCCCAACGGATGCGTTTATACCCTCTACCAATCTATCGTTCATTTGTTCCAAAGATTTGAACTCTCTAAAATTAGAACCAGTAGGACCATTATCTCTATTCCAAGTAGTAGTGGCAGAGCAGATGTTTGCGTGGTTAAAGTGAGTATCACTCGTAAACCATAACTTTTGTCCTTTGTTTAGTGTAATTTTCATAACTTATTTATCTGCCAATCTTTTGAATACATCTAATAATTCTGGATTTGTTTTTATACGAGCTAACAAATCATCCGCCATATATTGTAAGCAATCATCATATGTTCCTTGTAATAAAACATTATCTTCGTTTACAATTTGGTAAGTTTCGTTGATTAAGTGTTTGATTTCCATAGATGTATCATTTATTACATAGTAAAGGTAAGTAAAAAAATCCACAATTCCTAATTTTTAATCGAAAAATTCTACAATAATTCCTGCTTCCTTAAACATTTGATTAGAGCGTTCTGCTGACTCTTGCCACTTTGGGCTCATAGCACCTTTACCACTCCGTAGTACAATCTTCTCTACACCTGCTGATATAATTGCTCTCGCACAATCTGCGCAACTAATACCACAAGTCATATACATAGTAGTACCTAATGTGGATACACCTATACGAGCTGCGTTGTAAATACAATTTCGTTCTGCGTGTTCAAACCAAAAATATTTCTCTGGCTTCTGTTGTCTTTCTACAACATCATCGTTGATACCACGAGGAAATGAGTTATAGCCGGTAGATACAATCTCATTGTTCTTACCAACTAATACTACACCAATCTTTGTATTATTATCTTTTGATTTCAACTTCACCTGTTCGGCTATGTTGATAAAGTATTCATCCCAATTCATTATCCTATAACTTCTCTTATATAACTTCGTATAAATAAATAAAGTAATTCGTACTGCTTAATTACTTCCATTGGTATCATTGTATCCTTTAGAATTGTAGCAAATGGATTACCATTAGCCCATAACGTAGTATTTAACTTACAAGAATTAGAAACTTTACCAAGTGCATATGTATGATTTATTATTTCACGTACTAATTGAAAATATCCTGAATATTTTGTACCCGTTGTATTGTTTGAGTAACTAAACGAAAATGAATACTGCTCATCTGCAGTTGCCATATTATCTATACTAAACTCAAATAGCTCACTATTACTACCAGGTTGGTTTTCACCAATTAGTAAATGAATATTTTCTATGTTTATTCTTTTCATATGTCTAACTATTAAATTGTAATATACAACAAATATTTTACTTTTCCAAATTTTTTACACCATATTTTATGTATTTGTACCAAACTCTTTCGTGAAGAAAATAGATGAATGGTTTTAAGAATAACTCACCCAAACTAAATGCTGCTCCAATGCGAATATCATTACTTAAATACCACATAGTTAGGAAACCAATAGAACTACTGATTATTCTGTAACTAATTGTTTTTAGTATATGTCTTTTTACGTCTATCATTTTGTAACTACATAATCTATAATAAAATGTATTCTATCTTCATCGCTTAAATTTTCAACAGAATGTACCTTTGAATTATCTATCTCCCAAATCTCACCTTCCTTCATATTCTTTTCTTCATCATCTACGATAAAGAACACTTCGGGGTTTGTGATGATTGGTATATGTGTTCTGCGTGATAATAACAAAGGACCACCATCGGCATGTGCTTTTATATCACCATTACTTAAAAGATTTACTAATATAATTCTATTGAAATAACCATCACCATATTTTTGTTTATATAGTGGTTCTATTAGTGTTATGAAATTTTGTATTTCTAATTCATAAAACAAATCGTGCTTTTGTGATGGTTCTAATGTATGTATGTTTTCCTCATCCCACATTAGCAATAATGATTTGGTTTGAGAATGTGCTTGGTATATTTCTTGTCTTTTAGTATATACTTCCCAATACGATTTATCCAATAGACTGATTGTTTCTTTTATTTTAGAAACATCTACCTTACCAACATAGTTGTAATTTACAAAATCAATTTCCATAACTTATACATAAAACATTTCTCTTCTATAATCATTCCACACATCATCAAAAAACTTATCTTCCTTTGGTAGAGTAAATCCATAGGTTAAAAGTATTCTTCTTTTATCTCCTTTAACTTCGGTAGTACTATGCCATTCTATACCTGAATAACAAATCCACGGCTCTCCTTCTTCAACCTCAATAATTTCTTCTGCTATAATTGGCATTCCTCCAGCGATTGGTTTAGAAGCCAAAACATTCAAACGGAAATGGACACTATCACCATTGTTTGTATCTATGTGTAAATGTGTAAATGCACCTTCGTTTTGAATACCAATAGCATCATATACATCGGTATCTTGTACTGCATATAACGGAATGTTAAACATATCCATCAACTCATATTTAATATCCAAAAACTCTTCTGGGTATTTATAGGTTTCATAATCTTTGACTTGATACATCCAACGATTTTCACCATTCTCATTTGGATAAAACAAATCAAAGTTTGTATCAATCCAATTTCTAACTGCCTCTAATTTTGTATCATCAATTTTCATGCTACCTATAAATATTATTCCCCATCATTTCGAAATGGTTTTTGATACTTTGGTTTAATCATATTCCATATTATATAATCATATGGTTTTTTATCCCACATCTTAAACATCACAGCAGATAATTCTTTTGGGAATTGTTTAACGTATTCAGCAAACTCCTTTTTAGTTGGTTCTACTTCTTTATCATTAAACTTACCATAACGGAAACCATCGTGGTATTTACCTGCTCTTTCATCTATTGAGTGAAAACTATATCTTAAATTCATAGTCACTGCTTTCACCCATTTATCAAACTCATCGGGTACTCTTTCTAAAAATGGTCCTAAATCTTCTCCGTTCTTTAACAATTCCCAAATATCTTTGGTAGAAAAATTAGTAAGGATTTTGTGTAATCTTACATACTCCGTTCCCTTTATCTTCATTCGCATACCGCCTGAAAAACGAATTACATATCCTTCGTTATCCTTTGAGATTTCCTTTTTAAGAGTTTCCCAATCTTCTCCCCAAGTCTTATATTTCATCACAACTTCCCATCCTTCATTCACCATCTCACCAACCTCAACCTCTTTACCGGTTTCGTTATTGTAAGCACCCAACACAACCAATTTTTCCTCATCACCATAATCTACAACGATACGATTTTCAGGATAAATGATTTCGGCCAAATAAGTGTAGCCCGATATTAAAGCAGTTTTGTTTAACTTATCTAACATCTCCTTACCTTTGATAGCTTGCTCGGATGTAAATGAACCACGAGTTGCCATATGCCATTCACCTTCGTAGTGGAATATAATACCCAACGAACCATCCATCTTTTCATATACCTCAAAGGATTCATTTGGAATTACACTACGCATTTCCCAACCACCACATTTATCAAAATAACCACAATTAATCATACCTGATTTTCTGCATCCTTCACAATGTGCGTACTTATCATCTTTAATCTCTTCGTAGTTAAAGAACTTTGGGAATGGTTTGGCAATAACATTACCTTCGTTATCCAATACTAAACCTCTACAAGCCAATGTATATCTATCCCAATTACCATCGTATTGTGTGGTTCGGGAATAGTTGTATATAGACAACGGAAATGTAGGGTGATTTTGTTTAACCACCAAACCCTTATCTATATAATGTTTTTGTAAAAGTTCTAAATTGTATTTCATAATCCTTCTAGTTCTTTTTTAACTTCATCCAAATAATTTAATTTATCTATATACCTTTGATTTGTCATATCACTAATAACATCAAACTCATAAGATTCAATCATCTCATTTACTGCTACTAATGCAGATTTAATAGCAAATCCACGTTCATCAGCCGAATCGGAATATTCTTCAAATTTTAATACTAGCTCTTTTGCGTAATCTTTTGGTAATTTCATAGTTTTACTTCAAAACGATTTCGCATATTACCCAATGTTATATCGGGTACATTGTGGATGTTCTTACCATCATGTCTATTCTCTACAATTACTGATGTTACTTTGTAACCATATTTTTTCGCCAACTCATAATAATTTTCCATTTCCCACGCTTGTGTAAATGTGTTGGATACGATTACCTTTGGTTTCTCTCTTACCATAAAGGATTCACATTCCTTCTTACACCAACGATGGGCATCAGCGATACGATTTATATCAAACTTATACTCACCATCTTCCATAAAAAACATATCTGCCTCACAACGGAAACCACCAATCAATTCTGCGAATGTTGATTTTCCACTACCTGGCAATCCTCTTAATAAGATTAATTCTTTCATTATGATTCTTTTTTAACTTCTTTCTTGTGTTTTAAAATAGCCTCACTTAACTCTTCCCTTGTCATCTCCAAATAATTTGGAATACCCTTCTTCTTTGCAATAAATTGTAACTCATGCAAAAACAATTTGCCTGATTGTATGAATGATTTAGCTGGAGCTTCATCGTACTGAAATTCGTTTGGGTGTGTCATATATCTTTCTTTTAGTGAATAACAAAGGTAAGTAAAAAAATCCACAAATCCTAATTATTTTAACATTATTTTAAAACGGAAGTGGTCCAAGTCCAAAGCGGGGGTGGTTTATTACATACTGATTGATAATTTGACCTAACCTCAACATAAGA
>Ga0247723_1000203_pt1 | contig 38285 bp, 53 predicted proteins | sample MSEWelMarce5H_FC_FD_189079 | JGI IMG/M metagenome (GOLD analysis project Ga0247723, IMG submission 189079) | Subsurface sediment microbial communities from gas well in West Virginia, United States - MSEEL Well Study Marcellus 5H_FC | ecosystem: Environmental > Terrestrial > Deep subsurface >... | reverse complement strand
TCCATAATTCCCGCGATAGGGCGACGAGTTAGAATCCGCCTTCGTTTATCTCTCCAATACATTTGTCTCGTGCAATGAGTGCGTCTTCTAGTGTTTCAAACCATTTTTCCATCCATATACATCAAATATGAACCCCCTTCTCTTCCCCACATCCAACGTCCTTATCAACACATTTCTTCGTTCAATTGTTCTCATTCTCCTCATGGTGTTTGGAATGGGAACAACGGTCTATTCTGCATATTGGGGTGCAATTGTTCATGATACAATTTCACTGATTCTTGTGAGACCCTATGTCTAATTTATCCAGTACTTCCGAATCCACCATGTCCACGATTATCAAGAGGAGGAGGAAGATCATCGAGTTCCTCTACAACAAAAATACGCGTCCATGGGAGGAAAGTATGGGTTGTAAGTTGAAAATATCGAGACCCTTCTTCAACCACATGTGTGTTTGAAAGATGTGAGAGGACATCTGTCTTTGCTTGGACCTCTCCACGATATCCTGCATCAATAAGTCCGATAGAATTTGCCATACGTACGGGCGTCTTATACAGAGAGGAGCGAGGAAGAAGAAGACACGGGAGTCGATGTCCGTCAACTGTTGTGGCAGCAACGTGGATTCCAAGTTTGAATGCATGTTGCCGTTCATTCGGAAGAATCTCGTCATATTTCATTGGAATGTCGAACCCAGAATCTGTGAATCGATGATGTTCAAGTTGATCGAGGAGCATTCGATGGATCGTTTTCGAAGAAGAGTATAAGAAGAGGTACATCTTTGATGGGTATATTACGCAGAATGAACGTAAACCGGTGAATAGGTTACAACAAGCGAAAGAACGGCAAGAAGTTGCGCACCAATATTTTTAAGTGCAGTTTCTACATCCATCTGTCCAATTCCATACATTGCCATCACAGCAAGAGGACTGTAATATCCATCTGTCACACCCTTGCCAATGTACAGTGCAGTCAAAAAAGCAACCGATACTAAAATGGGATTATGATGAGTGTAAATCATGGCAGTTGCAATGAGCAACGTGCCCATATATTCCACCAAATACTTAGGAAGATTCATTTATATAACACCGCCGACAAAGTGGTGTGTATTCCTCTGCACCACCTACATGAACTTGGCCTGGACCCTGCGTACGGCGATGAGTAAAGAGTGCAGGTTTCCCGTTGCGACACTGTGCACAAAGTGCCTTGAGTTTAATAATTTCATCTGCCATGGGCACACATTCAAGCAGATGACCAAATGGACGACGATTGCTATCTCCATCTAGACCCACAAGAATTACCCGCTTTTCCATTCCGTCTACAGTTTGTTTGACAAAGTCTACAAGATCAGGAAAGAACTGTGCTTCTTCAACAACTACAACATCATACTCCTGAACTGTATCAATTGCATCGTGAAGTTGTTGAACAACCATACACGGTACACGTGCTTGGTCATGAGTTACAACCTCATCATTCGGAGAGTATCGGTTGTCAATGGATGGTTTAAGAACAAGTACACGGATTCCAAGTGCAGTGTTTCGCCGTACAATCGTAAGAATATACGATGACTTCCCTGCAAACATGGGTCCGAACACGATATCGAGAGACATCCTTTTTTAGGTAAATTGGATCATAGTCTGAAACCCGTTTTTCACGACCCGAAATGCTGGAGACTTGTGTGGATATTGATGATGACGACGAGCAACAAATAGGCACCGATCATGCTCCATATGGACTTCGTTTGCAATATAGAGTTCATCGGGATTCTCTTTTGTATTGAAAGGATGTTCATGACGGATGATTACATCTGAAAAATAGGTTTGTTTGCCGAGAGATTCTGCAACTTCCATAAATTCATTGTCGCAGTAAAAGGATTTGTATTCTGGGTAGTAGATGTATCCAAATCTGTCGTAATACTTGCGTCCAAGAATGCAGAGTGTGTTGAGTGACTGACCACGGTATCCATCATTGAACCACAGAACACCGTCGGTTGTGGGGTAGAACGTTCGCATTGCATCACGAATGATTTTATCGTACCCGTGAACCACCGGAATCATATCGTCGGATGCAAGAAGAAGAATGTCAAACGAAGGTGCAAATTTCATGTCTCGATTGCATGCATCAATTTTCCCCTTTGATTGCCCAATTACGTATGTACAATTCTGAATACGAGACAGTGACTCCAAAAAGGAAGGCGTTACAGTTTCATCGTCTTCATCCAATGTCACAAGAAAATGGATATCTTCTTGTGCATTGCGGATATATTCATTCAAAACACGGATACACTTCTGAGGACGAGATCGAGTCGGAAATTTAATCAACAGTTTCATTTTGAGAGTCTATGCTTATACACTCAAAATGATTGCATCCCGTGAGTTCCATGCGATGTGTACTCACAAGATTCCGAATCCGGAATCCGAAAGTCATCGCCTCCCATCAACCTATCCTACCAAGGCAGGAGAGTCTATCTACATTCACAACACTGCACTGGAAGACTTTCTTCGCCTACTTCTCCCTAAAATTGAAGTTCCATTTGTTCTTGTTTCGGGAGACACAGATAGGACAATCCCCGATGACTGCAATTACACATGTGCAGCAATTCTAGAGAACCCGTTTCTCCTTCGCTGGTATTGTCAGAACTGCACAAAGACGAACAACCCGAAACTGATTCAACTTCCGATTGGAATGTATTTCCATACTGCTATTCCAGGAAAAACACCAGGCAGTCCTAATCAGACAGTTGAAGAACAAATGCGCTCTGTAGAAGAAGTCCAGAGTATTCAGATAGAAAAACAAACTCTTTGTTATGCCAATTTCCAGTTTCTCATGCACACACGATATGCATATGACCGGCGCGATGCAGTTGTAAGTATTCCACGAAATCTTGTGTATTACGAACCTCGACGTGTATCTCGTATGGAAACATGGTTAAACATGATTCGGTATAAATATGTTATTTCTCCTCATGGAAATGGTCTGGATTGCCATCGTACATGGGAAGCATTAGTTCTTGGATGTATCCCTATTGTAAAGACATCTGTACTTGACCCTATGTATGAAGGTCTCCCTGTTCTTATCGTGAACAAATGGTCAGATGTAACCTCTGAACTTCTGGAATCATTTGTGCCTGTACGAACTTCCATGGAGAAACTTACACTGAAGTATTGGAATACTCGAATCAATCATTCGGTATAAACGTAAACTTTATGTATACAATTCAAGTATATCATGGAAACATACAAAACACAATACGGATTGATTACATTGTATAAAAATGATGTATACATTGGGGGTGAATTTAGACGAGGAAAATATTGGGATATTGATACATTGCTAAAGTTGCGACCATATATCTCTCCTACTCGTAATATTTTAGAAATAGGAGGACATTGTGGAACTTCATCGATTGTATATGCTTCTTTTTTGAATCCTGAAAACACAGTACATGTATACGAACCACAGCACAATATGCACTCGCTATTGGTTCAAAATATACATCAAAATAACTTGCAAAATAAAATTATACCATACAACTCGGGTGTATTTTGCTTTGAAGGAGATGGAAACATGAACAACATTGATCTGGATGGAGGGGGTGGTGTAGTATCAAAACGATACAATGAAGAAAAGAATCTAGCATGTAATTTTGGTGGAATTGGGTTAGGGTCTGATGGTGAAAATATCAAATTAACAACGATAGATGCTATGGAGTTGGATAACATTGGGTTTATTCATTGCGATGCACAGGGTTCTGAAAATTTCATATTTTCGAAGGCAATCGAGACAGTAACAAAACATAAACCAGTTATTCTGTATGAAAATAACGAACTCTATGCAAGATATTTGTATGATAATGTTTGCAAATCATATCCTATGTACAAAGAAGAAAGTGTTTTTGATATCAAGAAATATTGCATGGAAACGTTAAACTATCGATATTGCATTGATAAATTTAATGGAAGCATCGATACACTTTTACTTCCGTAATCGGTTTTCTCTCTTCGAGAAGAAACAACTATAAATGCGTGTTCTTGTCGCAGGAACGGCACGGAATATTGCTGCCGATTGGGAGAAAACATGTCAATCCCTTGCCCGTATTTTTAACTCCGTAGACGACTATCGATGTGTACTTGTTGAAAGCAATTCAAATGATGCGACTCTTCCTCTGCTAAAAACATGGGAAAGTGAAGACAACAGACGTAATGTTCTTTCACTTGGACATCTCTCTGAACCATCTCGTACCAAACGAATTGCAACAGCAAGAAATGCATACATGGACTTCTTTGAAAAATCGGGCAAGTTTGATTCATTTGACTACATGATCGTTGTGGACCTGGATTCTTCTTTGCATGTGGAAAGTACATTCAAAGAACAACTGGATTCTTGTTTTTCACGAGATGATTGGGACGGCATTGGGTCAAACCGCAGAGGACGATATTATGACATTTGGGCACTTCGTTCTGCTGTGCTTGGATGTACATTCGATTGCTGGGAGATGGTGAACAAATCAATTGGAATTCAAGGAGGAAAACTCATTCTCACATATGCTGAAAAAGTTCAAGCATTTGTTTCTAGATTTCAAACTGTACTTGCCCCTTCCGAAGCATGGATCCCATGTGAGTCTGCATTTGGATGCATGGCACTTTACAAAGTAAAAAGTGTTCGGCATCGCAGATACAACGGCGACACAACATGCGAACACGTATCCTTTCATTCTGGATTGCGAATGTTCATTAATCCTGCATTTATTTCAGGAGGCGAATGTGCCGAACATTGTTGATCACTCAAATACCATACGAGGAATGAGATGCATTGCCTCAAGTTCTTGTGCCCACAGTTTCACCGCATATGGAATTGTTTTGATTTCAAATTCGGTGTTCTTTCCACATGTCCCGCATTCGTAGATTCCTGCCTCCTTGTTTGTGATTGCAAGTAGACCACACTTCTTGCAGAATCCTGTTGTGAAAGGATCAGACACATCCATCAGACGTTCCTTCGTGAACATCGATGCTCCGTGAGAGAGCATACAGTCGCGTTCCATCTCTCCAACCCGAAGACCTCCATCTCGAGAACGACCTTCGCATGGTTGACGAGTGAGAGATACGATAGGACCCGTCGCTCTGCTATGAAATTTATCTTTCACCATGTGCTTGAGTCGCTGATAGAATGTGGGACCCATAAAGATCTCAACTTCCATCATTTCGCCCGTCTGACCATTGTAGAGAATCTCATTCCCATACGGATGCATACCGAGATCAACCATGTGTTTGCGGAGATCTTCAAGTTTCATATGATCATATGGTGTTCCATCGCCATGTGTTCCTCGATGTGCACACACTTTGCCAAACATTGTCTCCATAAGTTGAGCAATTGTCATTCGAGAAGGAACTGCATGTGGATTCATGATGACATCCGGTCGAAGACCAGATGCACTGAAGGGCATGTCTTCTTCGGGGAGGAGAATACCACATGTACCTTTCTGTCCATGTCGAGAACTGACCTTGTCGCCAATTTCAGGAACACGTTCGGATACCGTTCGAACTTTGATGAAAGGATATCCATCTGAATTCTTATCCTGCCACACTCCATCGATACGGCATTGTTCAGAATTCTTATGCGTTGTAGATGCATCTCGGTATGTAAATCCATGAGGATCGCTCTTCAGAGATGTAACCTTTCCGATAACAACATCATTCTCTTGAAGGATCGTGTTTGGAATCGGCATTCCATTGTCTTGAACCGCATGATACGATGACGTTTTATATCCTCTTGTGTTCTCGCGGCGAGGAAGCATGAACTTCTCTTCCTTTCCAGACGCCACGTTACGATGTTCTTCGTCCTTGTACATCGTATAGTAGAGTGAACGGAAGAGTCCACGATCTACTGCACTCTTGTTGAGAATGACGGAATCCTCCTGATTGTACCCGTTGTACATTGCAATTGCGACAATCGCATTGTATCCGAACGGCATTTCGTGAAGGTTCATCATTCTCATCATACGAGTCTCTACAAACGGACGCATAGGAGAGCAGAGAATGTATCCATTTTTGTCGAGACGACGCGTGTAGTTCTTTGCATACAGACCCATCGCCTGTTTCCCCATCGCAGATTGGTATGAGTTTCGAGGAGACTGATTGTGATCGCTCATCGGAATTGTACTCGCCATGTGACCGAGAATGAGAGTGGGATGGATCTCACAATGTGTATTGTGTTTAGTAATCCCAGAAGGTTCCATTGCAACCAGAACCGACTCAGACTCTGCAGGATCTACAAATTCTACACATGCACGGACCCATTCGTTCCAATCGGCACGGTTGGACGGCGGAGGGAGAAGGTTCCCATTCTCCACTCGAAAGAGAGGGCGAACGACTCGTCCTCCGTCACTTTCTACTGTAATCTCTTGAGAGAGTACATTCCACGTTACCGAAGTATGAGGATGAAGAACGAACATCTTTTTCGCCTTCTTGAGAGACGCGAGAGTTTCTGCCGGACGAGTGGTATAGGCAACAATGACCCCGTTCACCGAGAGAGGAATCCCCATATACCGATGCGTCGGATTCGTTACCCACTGAAGACCGGTGCATGACTCGATAAATTTCATTGTAAGCATAGAAGGCGTATGCTGAGTTACAGATGTTGACATTGCCATAGATTTGACAATGCCAACCTGGTGACCTTCCGGTGTTTCTACTGGACACATGTATCCCCAGGATGTTCCATGAAGTTTGCGAGGTGCCAGAAGTTTGCCTGATTTTTCAACTGGCGTCTGAATCCGACGAAGGTGAGAAACAGTTGCAAGATACGAAAGTCGATTCAGAACTTGAGAAACACCAACCTTTGTTGCAGTAGAACCAGCATTCGCACCGCTCGGACCTACGCCCTGAACAGTGAAATTCCCCGTCGCAAGTGCCTGTTTGAGTTTTCCTTCAATTGTAGACACCTTCAGAATCTTATAGAGATTGTTGATGTTAAGGACATCCAGAGGTTGAGGTTTCTCGCCCTTCTTCCACGTGTCGTTGTTGACTTCGTGAACAAACTTTCCACGAATGTCCTTCGATGCCTTCTGAAAGAGTTGACGAAAGAGATGTGTAAGAAGTGATCCAGTCGTTACAACACGCTTATTCGGATATGCATCGCGATCATCCATAGGAAGAGTTCCATTTGTGGTCAGAATCAGTTTCCGTACCATGCGTGCAGTAAGAATGAGTTTCCGTGCATCAATCGTACTCTTTTCAGATGTGTCTCCACCAAACTTGACGTGAGGTAGATACTCGGAATCAAGAAGCATACGAACATACGCTTTCTTATCTTCCATCGTAGTTCCGTACTGAAGATTGTGAGATAGAAACTCAATCGCATCTTCGCGAGTATAGACCTTGATTTCTGAACACTCGTAGAATGAAGCGACAAGATGTTCCATAGAAACAACATCATCTTCCCACACAAGTTTTGCAATGTCCTCATCTGCTTCTAGACCAAGTGCACGAAAGAGCACAATGAGTGGAATGTCTTCACGGAATCGAGGAAGACATGCAGTAAGAGGGTATCCGAGACCGTTGAACTTCGTAGATAGACGAATCTCAAGTTTCTTAGGCGGCATCGTAAACGACTCATGAAGAGATTTCAGTTCAACGGAATGTGTATACTTTGCTGCCGTCTTCTTGTTGTAGAAGACCATGATACGGTTGTCTGCGACTTTCTCCTGACAGAGAATCGTACGCTCGCTTCCATGAACAATGAAATATCCAAACGGATCGTTTGAACATTCGCCCACTTCTGCAAGAGACATAGGATAATCCTTCAGAATGCAAAGAGAAGATCCGAGCATCACGGGAATTTTACCGAGAGAAATCCCTTCGAAGACACGAGATTGTTCTTCAAAGAATTCAAGACTGGTTCCGTGATAGGCGCGAGTAACGAACCGTACATCTGCAAACATCTGTGCAGCATATGTGAAATTTCGCATACGTGCTTCAGACGGAAACATCGGTTTGATACGTCCGGTTGCCTCCTGAATACGAGGTTTCATATAGGTAACATTCTCGAACGTGAGTCGGAATTCGTACTTGAACTTCTTCGTTACAGGATCCTGTTCGTGCCATACTACGATAGGAGCAATGGATGAAACAATAAGGGGGACCTTGTTGCGAATGAAATCCTCGAACGACTCAATCTGGTGCTCCACCAGACGAGATGCGCCTTCCTTCTGAAAGAATGCCGAAATCGCTTCCCACTCCATGGTATCTAAGTTAAACATAAGTCTCGTAAACCTTTTCTTTATTCGTTTTTAAACAAGGAGACACGATGTCTGCAAAAACAGTCACAATCACAAAAGTAGGAGACAATGCCTCACCTCCCCCTGTCATCAAAAAAGAAGTCCCCCCTCCTGTTACAGCAGGGAAGAAGCGTACAACAATTAAAACATTCCCCAGAGGCATTCTCAAGAAAACTGCAAAAATTCTTCCTGTACGTGATCCTGCAAAAGCACCTGCAATGCGAAAACATACACTGAAACTACTCACTGACAAAGGAATGAAGAAACATCGGAAAACGTTAAAGAAGAAGATTGCAAAGTTGAGCGATGCAAAGGTAAAGGATGTTGTTCAGAAAGCAGGTCTTGTAAAAAGTGATAACGTTCCTCCTGCAATTGCCCGTCAGATTCTAGATAGCGCTGCAGGTGCAGGATTCGTTTCTGTGTAAAAACACAAGGTAGAATGACAAAATTCTGGGGTCCTTTAGGATGGATGACACTCCATTCTATTTCTGTAATTTATCCCGAAACCCCTTCTGTAGAAGAGAAGGCGATTCTTCGGACGTTTATGGAGTTGTTTCGCGATACGATCACATGTCAATATTGCAAAGAGCATTTCCGCCGCATGTATACGAATTATATAACAGCATATCCTGGTGTATTTGAAAGTCGTGCGTCCTTTTTTCAATTTGTTGCACGTGCACATAATACAGTGAATTTGCGTCTAGACAAACCCCGTATTCATACGGTATCTGCATGTCTAGAAACGTTGGTTGCAAATACAAAACACGTATCTTCCACTATTCTACGAAACAATTACATCAATTACCTCGCAAACAATTGGGGAAATGAGTTCACCGGCGAGGGTGCAATTCTTCGTAGAAAAGCGCTTGAAATGAAAAAGATTAACGATTCATATTGGACGCCTCGTGATTCTGGATTCGACGGGATTGTTCTCCCTGAAATGGATGTAGTTAGTCCGATTGAAAAGATCCAACCCAGACACGTATCTCCAATGGTTACAACTGCACGTGTTGGATTCACAGGGGGGAGACTGCGGTTAGGGATTCGCTAGGACTCCATGGAAGCGACATACGTGGTTTCATTTCCCAATCATGCCGTTTCATCCAAGGATGCCGTGTTTCTTTATGGAACTCGTCATGAAAAGTAACACGTCGTTTTGCAGTATGAAGCGATTGCGAAGGGAGAATGAATCGAAGTTGATCGTTGTATGTAAACGTACGAGGGCACGGAGGAAGAGGGTCCGATTCCGGGTACTCTAGAATATCAACAATCAGAGGGGCATCTGCATATGGATACACCCATGACCAATTGTTGGTCGTATTTGTCATGAAATAGTCATATGTCCAATGAAATGTCTTCCAAAATGCATCAACAACTGGTTTCATATCGTAGACTCCATCTAGGATATGAAGTCCATATTTGTACGCCATCATTGAAACATCTCTCCCCACGATTCCTTTTTCCATGGGATGTTTTCTCATACGAATTCGCTCTGCAAGTACCTTTGTTTCGTTGACTGTAGATAGAAACTTCTTTCTTCCATCGGGAGTTCGAAGATCGGGAGATCCTGCAGATGTATATGTTTGCAGCGCACGTGCATATCCATCCTCTCGAAGAGAAAACACAGCAAGATTTGGCATGAAGTCGTTTCCAAAACAGAGAATGCATAGAGGAATATACTGCTCAAGTGGAAGTGGAAGAGATGTTTTAAGTTGGTGAATGGAGAGTGTTGCAAACTCTGAATTTGTAATGTTAAACTCTCCGCTTTCTCTCAGAAGAAGGGAATTCTCTTCGTGGTGAAGACAGAGAAGAATGAGATCTGCATCAAGACCATAAATGCATGATGTTGTATGAGGGACATTCTTCATCCACGCAAAAATCTTATGTTCTCCTTCGCCTTCTTCTTCCGTCGAAGATAGAACAGCATATGGAAACCGTTGACGAATTTCATGCTCAAGTTCTTTCATATACGGTGTTCCAGGAGAAATCTGGTTTCGATCGAATGACCCACTTTCCTTTTCACGAAAACGGCGGTACCGCTGTTGTACGATCTTGCCGTACGGAACAACGCCATCCATTGCAATGAATACATGTTTGCCCTGACATACGTGTTCTAGAATGTAATCAAGCGCGTTCAGAACCGACTGAATCGGAAGGTCATCTTTGAGATATTGATGAATAAGACAGTTGAAATCGATAGCAAAAATGTCTACATCCAGACGTTCCTTTACTGCAGAAAGAATCCCTGTGTGTGCTTTCGCAAGCGTGGCAAAGTAAAAAGGAATCCCCATGATATATGAATAGCGTCGACAGCGTCAAAATGCTGTAAGACTGGTTGCGATGATCGAATGTTTGTGCATAGCAAGAAGGCGATGAATCGCAATCTGCTTGTCCGCCTCTTCGATCTCGCGAAAACATCTGTTCTCTCGCGTTTCCTTGTTGTCGATTTCAATCGTCCTCACATCGTGAAGAGTTTCCATCCAGAGACACTTCGTCTCTAGGTAGTGCATGATGAGAGAGTCGATATTTTCAATACGCTTCATAGTGTTCGCGAGCGTCTGAGAATATACGATATCTCCGGTTCCTGCACGGACCTCCACAGTCTCCTTAGTAACGAGAATATGCATTGTGTCCTGTGTGTACAGTTCGTATCATGTATTCCAATTCAAATCCATTTTACTAACAAATGTGGATCTGGATTCTTCTTATTGTCATTGCATTTGCAGTGTTGTATGCGGGCGTTTCCAAGGGTACAAACGTCAAACAAGGCGGTTGTTCTGCATGTCCTGCAAAAAGAAACATACCAGTCGAATAAATGAATCTCTCGTCTCTTTTGTTGATTCTTTCGATTGGAATGTCTGCGTTAGGCGGATTGTCTGATTTGTTGCAGACACGTGTCTTTGGGTTGTCTCGTCAACATTATTGGAGCGATGCAACATACATCGCCGTGCTTGCGATTGCGGTTCATATTCTCTGGAAACTGTAAATGAAGACAAGACGCCATCGTCGTATGCGAAAAATATGCACATGTTCTCCAGATGTAGGAGATTGTCCAAAGTGTACTGTCCGGCGCAAAAAGAAAACATATCGTCGGAAACTATAAATGCAGTGTGGAACAGGTAGAATTCGTCGTGCAGCATATACAACTCGCCGTGGAACCCATGTTATGTCTCGCCTGGTGAAAGATATGGGTGCGCCCGGAAAGTGGACTTCCAAGCACAAGGGTGTTGCCGGGATTGGTCCTCTTCATCCAGGAGAACTTAGTCGTGTAGGATATTCAGTTTCTCGTGGAAAAACTGCTCGTCACACGTCGCTTCGCAAGGCAGTTCGCCGATATGGTCCGCTTTCGACGTTTCGAAAGTTGAATGCAATTGCAACGTATACAAAGCGTACATCCAAAGGAAAGAGTCGTACGTTTAAGGCAGACCGGAACTGGGTAAAAAAGATGTATATGAAGAAGTAAATGCGGATTGATGCAATTCTAATCACTGCTGCACTCTTTGTTGCGTTTGTCCCCGGAGTTGTTCTGAAACTTGGTTCAGGATGGACTGGATTGGGGATTCACGGAGTTCTTTTTGCGCTTGTTCTTCATTGGGCAATGCGGTATTATCATCGCTACGTTGTCTACCGTGAAGGATTTGGCAACTATGGTCCGACATGTCCGAATGGATACGTAATGCAAGGCGATGGGGTATGTGTTCCGTCTGGTCATGCGACCCAACCTGTCAATACAGGATTTCGTGCGTAAAGAATAAATGTACGCCCAGTATCTTATTACAATTGGGTTGTTCGTTGCGTTGACTCCAGGTGTTCTCCTGCGGATTCCTGCTGCGGGCGACAAGATTACGGTTGCCCTTGTCCATGCAGTAGTGTTTGCGATTTTGTATACGTTGATTGGGCGATATGCAAAGACGATGGAGTGTTTTCTTCCTAACACAAAAGTAGATGGTAATTGCCCTGCCGGATCAACCCGAGACGGTATCGAATGCCGTCTTCCTTAAACAGACGGAATAAATTGCCAATGAAGATACTTACAAATTTTTGCCCATATTTGGTCGTGACAAATCAAACGATCACGAGATTTTAGCAAAGGAAAATACACTTTATATTCATCCAGTTCCAAAAGTTCAAAGAACTTGTACAGGATGTATGAATACGAAAGGAAATTGGTTCTATCATTTGGACAGTACATCAAAAAAGGTGCTTGAATTTCAGAAAACATTGTTCGGATTTTCTCCTCAATTTCAGGAGTGATTGTTGGAGGCGGATTACCATTGAGACGGGATAGAATGTGTGTCGCATGTTCGTAGTACTTGCTTCTGTTCAACTTTTTGAGAATCTCTCGCATGTCTCGCTCGGTAAGCTCTGCGATGTTTTGAATTCGGCGTTTTCGAATTTCACACACAACTTCGTTCATAACCTCATCCGGGATAATGGTAGATTCCTTTGCTTGAAACTGGTTCAAAATCTCGTTCAAGTGATTGATCTTCTTGTATGCATAATTGTTTCTGTCTTTCGGAGGATCGCGGAATGATGGGAAATCGGAAACAACAAGTACATACTCTTCTGAACCACATGAAGGGCAGACAAGAATACCATCGTCTGCAAGTTCTTCGCGTGCAACATTACATTTGGAACAATGTTCGCATGAAATATCCTGTTGAACAGTTTGGTTGTTAGATAGACGCATTCGAGTCATATATTCCTCGTACATCTGCTTCTTTGACAGACCATTCTCTGTTTTGGGTGCAGCAGGAGTCAGGTATCTCAGAAATGTATTTGTGTCTGCAGGAGTCGTTTGAATCGATTGCGTGCGATCTGACTGTCCGTAATATTGAAGCATGATGTCTGCATTCTTAAGAAAATACCCAGACACTGGATCTGCAATGTTTCGTTCTTTCTCTAAATCTTGAAGAGTTTCGCGAAGTTTTCCTGCTCGTACGATATCCATGAATTCCACCGATCCTTCTATTTCATGTAATTCTGTTTCTACTTCATCGATCATTTCGTCAATGTTCTTTCGCCGCGTTTCTTCTCGCAATGACGACACAATTGTTTGGTGAACAGAGTCTAATGTACCGCCGAATTGATCTGTTTGTTTTGTTCGTGATCCTAGATCTCGTACCTTTTTGAGACGAAATGTAGTATCGGTCATCCTCTTGTCATGAGAAGGATATGCCTATGAAAATGGATTTTATTTGTATAAGAAATCTGAATATGGTTGAAGACATTCACAATGGAGAAGGCAGCACTTCGCATTCAGCGCTGGTGGGCAGACCTCCCTCGTTGCCGGAAATGTGGATATCTGTATGAAGGAACTTGGATTTGTAGTTCATGTTATGCAGACAGACACAATGCAGACTATCCACGCTATGGAGCTGTTGGTATTCGTGGACGTGCGCGATATGATATCCTCATACGCGATTAAGATACACCACATGAACCGGATCACGAAGATGAACCTTTTTTAATGAAGAAGAATCAGACCTACAATTGCGATGAGAACTGGAATTACGGACACTGAATTCTGGTTCGTAAAGGATTCAATTCCACCTGTTCCACCCATACATTGAGATGCATCTACCTGTGTGCATAACGTAGGGTCATAATCCGGAGACAGTGAAGGAGTCATAAACTTTGCTTCTGTACCTCCAGATGTAGGACATGAATAACATGCACATGCGGGCGCGGAATCTGCGGAAAGAGATGAAAACAAATGCACAGGATTCAATCCTTCAATATCTCCCAAAACACCTGGAATCAATCCATCCAAATCATTCGAAAGAAAGGACAATTCTCCTCGCATACTCTGGGGTACAAGATCTGCGCCATTCGCAACGTTATTGATGTAATTGTATCGAGGTTGAGTTGATCCATCTGGAGCAACACAAACACCGCCTGTGTTGACAAAGTATTGATTGCCAAGAGCGGGACCGCTTACCATACCCTTCACGTACGTTGTGATTGCGCCTGTATTCGTAAACACCTGTCGCATCGTTCCATCTGTGCCAACTCCAAGTGTAGATGGTCCGGGAATGTTGTCTACATAACTGTACGAGGGTCCCATGATTTCAGTGTATGTAGATGCAGTGGCGCCTGTGTCTCCGACACTAGACCATATTGGATTGCTTCCCAAGGACGCCATCCCTTTACTCTATCTTTTTGACTAGAAATTCACGAACCTGTTGATCAAATACCTTATTTCTCATTGCACAAGGGCGTTGTTGTTTCATAGAACGACATGTAATATCATACGGATATCCAAACATTTCACATACATATGCAGCAGTGAGGAATGTGCTTCGGTTAATTCCACATTGGCAGTGTACAAACACACGCTTTCGAGTGGGATCTTGAAGAAATCGCGTAAGTTTTGCTTTGAACTCTGGATACCATTTCAGAATGTTTACATCATACCCATCATCTGCATGAATACATGTATATCGACTTTGAAAGAGACCTTGAACCCCTGCAGGGCAATCTTCAGGGTATGCACAATTGATGATGTGTGTAATCTGATAGGTTTGAATGAATTTTTCTGTTAACATACATCCTGCTCCCACGAGGATACTCGGGTGAATAAGAGCAGGAGGATCGGTTAGATACCTCATTCTTATTTGTCATGTGTAAGCGCTTAGAAAATGACCTTGAGCAACGTAGAGATTACGTATCCCAACACTACAGACGCAGCACCCACTACTGCTGCACCTGTATACGATACAACACCCCCTGAAGTATATGTATTGGGGATATACTGAAGAAGGAGAGATCGCGGTGTCGACATAGCAAACGCTGCTGCCGCAAGAAAGAAACCAATATACATCAGAAGGTTATGAATGGAATACCGAATCATAGAAAAATTCATGGTACTAGGCGCCGGACCCTTGGACGCCTGCGTGATGGGTGCAATAAAAGGGTCGCCTCCTCCCGTTGTGATAGGTGCGAATGCGGGAGCTGCCTGGACAGGGGCGTTCCCAAGAAGATCACTCAAATCAGTCGCACTGTCTCCCATTTATTAAGAGTCAGCGAATTCGCATGAAGCGTCCTCCACGCGGTATAAATAGCAATTCCCATTCGCTTTTACGGTTTTTCCTTCAAGTTCTGATGGAGATAGGGCGAGCAATCTTTCTGTCACCACTGGCCGATGGAACATCATAATTGCGAACCCTACCCCAATTAAAAAGGAGAAAAATGCAACCGATTCTGACCGCATAAGCACCGCATGAATGTTCATTTGTGTTGTTCTGCGAGTATATTGAGAGAGACTGCCTCGGACGTACACGGAACCTGAACAGATCGAACTCGAATACATCCGGTCGATGTCTTGTATGAATGAACGTCATCAGGCGACGGAACAGACGGAATACTCCGTGGGGCAGGTGTAAAAATAGTTGTCAAAATAAGACCAACTATAAATCCTGCAAATATCCATGGAAGTGCGAGCATTTATTTGTTAAATACCTCGAGAATACGTCCCATGGTCTCTTCGTCGTCACCTGACCATGTGAGGTATTTCGGTTCGTAGAGAGGTCGAAGTCCTGGAATTTCCGAGGGCGACCAATCTCCAAAGTTTACAATCACATCTGCATTTACAAATACATCGTCCCATGAATAGTCTTTCTTCCGGTAGTTTCGTTCACCGGGAGTATCTACAAAGAGAATTCCGCCCTTTCCTAGACTACACTTAATGTGCATTGTAGGAAAGGAGTATACGCCCTGAGTCATATGTTTGAAGAACCGTGTCTTGCCTGTCATAGGTCCACCAACAAGGACAACTACTGGTGCACGACACATCGCAAGAAACTCATTCCAATCCATGACAGACAGTGGGATTCCAACGATGAGGAAAACACTTGGGTTTGAAGTATGTGATTGCAGAGTATGTCGTCGGACACCCTGCTACTCCTTTGAATATACATGGTCTTACGATGTGAGGTGCCCAATTTCGTTTTTCGGTTCGCCCTTGTGTGATGTAGGAAACATGTGATGTCCATGCAGATGCCGATTTCATTTCTTTGCAGTCTGTTGTGATTTTAGTTCTTCAAAACGCTGCCGAGCTTGTTCGATAGATAGGCCCCGATAGACCACCTCCAATTTCAGTTTCAGGAAACTGTCCATATTCTGTAGTGGGAACATTTCGGACGGCATTCATCCAAGGGTTTGCTTGAAAAGGTATATGTGCATTCTCCGAAGGTGGAGTTGTCCCGTAACTTGTATAGAGAAAGTAGACAAACGACCCTACAACGATCACAAGAACTACAATATTAAACCACATAGAAAACCATGAGTCTCGAAGGGTTCGTGAACGAATTAAATTGGCCTCAATGAGCTCGGTCGTGTCTTGGACCAAATGAAACATCTGTGCTCAAATACAAGAAGTTTCTATGGCCACACTTGCCGGACTATTAATTGTCGGGTCGGCGGCGGCAATCGGATCTGCATTTGCATCCGGTGGTCCCTCCAAACCCCTTGAAGAAGTTGCACAAGAATACATGCCGTCTGATACCGAAGTCTTACCAGTAGTTGAAGAGTCTGCACCTGTTGTACCCGAAGTAGAAGAGAGTGCGCCGGTAGTTGAAGAGTCTGCGCCTGCTGCCGAAGAAGAAATGACTGGGGGTGGACAGGAAGGAGGAAACATTGGTCTTCCTCCATGGGACCCGCTCTCGTCTCAGCAGATCGCTGTACAGGGTGGAACAGGAGGTGTTCAACTCAATTTCGCATCTCCTGGATTCTTTGCTGCACCTATGCGCGGACAAGACCAGATGGTTGCACTCTACAAGGCAGAACGCGATTTGCGCGATTCACAGACGGAATATCAGAACTTGAAGTTCAATGTTGATGAATTCACAAAGAGACCTGGAACACAAGCAGAATATGATGCAGCAGTGAATGAGTATAATGCCAAAGATCAAGAACGAAAGGAACAATATGAAAAGGTGAAGACGGCACAATATAAATACGACAATGCATTAGAAATTGCAAAAGATAAGGCACGTAGCGAGATTAGAACTGAAAACGACACGCTTCAAACATTAAAAGAAAGATTATTGAACAATACAGAAGGAACTCCTTCGAATGAAGACTTGGAAGCGAGTATTCCTGACATCAGAGATATAAAAATAGATAGAGATTATGTCGATGTTATAGATGCATACAATATCCAGAAAAAACCAAAAGATAAGGCACCGCCGGGGGTTGATTGGGATGCGGCGAGAACTAAATGGAATAAGTCAAATGTTAAGAAAATAGTTGAAAAAATTGAGGGTAAACTTAAAGCAAATCAAACAGAGGAAACAAAAATCACAGCAGGGAGGTCTGACAAAGTTAAAGAAGATTCAACTCTTAAAGAGACCCTTAATAACCAAAAAGTCGATCTTGCAGTAATTCGCACTGCCCTTTATGATTTGAAATCCAAAATCCCTCGTAGCAAACTGATGAATGCAAAAGTTCGTCAGGCAGAGGCACAGTCTCGGTACGATACTGCACGGACCCAACGTGATGCACTTGCAGAGATTGCAAAGCGTCATGCAAAACCTGCAACTGCTGCCGAAAAGGTAGAAGAAGCGATGGCAGATTGGAATGCGGCGAATCCTCCAAAAGATAACGAAGAAAAGGGGCAACGTCTAAACAAATATAACGACGAGAAACGGAGACTTCAAATTGTATACTCCAACTTCAAAGGAGAAGTGGATGAAGACCGTCTTGCTGAAGATTTGGAGGCAATTCGTCGTGTAGATGCCTACATGATTGAACAGAAGGCAGAGTTGGAAGAGGCAACGAAACAGGTAGAGGAAATGGAAGCAAAGATTACTGAAATCAAACCCAAACTTTTGGAGTTGGAACAGAAACAGAAAGAGGCAAAGAAGAATTACGAAGACATTCTTGTTCAGATTAAGTTCTCCGTAGAAAAAGCAGCGAAACCCGGACTTCAACCTGGCGTTGAGACGATTACACCTCCCAAAGACATTCGTGCTCGCCAGGAAGAGTTTGCGAAACGAGATACTGCATATCGCATGGCAAAGAAGGAGTATGAAGTCTTTATCACTTCTGAGTACGCAATGGTTCCGGAAGATGAACGTGCACTCGATCCTCAACTCGAAGCAACTCGTGAGACTCTCAAACGCAAACTTGACGTCGCAGAACGGAATCGAAAGATTGCCATCTACAACATGCAGAATGAGAAACGTCTCATGTACGTCGGCGAAGTTTTGCGCGGTAAGGATGAAGCAGAACGTGAATGGAACGCACTGATTCAATCTTTGTATGAGAATCTGACACCTAAACAGCGTACAGATTTGAATGACTCTGTCTTTTTGGATGTGTTTGGTGTTGTCCTCGATCTCGAAAAAGAGACTGCAATTGGCGACAACTTGAAGAAGTATTACGAAACGTTTATTGCGGGGAAGGCAGGCGTAGATATAACATCGTTGCGAACGTATCCCAACAAATTCAAAACTGACAAAACTGCTCGCTTGACAAAGATTCTGAACATTCTGAAGTCTGTCATGAAATCATGCAAGGTCCAAGTCGGAGATCGATTTGTCTTGAAAAAAGATGTCGCTGCCGCTGCTGCTCCTGCTGGACCTGGTGGACCTGCTGCTACTGCTGCCGCTTCTGCCGCTGCTTCTGCTGGACTTGCTTCTGGAACTTCATCGAGAGCAATTGCTCCCGGAGGGGGTGCGAAACCAAAAGAAGGCGTTGTAACTCGCCTTATCTTCGGTGCATCTGCCGTATGTACCGGAATTCAAGGAACTCTCGATGGAAAACTTGTTCAAAAGTCAATTGATGAGATTGAACTTACAAGTGGAAGCGACAAGTCGATGAAAGGTCCTGCTGGAATCATTCATGCATTTGCAAAGAAGCATATGGATGCGGTGAACAAAGTGTATGATGAAGCTGTCGATCTTGATGCATCTCAAAAAGTTCAATTGAAGACGATTGTTCAGTACATCGACGATGCATTTTCACCTCTCATCATCTCAACAGAGAGCAAACCAGCATATCAGACAGATTTTGCAAAGATTGCTCGGGATTTTAAGGATCTCACTGCTAAATATGAAACTGCAAAAAAAGCAGTTCAGAAGGCAATTGAATCAATTGTTCCTATAACAGATACGTCTTCAAAGAAAGAACTGAAGGCATATGTAGATGGACTAAATAAAGAAGGGAACTTAATGACTAAATTTGTAGATGTGTTGAATGAAATGGTTACGTTCTTAGCAGATGTTGATCAAAAATACAAAGTTCTTAAAGAATCCACTGCAACCAAAGAACAGAAAGAAGCAGGAGATGAGGTTATCACATTAATTGTTACATATGTGTCGAATGAAACAGAATTTGAAGATCATACACGTACAATTCCCGAGGGTCTTGTGTCAGGAGGTGTTGTTGTAGCAAAAGAACCTCTTTTTGATCAACATGCAACATTGGTTGCAAGGGTCGTCTCTATGAAAGACACTATCCCATCGATTCAAAAAGATCTAGATGAATGGGTGAACAAATACGAAACACCTGCAGGATCTAAAACGATGTTGTCGAATATCGAATCTGTAGTTTCAAGCATTTCGATTCCTGGAATCAAAACCGCATTTGGAAATCTCACAGAGTATGCATCGTCTGCTGTAAAGAAGACATTCACGTCTACCACACCTGCTGTAAAGAATGCACTTACATCTACAACCGTCTCGTTGGACAAATCGTCTTCCTATCCTGAATACAAGAAATTGATAGATGACATTGGTTCAAAAGTTGGTCAACTCATGTATCCGGAACGAAAGAAGAAACTTCTTGATGCGAAAGTTGTAAGCGTCTTAGATGTATTGAATGAATTGCCAAAATTCAAACTAAATAAACTGAAAAATTATACCGAAAGATCCTTCAATGAATACAACGCCCAGTTCAAAAAACTAGACACATATATGGCATATCTTTCAAACGTGTCCGAATTTAACAGTCAAATGGACATTCTTTCTTTGTTTGGGCAATTGGAAGATTCCAAACTACCTAAGGGATTCAAGATAACCCCTTTTGTAAAGCGATTGATATATACGATGGTTGTAACGTATATTGAAACTGTAAAAAGAAATCTGGAAAAATCAATTGAACGATTAACACTAATTAAAGACAAAGTTAAATTTGCCGATGCACCTCCGGAATCTCAACCATTTCAAAACATTGCAAATACGTACACACAAACAACCACACTCCAACTCATCGAAAAATTGAACGGAGTGAAACTGCCAGAAATTACAGAGAAAGAGCGTCTTACATGTCCGTTCAAAGCAGGTGATTCCATTGTTGTTAAAGTAGATGGTCGCAGAGGAACAGTGACACGTGTCCAATACATAGACGGAGAAACACTTAAGTCTGCATGTTTCAAGATTCATACGTTGATGGGTGCAGAGGAAGCAGATGAAACCTTTTCACCTGATGAACTCGAAATGTACGTACCTATGCCTACACCTACACCTCCTGCACCTCGTGGACCTGCACCTCCTCCGCCACCTGGACCTGCACCTCCTCCGCCACCTGGACCTCCTCCACCTGGACCTGCACCTCCTCCGCCACCTGGACCTCCTCCACCTGGACCTCCTCCGCCACCTGGACCTGCTGTAATTGGCACTCCACCTATAATCACCACCGATTCAACGCTTTCAAACAACAATAGAAGTCCATTTGATATAGCAATCAATACACATATTCAAAGACTTACTGCAGATATTGATGGATATACAACAAGAATAACACAATTAACAAGACAACTTAAAACGGCGATAGATACTGCAACACGTAAAGGAATTGCACCCAAAAACGACCCAGTTGTTAAACGTTTATTAAGAGAAAAAGGCGAAATAGAGAAAGCATTGACATTCCGCAAAAAACAAAAGAGTGAAATGATGAAACTTGCATCTAAAGCACTCCCTGCAGGACCAATGCCACCCACTGGCATTCCTCAGAAATATCCGACAGGTACACGCGTTAAGATTTATGGTCTATCTCCTATAACAACTACGTCTGGAAGTCAACAACCCAATCCATTCAATGGAAAAGAAACTACGATTACAGGATATGATTTTGTTAGAAAAATGTACAAAATTGCACGCCCAGATATCGGAGACGGATTGGGGGTAGGAACAGATGTAGACGCTAAAGAAGAATACCTTGTAGCAAATCGAGATTTATGGCGAATGATAGACGATTTATATAATCCTCTCACTGGACTATATACAATTCACTACCCTGCACCTCCTCCATCTGGAGGATTCCGCAATCATACCACACGCAGACATTCACGCATTCCTACCGGCAAAGCACGCAAGACCTGGAGAACGTATTGATTAACAGATCCATGATGTGTACAGACTTCGATATCCTTTCGTTGAAGTCCCACAAGTAAACGAACAAATTCATACTGCTCTTGACGTGTCAGGTCTCCGACACATACGTGAAGAGGTACTTGTTTGTACAGACTATGTTCTCGAATTAGATCCATGCTTTTTAGATGGAACTCAAACTCTGTGTATACGGGTTACTGCGATGCGCATCAAGCATTTCAGGTCCATTGCGCTGAGTATAGATATCCTGCTGCAACGGTTGGTTGTAACGATAAGATCCCAAGTGTTCAGAAGAAGGTGTCATTGCAGACATGGGTGTGTTGAAACGCGTCGCATCCGAAAGGACCGTTTCATCCTTCTTGGTCTGAACAGAATACTGTTCCGCACCAATGTGTGCCGCATTTCCAAGAGGTGCCGCGGGACCAGGACGCCCTTCTGCAGTCAAGCGCATAAACTCCTGGAACGGTTCCGTAAACGCACGAATGTAGGAAGACATGACACCGCCAACACCACCTCCGCCACCGTAGTAGTTGACAGACGTTGATTCACGCGCCTGTTCCTTCATGGGTTGTTCTGCGTACATGGTAGGTGCCGTCTGTGCACCAACCGTCGTGTTGACACGGTCCATTCCCGTAACGAAATACTTGTCCGGACGATTCTTGACAACCGGTGCCTGAATACCCGGTTGCGTAATTTTGAATGCACCCGGAACAGGGTCAGATGTGTAGGTGAGTTTCGGTTTGTTCGCAACACGAATTTCATCCGTCGTCTTGGGAAGTGCGAATTCACGAAGCGCATCCTGTTGAAATCCACCCTTCGGGATATTCGTATACCCATCGTTTGCACCCGGTCCAACCTGAACCTGATCAATCGGAAAGACGTTGTTCATCTTCATAGAACTGACCATTCGAGACTGCATAAATTCCGTGTCAACCTGTTGACCGAACGGATTGCCAACGCCAGGTTTCATGTCTGCCATGGAAGCGACTTCCTTCTTTTGGAAGTACTCTTTGCCGGCGCCCGTGTGGTTGTCTAGGACATGATTGGTTGCACCTGAATACATGCTCTGCGTTACACGTGCACCAAAGAAAGGAACCTCATTTGCATGTCCTTTCGGTTCCTGTGTATGAACGACAGGGTCCTGGAATGAAACTGTTTTCCGAGGGGCAGGTGTAAAGTGTTCTTCTTTCTGTTGTGCAATCATGTACCCTACAGTGCCCAAACTAAGCAAAAGGGCGAGTTCAATCATTTGTATTTGCTATGATACTTTACTTCCGTCTGGATGACTGCGGATAGTCCATGAATGGTTTTGCGGGTTTAGAAAGGACCCATGCATATGCACGATGATCTTGTGTTTGCTCACTTGCCTGTGGAGGGACTGGGGTGTATTTCGGTTCTTCAGGAACCCATTGTTTTGGGCGAATAATGGGTGTATCAAGACCGTAATGGTTGTTCATTTATACATAGGATGCAATTGTCTTTTCAGCAGATGCAGCACCTATCTCTGCACTTGCAAGCGTAGACGATTCTGACCAAACTGCGCGATTAAAAGGAGAGATGCTCATCTGCGATGCCATCTGTTTGAACTTGTTCACCATTCCATCAAATGCCTTTGTCGTCGATGCACTTCCAGGAACCGGTTGAGGGAGGTGAATGGAGTGTGTATTTCCAGGTTTCACTCCGAAACAGTTAACGCCGAACTTCAACTTCGGATCCATGTATCCACCGTTGATTCCAGGACGTCCACAGACGGTGCGATTGGGTTCACTCTGAATGGATTGCCACGTAGACTCCTGAGTAGGAAACAATGCCATTCCTCCCTGAGACCAACCATAGTCACACCATTCTGCACCCTTGGCATATGCATCTTGGATCTGGTCATACGATGCAACTTCAGCATCATATGCAGCACAAACTGCAGGCGCTTCTTCGTATGTGTATTGGTCTCCTGCAATGTGGAAAACTTCCCGACGATCAATCACTGCGGGAATAATCGGAGTTGTTTTATGATGAGGTGCAGGTGCTTTGTTTAGGAAATCGACATCAAGTTCATTTCCTTTCCATGAGAATGTCATGACACCAAAGAGGTTCATCAAATAGAAGACAAGTCCTGCAATGCCAAGAACAACCAGCAATGAAAGAAAACTTCCCGTGATTGCATATGCGACCAGTGATACCACTACAAGTGATACAATTGCAATCGAGAGAATCACCGGGTACGGCAACATTCTTTGTTAGTCATCAAGACGATAATATATAAGCACGCGCACACTATCTGCCAACGGGAATTCATCGCCACGATGAGGCACTACGCGAGTATCATCTAACGTATACCATTGTTTACCAGGAGGCATATCTCGACCATAACACCACCAATGCGATCCATTGTAACAGAGAACCGTAGAAAGACAATACTTTCGTTGGTTGATCACAAAAATACTAGAATACTGAACTGCATTCCCCGAAACATACATCATCATAACCTTTGGAAAGGTCCCGATTAGGAATTGTTTTGTACAACCCGTTTTCTTACATGAGTCACATTTCCAATCTGCAATTGTATTCGGTGTTACCATTTCGCGAATTGCATCCGCCAAACTCCCACTTTTCTTTGAAGGATATACAGTGAGTTCAATCGTAGTATCTTCTTTCAATGTCTCCTTTTTACAGTTGGAACACACGACCTTATCTGCAACACGAAATCGACACAAGGAATCCAACCAAGGGAGTTTGTCGCAGAGATAATGCAGAAGTTCATGACTGTCGCCAATGTTTTGACCAGCAGGAAGGCGTGCAAGTTTTACAGATGCAAAAAATTCTTCAAGACCAGTTTCTCCTTTTGATTCCCAGATTTTCTGTAGAGCAACATCCGTATCCGACTCTTGAGGAGTAGAATACCGTGTCTGCGTGTCAGGAAGTCGAAATACTCCTTGCAAACATGCGTTTACCCAACAACTTCCCCGAAAATTTCGGAGTCCAAACATTCTTATGATATCTACCAGAGGATTGTGTAATTAGTTGTCGTTCAAAATACGAGAGAAGTCTGTCAAAAATGGCATAGGTTCTGCAGGTCCAGCAGGGAATTCATTCGCGGGAACATACGATGCTCCTCCATCATCGAGTATTGATTCAGGCGCAGACTTCAAAGGAATCTTCTTTTGTTCGGGTCCAAGAACAGTAGGATATACATATTCTACTTGCGTACCATGGTCATTTGATGCAGGGACGGGTTGAGGTTCATCTTTTCCTGGTGCAGGGACTTGAGGACCATAGATTTGTTCACCATTGTCTGCCTTTTTGTGTGTAGATTTCGGAGCAGTCGTATCCCATTTCAAAGGTTTCGATGCATGAAACGCTTGTTTCTTTGCAACATCTGCATTGGTCATATGTTCTGCAGAATTCCACAGAAAGATAATCAGAAGTGAAATGACCAGAACAATATACTGAATCATTTGTATTTAGTAAGGAAAGGATGAAAAAAACAGAGAGACGTTCCTTTGCTTCACGAAGAAAAACACTTCGTAGAGGTGGAGGACGAAAGAAGATTGCAGTATGTTTTTGGGGATTAACACGAAGTTTGAAGTACACGTTGTCGTCAATTCAGTCTGTTATACAGTCTCTTCGTGAGGTAGGAGATGTAACTGTATTCTTACACACATATGCCGTAAGGAGTACATACACAAATGAACGTGCTCGTGAAAAAGACATTCGACTTGATCCCGACGAATGGAAGGCATTAAACCCAGAGTATCATGAGGTTGAAGATCAAGACGAAGTCAAGAAAAGCATTGATTTCTCTGCATACCGATCATCTGGAGATCCATGGGACAACAACTATGCGACACTCGACAATTTCATTCTTGCTATGCGATCATTGAACAAAGTCACTGACCTGATGATGAAACATTCGTTCACACACGTTGTCTTCATGCGCCCTGATGTAAAGTTTGTCGATGGGTTGAATACATCTCTACTGGACAAAGTGAAACGGAATGTGTGCATAGTTCCGAAGTTTCATAGTTGGGGAGGAGTGAACGACCGATTTGCAATATGTTCTCAACGTGTCGCGAAAGTATATGGAACCCGGGTTACTGGTCTTCTTGAGTATTCCAAAATGCGACGACCTCATTCCGAAACATATCTACGAGATACACTTGCCGCACACAATGTACATGTTCTAAAAGTACCGATATGTTTTCATAGAATCCGTGCGACTGGAGAAGAATTTCCCGACTGCTAGGTAAATGCCGAAAAAGACTCGCAAGCAATCGCGTCGTCATCGTCGTCGCCGGACATACCGCCGTGTTCCCAAGAAGGGAGGTGCAGATACGTTTCCTCTTCTCCCTACCTCCAAGGCAATTGAGGTCTCTACGGCGCCTGACAGTTCAGACAACCTCCTTGCGTTTAAGGGCAAGTAGACTCCTCTAGATAAGATGAACCCCGTTACACGCGCAGGTCTGCGCAAAATCACAGAAGACTTCCGTCAGTCGGTTTTTAAGACTCGAGTGACGGCAGTTGTAAAAGGAATTTATGATGGAGTTCTTGCTGCTGCAGGTGCAGGTCTTTCTTCGTATCGTGAAACAACAGAAGTAGCACGAGATGTTGTAGACGACGTTGACAAAGAACTTCGTCGTCTTCTTGTAGGATGTATTATCACGCTGAAACGTGATGTATATGGAAATGTGCAGGGAATTGAAGTTATTTGGTGAAGGAGAAGAGGTAAAGAACCTGGTTCAAATCCCCTACAATGGTATCCCGTATGTTCAGAAGATCGGTATCGGTCTTCTTAAGATATCCAGGGAGTCGTTCCGTCATCCAGCGAATTGCATCTGTAAGAATCGCAGGTGCATCCGAATCATCAATGTTCATCAAATGAATCCGAGACGTCTTTCCTGAGAAAGTCGGCCGACCATACCGACCAATATAGACTTCAATAAACTGATCAATATTGGCATCCAACTTCGTCAACAAATCATTCGTTGCAATGTGACGAGAATATGTGATTGTCTGCCAATGATACACTTTAATTTGGTCACGAAGGTTCATAAGCATAAACGCAAGTTCTCCTGTTTTTGCCATTTATTCTTTATACTGATATTTATCACCTCGTCTCGTTTCTTTCTTTCGAAGAACAAACCCGAGAGACATATATAGTTTTATTGCCACTTCATTCTCTGCATCTACGTAGAGAAAAATATGATCTTCTTTGGGTTTCAGAAATGCAAGAATATGTTCCATCATACGACGTCCAATTCCTTTGCCGCGGTATTCTGGAAGAACGATGACTTCACGAATAATATATGACTCTGTATCTTTCTCAACTCGTAGAGATCCCACAAGTTCTTTATTATCATAGACCGCCAACCAATAGTCTCCATTTCCTAGAGAAGGTGGCGAACTATATAGAGATTTTGAAGGAGAGTACCTACTCGAGGTTCCGATCACGTACTCCATTTGTGTAGTATATATCGTGTTCTAGTAAATTTACTTATGAGATATGGGCATAAAAGATGCCTTGTATATATCTCCCACTGCAGCAGATTCAGATGCCTTAATGCCCTGCCATTCGGGAGACATTGCATCGTATTTCTTTTGTGCAGACGGGTTTTTGACTACAAGAGGTTGAAATCCGGTCGCAGGACCTTCATCAATTGTTCCTTTCGGAGCACGCTGTCCTCCAAGTGCCTTCAGATATCCTGCCCAATGTGCTTCCATTTGTGAAGGAGTTGGAATCTATTTGTTCCGACGTTCATGCACACGCTGTGCAATAGATAGATTGTCAACTCGCTGCTTTTCTTCATGAAGATACTGATCTGCACGTACTTTCCATTGTTCAAGTTCACGGACAAGTGCTGCCGCCTTGGCCTCAGAGATGTACTTGTTGAATTTGTAATTAAGAGCGTCCATGATTAAAAGAGGTTCTCATACTATGTGTAAATGGTGAAAGAATTACACGAGGAAGGTGAAATTCGAGAATGGATGTCCGGTAAGAAACCCGCTGTCGTCTTCTTTTATATGACAGGATGTCCTCATTGTGAGCATACTATGGGACCGTGGAAAGAACTTGCATCTCGAAACCTCCCGTATTCGTTTGCACAAGTAGAAAGTGAACATGTTCCTACAGACATGGGAGTTGTTGGATTTCCCCATTTTGAAGCACGTCACAAGGGTGGTGCAAAGACAACCGCAGATGGTGCAAAGGAGAGTGCAGATGAAATCGCGTCTTCATTGAATCTTGTTCGTTCAGGCGGACGCAGACACATGCGCAGGACCCGCCGGAAGCGTACCCGTCGGGCGACTCGTCGTGTTCGGAAGATTGCGCATTGATCCAGGAGCAGAAACATATCCTTCCGAATGAATCTTCGCATTACGGGCAGGGAATGCACTTGATGTATCAGGAGCATCCTGACCTTTGGCAAGATGTTTAAGGAATCCATCCTGGTCGTTAGGGATCCGTGCAGATTGAAGAGTATAAAACGAGCGCATAGACTGTGCGAGATCAAACCGATCACTCGTGTCCATGTAAAGATCACTCGTCTTCTGGAACGCCTTCTCCATTTCACGCTTCGTGCTCGCCTGTTCAATGTTCGCAGCATCAGGGCGATTGGGGTTGTCAACAATCTCCGTCAACAAAGGGTTCATGAAAGGATTCTCTGCTGTCGGCATGGTGCGCGGTTTCGATGAAGGGGTCATATCACCGAATGTCTCTACGAGTTTGCGGGTTGTAGGGAACAAATACCCAAAGATCGCGGTGGCGGCAAGAACCCCTGGAATCGCAATCAGATATCCACGCTCGCCTGTAGAAATGAAAAGAATGACTGCAAAATAGACTGTGAATCGAACAACTGCGTTTAATGCAGTAGGAACGTCCATATCTTTTGTGGGGACGAATCGTTGCCATGTCCCAGCAGAAAACAGGATCGAAGGGTCTTTTGTCCAAAGAGGTTCTGCTGTCATCGTATTATTCTTATCACAAGGTTTTCCGTCCTTTGTCTTTTTGCTTACGCTGGAGGCGAGCAAGCATTCGTGCTCGGCGAGCATCGGGGTGATTCGACAAAAGGACATCTGCCGGTGTAGAATCTTCACGGGTGTCCATTCCAAACATTCCATTCACCATATCCCCGAATGCATCGCGAAGTTTGTTCTTGATGAGTTCAATTTCATGAACAATGATTTCTTTCGAGAACTCTCCTGACTGCAACTTCTGTTCGAGAATTCCTTTGATGCGAGTACTGATCTTCTGAACAGTAGGATGCTCAGGGTTACGAAACATCTCTGAAAATTCCTCGGGCGAATCGAGTGAGAATTCGGTTGTATCAAATGATTCAAATACACTCTTGACAAGGGTTGCAATTCGGGTGCTCATCAAAAATTCAAGAATACCACTGATTTTGTCCTTCGCGGATTCGTCATTGAGAATCTGATCAATTGCATCCGTAGATTGACCTGATGCTCCCCAAAGACTTTTTACCTTTTCAAGAATTGTCCCAAGTTTCTCTTTGATGTCTCCCGAAAAGAAAGACGCAAGAAGACATGCCTGTACGTGTTTCCATAGTTCAGAGTGATCTTCGATTGCTCGAATGTCAAATCCAAATACAATACGCTCTGCATCAAAAAATGACTCCTCTTTCTTCAAAATTGTCATAACTTCAGGGAGATATGTCTCTCCATACAGGGTAATTTCTGCATCCCAATCGGGATGGGCAGGAATCCCTGCTTGAGGAAAGGTGCTTCGCAAATACCGATGAAACTCTTTGAATACAGAAACTGGATTCATTTGTTCTGCTTTGGTTATCCTTCTGTAAATGTTTACTTATTTCCACCACGGTGCGTCATCAAGTCGAGGTCGCTTCCGGACAAGCAGACACATCCCGTGTCTGTAGAGAACGCGGACGGGCAGCACGACGCGTCTGTCTTGTTTCCGACAAGGTACATGAGTTTGTTTCCGTCCATGGGAGTGGCGACCGGGTGAGATCCAACCGGCATACCCTCGTTCGCACTCCACCCACCAATGACACCCTGGTCATAGGGACCCATACCCGGAGCATTCAAAGGCATACCCACATCCTTCTGCATGAAGTTCTCACGGGGAATAGGGATAGACACGTGGAATCGCATGAGGAGACCAACTGCCAGTGCTGCAACAAAAAAGGCAAGTACAAAATTCGTGCGACTCATTTTCTTTACACTTGGATTTTATGCGCCTGCCGATGCAAGAAGTGATGCGAGAGTCAAGACGATCACCAAAAGTTCAGGTTGGAACAACGCGAGAATAAACGAAATAGCAAGCATTGCGATTACAAACCCTTTAATGATTGTGATGACGAGGGTTACGAAGGATTCGATAAACCCCACTGTACTTGCTCCAAACATTGCCGCAATGTACCCTTCACCTACAAATCGACGCAGAATATCTTGGATCTTGTTCAGATAATACGTAAACATACTCACAGGACCAGATGCTTTGCCGAGCGTGCTCGAGGTAAACGAAAGGACAAACTTTCGAATGCGAGTAATCAATCCTCTCACAAGTTTCAACGGATTTAATATTGTAGAAATTGCTTCCGTGACAACAGAAAGTATACTGCCAAATACGTCATTGTTATGCCCAAGAATGTCCTTTCCCATCACCCCAATGCAATGTTGAAAATTAGAAGCACCATCTATTGAGTCATCGACCCATCCGACAAATGGCATATACAGTGGATTGCATCTGTATTCGCTCCAATGTGCACGTATCTTCTCAATGTTTCCTGTAAGATGAAAATACCCAACCGCACATACTGCAAGGACAAATGATAGTATAAAAAGAACAATGTCCTTGTTCATCCTTGTCTTAGAAGATAGAGATGACTTTCCCGATTGGTCCCGCCATAACTGACTCGCCGGTCTCCATTGCCGCAGTTGCAGTATAGATCAAAGATGCAAAGATTCCTACAATCCGTCCCATAAGAGTACGGATTCGAATCATCATGTACTGCATGCCTGACATCAAATTTGCAATCTTTCCAAACACCATTTGAAACACCATCATAAATCCACCACGAACATTTCCAAGAAGTCCTCGAATGTCAGACAATGCACCTCCAATGCTTCCGAGACTATCATTTGCAACAGACATGTTCGAAAGAAGTCCATCGTTGTTGATCGCCGACATGTCTGAGAACGATTTGCCTACACATTTTTGAAAGTTGGATGACACACTCACTCCCATCATTCCAGCAAATGGCATATAGAGGGGGTGGCATCGCAACGAACTCCAGTTGTCCTTGACGTATTTTAAGCGCGATTGTACCCAGTAATATCCTGCTGCAATAACTGCAGCAAGTGTTACGGTAACAACAATGCCGACATCCATTATCTTATCTAAAATGGATTTTATTGAGGATAGTCCCTTTACGTATACAAATTATACAATGGACATCCATTCTCTTCCCGTTCTTGAGCTCAAGAAGCTTGCGAAGGAGCGTAAGATTAAACAGTACTACATCAAAAAGCGTGTAGAACTTATCGAACTTCTTCTGCACACTGAACTTCCTCTCGTCAACATTATCGAAAAGAAGACCATTCATGAACTTCGGACAGAAGCAAAGGAGAAGGGTGTTGCTAAACTGTATTCACTCAGTCGTGGGCAACTTGTAGATGTTCTATACCCCGCTCTGAGTTCTCAAAAGAAGAATCAGGATGACAAGGGTACAGAGAAACATAATGACCCAAAGGATGGTAATTCCAAGTAGATACGGATACACATACGAAAAGACTTTCTCGAGAATCGGTTTTAAAACCGTGTGCTCTAAAAACTCTTGGAGTTCAGCGATGTCTTTTTTCATTTTTTTGTCTACGAATGAACATAAACTAGGATGGCGAACGCACAGACGATGAACCTTGCATTGATTCTGGGCGGTGTAATTGTCCTTGCCGTTATTTTCAATAACTATTCCTCTGCAAAGGGGTTGATTGGCGAATCTATGGAGACGCGCGCCGGGTCTCTTGGAGTCGCTGCGCCTTTGACTGAGGCGGGTCCTTATGCGGCAGGTACAAAGTCTGCGGGCGGGTCTGCACAACCGGTTGAGTCTGTTCAGGGACGTCACCCGGCGTCGCAGGGTACGTATACGGAGACGACGCTCACGCCTTCTGAAATCCTCCCGAAGGGTGAAATTGGTGCATCCTGGGCGGCGGTCAACCCTGCCGGTATGGCGGACCTCAAAGGACAGAACTTCCTCCAGGCGGGATACCACACGAACACGGCGATCGCTGGTGTTGCGCAGACCAACAGAAACGCCTCCCACGATGTTCGCTCGGAAATCCCGAATCCCCAGGGGACGGTTGGTCCCTTCTTGAACACGACGATTGAACCTAACCCGTTCAAACGTGGACTCGAGGCGTAAGAAATTCCACATTCTATAACAACATGCTGCCCGCTGCAATTGTCAGTGTAGGAGCAATTCTTGCATATACGACCATGCGTGGTCCAAAGAATCTCGTAGATCTTCGGAGTTCTTTGGATGGAAGAGTATACAGAGTTCAAAATCTCCCCGACAAGCAGGGTGCTTGTGATATGATGTCGCGTATTCGAAAGAATTTGGTTTCTATTGTAGAGCGATTTCGAGACGATCCGAATTATATACAAGATGAACCGTATCAGCGATTGGTGACACGGTTCAACCCAGATGTTCTAGAAGAAAACGACATGGATGCAGATAGTACTTCGTATTCCGAAAACAAAGGGGAAAAGATTGTTGTTTGCTTACGAGACAAAACACAGGCACCTGAGTATCCTCTTGTAGAAGACAACACGGTCATGTTTGTGCTTATTCATGAACTTGCACATTTGATGACATTTTCAACTGGTCATACTCCTGAATTTTGGACGAATTTTCGAAAACTTTTGCAAGAATGTGTTCAGATCGGAGTGTATACTCCTGTTAACTATGCCAGATTTCCGACGCCATATTGTGGAATGACAATTACAGATTCACCACTTACCTCATGAGGGTAACAATGCATGAATGATCTTCTGAATAAATGGAATGGGAAACATTTTGTCCAATGTGTCTTCTACGACGTTGCATTGGAGAGCACTTCCAGACCCCTTTTGTGCGAAAATTCCAAGAAGATATTGACTATCCAGTGTTCGAAAGTTTCCATAGAGTGTTGTGATGAGAATATCAGTAATTGCAATAAAAGAAAGTGCAATCAAATTTTCCATCAAAAGTTGCGTGATTGAATATCCTGTCAAAAATGCCAAGAACAACGATATGGACAACGAAAGAACAGACGCGATAAGAACGCCGAGAAACAAAGGAGACAAAACCTTTTGATTCTTTGCAGTTTCCTCTTCTACAAGTTTATCAAGCACAGGTTGTACAATTGCAGGGGATGCTTTTAGAATGTCATTGAAAAACGTCAACAAAGGAGGAGGGAGTGCGAGACCCAACGTTTGAAGAGACTGTGACAAAAGTCCACCGAACTCATGAACCATCGATCGTTCCTGAATGTATCCGACATATGTGACGTAAAATACCGTCAAGAAAATCAAAAACAATGATGCATGAGATAATATGTCTATGATTTCATGAATCATCCTTGCTTATAATAATGGAAGTATCTTCGCCGTCTTTTTGGATTGGCCGAGAATGGATCGCCAAGTCGGTTGTCAATGGACTCATGGGATCTGCCTTTTTGTGGATTTTCTGGGTTCCATTTATCACATTTCTTGCACTCCCTGTCGCGTCCGCAATGACAAAGCAGGATATATGCAATGCAATATCTAAGATTCCTATTTCCGTCAATGTAATGCCATCGTATACACAATTTCCCGCAGGTGTACTTGTGAATACAGACCCCGATGCAATGACAGATATTAACATTCCAAACATTCTGTCTCTTTGGTTTTTGGGTGCACTCTGTGTCGTCTTGAACTTTTGGTTGGTTCGTGAAATCATTCGTTCTGCATCTCTGGAATTTGGACCCATTTTACGACTGAATATTGCAATGTTCGGTGTTATTGTAGTCATGGAACTTGCATTCTTTATGGGAGTGGGGATGCACTACATTCCCTTCAATCTTCGCGATATTTATACAGAATTGATTAGCAGTTCTACCGATCAAATTCAACAGATGATTCCTTCATAATGCATTTTCCTGCATAAACACAAGATGTTTCGGACACACCTTGTCCATGCCATTTCACGAGAAGAAAGAAACATTACTTTCTTTCCAGATGATTCGATTCAAGCTGTGCGAGAGCAGGCATCTAGATCGACAGACATTCATCCGGACAGATTGTTTCTCCTCATAGGAATACGCTTGTCACGAAATTATTACATACGCGATCCCCGAAATTGGGAAGCGCTATTCACTCGTATTTCTTTGAACGGTCAACCTATTCCAAAAGAAACATTCGAGTCTTATTGCAGAGAATATCGTATTCCTGCTCTTCATCATCTTCAGATGGAATCCATGGACAAGGAAACATGGATGTCATATCCTCCTGAACTTCGAGATATATTCGAACCTCCTGGTGATTTTGTAGAATACAGAATCCTGGGAGTTTCCCCTGAAAAATCATACTGCATGCCATGGTCTGTATCCATGCAGATGTCATCTCGAATCCCATCTGCACAACTCCCCATTCCGGAAGGAACCCGTATTTTTACTACATTCTACAAACCTGAAATTGTTCACTCACTTGTGTACATCCCCCATGAAAAAGATGCCCCTGCATACTATCCTCTTTTGCGTTCAGTGACTCCTGCTCGTATGACAGTGGATGAACTGCAACGGATTGTAGATACATCTAAAAAACTTGAAGCATTGTTGAAACTAGATCCACCTGCTCCTACCAAAACAAACATTCTTCGTGCTCGTTGGTATATCACACTCGTAGATACTGAATTTGGAGATGCAATTCGGGCACGATTTGAGCAGATATTCTACGGGATTACGTTGTCCAAAACAACACCGTGCATCACATATTACACATCCGACAGAGAAGTGTCTCGCCATAAATTCTATACAGAGGATGTGAAGCAAAAGACACCATTCCTCGATATTCCTATGTGGAACGCATGGTGGTCTGTCAGCAAACCATCTCGTCGTAATCGCCCAACATTGGTACTGTACCGGGGAACAAGTCGTGAAAATTACGACCGTGTTTCAATCAGTTATTCTGACATTACGTTTTCCGTATATCGAGATGCAGAAAATACTGAAACATTGGATGAAATGCGAAATTCTATCAAAACATGGTTTGAAACATTGGATGCAATTACGCCATTTGTAAACACACGTGATGTTGCCGATTGTAGATGGGAACTTCAGATGATTGATTTTTCTGCGAAATACAAACATGATCTAGAAGAACTTGACATTCGCAGACTCTCATGTATTTCGTTTCTTTTCACAACATTGGACATTCGGAAATCAGCATTTCGATTCCTTCGCGCAGATGCAGTCGATGAGGGACTTTCGCCAACCGAGTTTCGGGTATTGCAGATGATGCGAGAGGATCCCGGAATTTCAGTTGACAAACTTGATTTTTTAACGTCTCAGGAAGCAGAGTATATTCTTATCAAATTGAATAGTCGATTGGAAGAAGATCCTGATCTACTTGAACGATCGCTTACACCATTTCCAATTGTACGGTTTACACCTGATCGTGTATACGTGAAATCATCTCGTGCACTTGAACTCCCTCTACGATACATAAACATTCTTCGATTCATTCTTTCGGATCCGAAATCAAAAGAGTTGGATGCAATTTGTCCGAAGCGCTTAGAATCCGTTGAAGCAGAAAGAACGTTTATCCCTACCGCTGTCGTAGAAGATACAGACGAATTTGCAGATATCTTTGCACAATTGGAAGATGTTCCTGTGGAAGAGATACGAGTTGAACCTGCCACCCAAGAGAAGGTACAGATTGCGCAGAAAACAGGGACAATGCACCGATATTTCGTGAATCGGTTGCAGCAATTTGATCCTGTAACCTTTAAGGGGGACAATGTAAAGGAATATTCAAAACATTGTGATCAAGGACACCAACCTTCTGTACTCACGGACGAAGAGTTGAAATCAATTGTTGAAGAATATGATCCACGTACATATCTAGAAGAAAATCAGATGATGTCTACTGAGAAAGGATTGGTATTCTGCCCGGAATATTGGTGCATGTACGATAGAATTCCACTCCGTGAATCTCAACTCATCATGAAAGATGGAATTCTTACATGCCCTATCTGTGGAGGAAAATTGCAGACAACCAAGGCAGACCCGCGTGAGTTTCCGGTTATTCGACGTCTAAAAGGATTTGTATATCCTGGCATGAAAACATATACATCTTCTTCAGGAGATGTGAAGAATATGCCATGCTGTTTCAAAACACCTCGTACACAGAAACTCAAACCGACTGAAAAGGAAGATGAAAAATACTATATCGTTGGTGAAACGAAAACAGGTCTAAAACAATATCGCCTTGCATATCTTCCTCAATCCTTAATGAATGGTCTCAAACTGAAACTTTCCTACAAAGAACTGATTGCAGCACAGAACCGAATCGCCAGCAATACATCTGGGTACTTTCGCGTAGGAATAGGACGTCCTTCTGAAACATTGCCATCGTTTCTGGGTCTCAAAACAACGATCCCTCCTCCGAAAGAAAATGTCAATCGAGTTATGCAGTGTTCATTTTTCCCTTCTTGGCAAACACCGAATGATAGATACGTAGATGAAATCATTCCACATCTGACACATCTTGCAGAAGATGTTCGAATGCCAATTGCAAAGATAATCTCGGGAATTCACACTGCATTTGAAACCTCAACTTTGACACCCATTCAAGAACTGGAATACAGTGCATTGACTCTTAAAACAAATATATACAGATTCCTTTTGACGTCAAATACGATGGCATGTACGTTCTTTACCCAAATGAACATTCCGAAAACACGCGCAATCGTTGTATTGCAACGCGATGATGATATTGATATACTTGCATATGCAACTCGAGCTGGTCGCACATTCTCTTTTAAAGCAAACATCTATGATCCACCATTCACACAAGAACAACACCAACAGTTGTTTCAAATGAATTCATATGCATGTGCAACCGATATACCAACTGCAACATTTGCAATCTTGGCATCAAGACCACTGATTCCGGAATTTGGAGACGACATTCAAGTTGTATTGGATCCATATGGGCGTTCTCAAGCTCTTTTTTTCCCTGGAAAAATGATTCTTCCCTTTTTGAGTTCTGCAATGATTGATGTTGTGTATCCAAAGGTTTCGGGATATTCTGCTATTCGCGATCGTTTGCCAACAAAAGACTCTGTCATGCATTCCCTTTCTCTCTTGAAACCGACATATGGAAGTATCTATGAATACGAAAGCGACGTCTATGATGGAGATGGAAACATAGTTGAAATCATGTTAAAAAATGGGTTGAGGATTCCGGTTGTTCCAGTTGCATCTGGGAAACCAGAAACAGAGAATACATCGGAAATGCCGAACATATTGTCTACTCCTGAATCGGTTCTTACATTTGGAGAACGCAACAAAGAACAGTATGCGAAATACAAAGATATATCGTATGCATCTGAAATCTTTAATTATCTCATTTTTGAGCTCACCAAAGATATTGAACGAGACAGACATGATCTTGGGATTGCTATCAAGTCGCTCGAAGAAACAAAAATAGAACCACTCCTTTCGAAATGGTTTGAGTCTGCAATTGAGAGTACAGATGTACCTGTTGAATTTTTATCCAAAGTTCGAGTTCCATGTGGTCAATTTACGCAAAAGAATCTATGTGAAAAAGCGAACATGTGTGCATGGAATGGTTCGAGTTGCAGAATCAAAGTTCGTAAAGATGTATCAAAACCAGCACTGTTTCGAAAACTACTTCATGCACTGGTAGAAAATAGCAAACTACGCGCAATGGTATTGGAAGGACGTACGACTCCATTTTTCAGTACAATTCTGTATATGGAACTTCCCCATGAAATCATTCTCACGGACTTGGAATTAAAATCCGAATGAAAAAACTCGGACCTGTGTCCGCAGTTTTCTAGATATGTGTGTTAGAGTGTTTACACCTCACCGGCCACGTCGGCCCAGTTCTTCCCCGTGAATTCCGCAGAGATCGCGGAGAGGGCGGGGGAAACGCGCCCATAAGTGCCCTCCTCGAGCGCAGCGACGCGCTCAGTGATACCGCGGAGGAGAGGGCCTCCTCCAGCGATAGTTGCGCCCTCGAGCATCTTCTTCAGACCCTCGAGAGTAGTCAGCATAGTGCCAACGGTCGCCTCGAGCGCAACGATGCGCTGAGCGATAGCGACTTCCTCCACGACGACGGGCGCCGGGGGGATGTCAGTGGTGAGCGCCTTGATGAGCGCGCTCGTGTTCTTGCCTGTGACCTTGTCGGCGTAGGGCGTCTCTCCGTCCTTCTTCAGGACCTTGACGAGAGTGGTGCCCTTGACCTTGTCGGCGTAGGGCGTCCCGCTGTCCTTCTTAGGGACCGTAACGGGGATAGTGGATCCACCACCGGCGGCGTTTGCCTCGGGGGTGGTGCGCGTAGACAGCGCGATTTCGAGGTCGTAAGGGCAGAGCTTGATGAGCTCCGCGATCTCGTCCTCGGAAGTGATCCCGGCAGAAGAGATCAGCTTGCGCTTATTCTCCTTCCGGGT
>Ga0247723_1000202_pt1 | contig 38389 bp, 64 predicted proteins | sample MSEWelMarce5H_FC_FD_189079 | JGI IMG/M metagenome (GOLD analysis project Ga0247723, IMG submission 189079) | Subsurface sediment microbial communities from gas well in West Virginia, United States - MSEEL Well Study Marcellus 5H_FC | ecosystem: Environmental > Terrestrial > Deep subsurface >... | reverse complement strand
GTGTACCGGACTGTCGCCAGTTCAGCAATCAAATCCTCGTTATTCGGTATTTTGCAGTCCCTTTTCTCCAGCCAAGCCTTGGCTTTATGCCAAAGTTCAGCCCTCAAATTGAGATACGTCCCCCCCATAGCCGGACTCTCGGACACGTTGATTCCCCGAGCCGGAAGGTTTAGCTCCCTCAGTCGGTCAACCACACCAGCCCCCAAGCCGATACTGTCAACCAGGATCTCTGTTGGACGGGTCTTGTGGTCACAGGCTTCGTACTGAGCAACCACCGCACCCGTTAATTGCATCAGGTCCAAGTTCCTCCACCTCTCCAAAGTATGGACCACGTTAGACTGACGCTTACACAGAACTGACGAATCGGAACCAAAACGGGCAACGTCCAGCCCCCAAACGATGGGAGCGTCTTCATAGGCACGGGTATCTCTGTGTTTGGCAGTATCCAGTAGCTCCATAGGGATGATGGTGTCGTCATCGCTTCTTGGGAACTCACCTAGAACACGGATGCGGAAGGCGTTAGATTCCTCTCCGTAGCGAGATTTCATGTCATTGACGTACTCATCACTCACCCGAGTACTGTCAATACAAGAGACTCTACTGGTCCACCACTCGTCTTTTAGGCGATTGTGTGTGTCAAAAAAGAACCCAGAAGACCGGACGGGGTTACCCAGTAGGATGGTCAAAGCGTTATGGCCGGACATAGAACCAGCAGCGGCCTCAAACACCGCCTCAGGAACACCGGAAGCCTCGTCTGCCACCAACATCACGTTATCCGAGTGAACGCCTTGTAGGGCTTCTGGTTGTTCTGCTCTACTTGTTCTTGCCGAGATAAACGCTTCTGTCGCACTGGCCTTCAGTTCAATACGCTCTTGTTTGACATCAAGAAGATCCTGAATCGGTTGAGGGAGTTCTTTAACCCATCGCTTTAGTTCAGCAAACAAAGCATCGTAGAGTTGGGCAGAAGTGGGGGCAGTAACCACCACCTTAACGGGATATCTGGTTAACAAGAACCAAAGCATGGCCCAACTGGCGGTTGTAGATTTACCAACACCGTGACCAGAACGAATGGAGATTTTCCTTTCTCCGGTAGCCACAGCAGTTAGAAAATCCTGTTGCCATTCATCAGGCTCTACTCCCAGAACCTCTTTGACAAACTTAACAGGGTCATTTCTGTAAAGCTTAATAAAATCAATAAACGGATTATTCATTGCTTTCCAATGTAATGACTTCAGCCTTTAAGTGCTTCAACGCTTGGAGGTGTAAATCACCCAGATTCACATTAACCTGCGTCTTGGCCGTATCCCCATAATTCTCAGGGTCCAGCTTACCAGCCATCCATTTTCTCGTATCCACCTGTAATCTCGCCTTATTAACCCCCGAGTTACTTGTCTCATCCACTTGGTCAGCAATCTCCAAAGCCTCTTCAGCTAACTTCTCAGCCTTTAACTTCCTAGCCCCCAGTACAGCAGTCCTACGCTCTTCCGTTTGGTTGATCCAGAAACTGAGCATAGGCCGAGAACACTCAATGAACTCAGCCAACCTACCTATCGTCATACCCTGCGCTATGTGAGCAGCAACAAACTCTATCCCTCCCATACCCTCAATCTTCTTCTCTAGTGCCCTACGCATAGGAAATCCAGCCATATCTGCTCCTTGATTTAATGTCTACAAATTCTAATCCTAAAACCTGAAAAAATTTTTTGGAAGGGTAGGGACTGTTTGTTAGGCCTATAGGGGGGTCTATGGAATTCATGTGTGTTTAGCGCCCCTGTCACAGACGCCCCCTCTTTTCTAACAAGGGGGGGTAAACCCTACCCTTACGCACTAACCCTATCAGGGATAACCCTATGCTCGTTAACCCCTAGGTAGAAACCCTATGAGGGTAAACCCTGCTGGATGGATGCCCAGTACTGTGGATCTATACAGCTTGTCTCATGCACGCAAATGCTAATGATAGAGCGGTAGCATTAAAGTTGGTTATGGTTTGATCTTAGGGTCTATGAGGCTTGATCTATAGCTGCCCTTGTCTACCCTCTACCCTCTATGGTTTCCCTCTATAGCCCTTGTCTTATCCCTTACTACAGACTCTATCTAATCCCCTATAGATAGAGCATCACAATGCATGAGGCTGTTGGTTGTTCGCGGGTTGTACTGTGGCTACAAAATCAAATGAATTCTTTAGTCCCAAGGGTAAACCCTATTAGGGATTTGGAGCAGTCAATGGAATCAACGACTTACAGCAACTGGCACGAATCTTTCCTGCTATGTATGTGAAAGGGCAGACTTTTTTCCCCTTCATTTGTTCAACTATCAAGGAAATATCATGAACACACTGACACACGATCAAGCTTGGAAAGCAGCAAAGCGCATGCAAGAAACATATGGCAGCTTTGCATGTGCCATTGGATGCGCTTACATGCTGGCAGACACAAATAACCGCGAAACCCTGCTAGAGGCCTTTGCTGCCCTTTTTGGCCGTGTCCATGCCGATATGGTGGCTTACGATCAATTCACAAATCAAGGTGCTTAACATGTACAGACACAATCCCCCCACAATCACAATCGAATTCGAACATCAGGTTCGTAATGCCCATGTATGGGTAGAGGGATCAGCATGGCACGATTTCGAGGGCATCTACAAGGTTCAATTGAATGATGTTTCATTGGACGGCACTAGCGTCTTGGAGCTTCTGACAGAAGACGATTTGACAGATTTAACTGATGCCATTGAACCCGCTATACATGCTGATGCTGGGGAAAGAAAAGCCACAGGATCAGACACCCTGCCACACCCCTATTCAGTGAGATAACCAAATGAAAACCATTAAATTCACACTGCCTGATTTTTGGGCTTCTGCTTTGATAAATGATGATGCATCAGGCTTGGATGATGATGAACATGATCAATTAAATGAATGGCTTTTGAATGTTAAGCCCGGCCATTGCCTGTCTGTGTCTGATGAATATAAATTTACAAAATATCATGATGCAAGAGATTATGTATTGGCCTGTGATTGTCTTGAATACATTTTTGAGGTTTCAAAATGAAAAGCTTTTTTATTGACCTTGCATATGCTGTGATTTTTGTTATCACTGCTTTTACTCCCTTGTTTGTTTATATCTACCAGATGTAAATAACCCCTTCAATATATTCACGGAATTAATATGATCAAAATATCTAACACCTCAAAATTGAATGCTCGTTCATGGTCTCTTCAGGCTTTGGACACTTGTCCCGGATCTATATCCTCTCCCGGTGTCTTGGTTGATGCTTGCAAAGGATGCTATGCAACTACAGGGAATTACAACTACCCCAACGTCAAAGCCCCAAGATTGTCTAATCGTGAAGATTGGCAGCGCATGGAATGGGTTGATGACATGGTGGAAGAGTTAGATTCAGACCGATATTTCCGGTGGTTTGATTCAGGCGATATGTATTCGCTGGGTTTAGCGGAAAAGATGTTAGAGGTTATGCGCCGTACCCCTTGGTGCAATCATTGGTTGCCAACAAGGATGCATAAATTCCCTAAATTCGCCCTTGTTTTGCGTGAGATGCAAAGCTTGGATAACGTAATGGTGCGCTTTTCAAGTGATAGCGTTATCGGGGAATATATCCCTGGCTTACATGGGTCTGTTATCGGCCCTGATCCTGAGACCTTCCAAGCTTCTGAAGGGGTCAAATTGTGCGAAGCTTATGCTCACGGCGGTAACTGCTCAGGTTGTAGGGCTTGCTGGGATAAATCTATCCCTCTCATTGCTTACCCAGCGCATGGCAAGAAGATGAACAAAGTAATTCGATTGGTGGCAGCATGAAAATTGATGTACGTTTTTTTATCGTTGACTTTGACCTGGAAGACGGGCCGGATATAAAACGGGTCACAGAAAACGAATTTTTAGATCACGAGGGATCTATCACCTATGACCGCTTCACTGTCCGTGAAAACGGCGTATCTTGCATTTGCTTAACAAAGGGGCTTCCATCATGCACATAGAAAACCAAATCGGCCAAATAGGCGTTATCACTACGCTGGATGCTGCGACATTGTGGAAAGTCACCGGGGTGCATGAATTGGGTTTGATAGTCACTTGTTGCGATAACCCTAAACAATGGCGAAGTGTCAAACCTGACAATTTTTGGGTGTTAGTTGATTTTGTCTAACTGACAATTCCAAAGAATCCCGGATTCGTTCCGGGTTTTTTTGGGTTTGCCAAGTTAGTAAGCGCTTACTCTTTGAACATTGATTTAAACGGCCTACAAGCGATTTTTACCGTTTTGGCATACTAGGTATAGGCAAGCATCAAAAGTGGCTTGCATGGGCTTTTTAAGGGGTTTCTAGGGGCATTGTCACCAGTGTCTCATGCGCTGCTAGTTTTCTGGTGAAGTGAGTGCTCACTTTCAGGGTATTAGGGTAAACCCTTAAAAGAGGCAGTTTTTCAGAAAACTTTTGCTAAGGATTTTGGAAGTCAAGTTAACCAATTTTTTGGATCTCAAAGGTTTTGAAAGTTTTGAGATTCCAAAGGCTTTTGGATTTCAAATGATCTTGAACAAATTCTTCAAAGTGACGTTCAAGGCATCCAACTCATCCATCTTTTTGATGGCCCACATCCTTTTTTGGCCGTGTAAGCCTAGTACTGGACCTCTGTGGCAGTCAACGCAAAGAGCTACACAGGTGTACTGAAGGCCTTGTTTGATGTGGTGAGCCTCACTTGGACCGGGAGCATCACACACTGAACAAGGTAATTCCTTGATCAGAGCAAGGTGGATACGTTCTTCTTTATTGAGTTTGTTGTTCATAAAGTGATCTTTGGTGAATGTCTGAGCAAAGCACAGCCTTACCGTAAGTGAATACAGTTCGCTCTGTGCCTGTGATCTTTGGAGCCATGTCCTCGCACTGCACTATCCCAGACTTGTTTCAACCACCCGGCTCTAGGAATTCGCCCACCGTCCCTGCTCTGGCTTGCTCGTGTAACAGGGTTATTTAAGACTCCACCACTGACGTACCGCATGGTGTCCGAGTCGTTGTGAAACAAAAAAAGCCGTTTACAACTGCATTCGGGTGACTCCCCCCACGATTTCTCAGGGGGCCAAACGCATGTGTAAACGGCTTTCATTTGTTGTGAGTCACTACAACGAGCGTAGTGTATCAAAGATTTCTGGCTTCTGCACGTTCTGAATATTTCTGGGTCTTCCATACTTCCACGCGAGCCTGAGCAGCAGCCATCATCCAGCGGTAGTTCTCCTCTTGCTCAACAGCTACCTTGATCCCCTCTAGGATCTCTATGTAGTCAGGATGGGCATAGGCATAGATCTCTTGCTTACCCAGTACTGTCTCCGAGCAAGACTTCATCAACTTTGCCTTGACCGACTTTCTCATCTCCTCCAGGTACATCCTTTGGCCCTTGGCCTGTGCGTACAGGGGGGCTGTATTTATGATGTACTGAATTGCTTTGTTTGGGTTCTCCATGTACCAATCTCCAGTGCTTGTCAGCTAATCTACGAATGCCTTCTGACAAGGAACCGTTCCCTGCCAGCATCAATGCTTGTTCGTGAACCGGACCTACCCTTGCTCGGATAGTCCGACCCTCTTCACTGATCTTTTTACGACCAGCACCTTTTCTGGAGCCACCACGTTGTTTCATGGCTTGAATTATAAGCTACAAAATCAATCATGCCATCTCCACAATAGGTCTGCACTTCTTAAGTCGGATCTCCTCGTTCACAATGAACAAGGCTTGCTCCATCTCTTTGACAGAACAATCGTCCAGTTGGGCATCATGCAGATCCATCACCAGCTTGACAGCAGTCATCTCTGGGCCTGTGAAAGCAAATCTTTCCCTCTCAATGCCACGCTTACCCATTGTGTAAATGGCGTCCTGTGCTGCTTTGATCTCGTCCTTCCAATCCATACCCAACTCATCTCTAATACGGATAAGGGCTTCACTCATGTTGACAGCAGAGATCAGCACATCAACGTGTTCCCGTGTGCCGTTGCCCATTAGGATCATGTTAAGAGAATTGTGATTTTTTAACTTGAGTTCTACGCCAGCAGTAGGCAATGAACCAACCTTTTTCATCCCTGCAAGAATCCAAGACAAGTTGTCGTAGCGAACACCACGGGGTTTGTACTTTGATTTTTTCTTCATAGCTCGTGCTTGTTCAATGTTGGTTTGACACCTGGGTTTGCTCTGCTGTAGATAGAAAACTGCTTGTAAGCAATGACGTTCTCTTCTTTGGTTAAGTTCTCGTAGACCTGAGTCTTCTTGGGACGGAAATAAACGTCTTTGACAAACATGCTTAATTGAGGGTTGTTCATCCAAAGGAACGGGGATTCTGGGTGGCATTTACATTTCATTGCATTGTTCCTTCAACGACGACCCACTGGGTCTTTGGTTTCTTATAAAAAGCACCCCACTTGAGGCGGTCTTTGGGATGTGGGCAGTCTTCAGGCACATGAACAGCAACCCAAACTTTTTCATACTGACCACGCTTTCCCAAGCGCCAGCGATCAACATACACATCAGGCATGGTTAACAGTGACTTCCTGACGTTGGCAGGGTGCAGGTTTAACTCATCTGAAATCTCAAGAGGAGTCATGCCTCCCGGCCTTGTACGCAATAGTGTGCGGATTCTTTTTTGCCGAACAGGAGTCATGTCTTCTCCTTCAGTATTGCGCTGATCGTTTTCCAGCACCGTTGGCACTGGTAAATGTAGTGGTTGGGTGTGCGGTACTTGATCGCAAAGTTGCTCGGCTCCCAGCGGTGTTTGCAGTTCATGCTGTGCCCTCTGGTTTTGCATGGACAAGCATCAGACGATCAAGCTCTTGAACCACCAATGCTTTGAAATGCTCAGTTGGCATATCAGTTTGGCTTCCACAAGCGGCCAAAGTAATCAGCAAGGTATGAAGCGCTACGTTGCAGTCATTGCCCTCAACAATTGGTTTGATCTGTTGAAACATCTTTTCCACAGCAGCGTTGTGTGCTTTCAGTTCTTCGCTCATTTCTTTTCCCTCAAGCAAGTGCAAGTCCATCCGCTGCTGTCATAGCCAATACCGTGACAGTACGGGCATTTATCGTCAGTCTCTGCTGGTTTTACAGGACCAAACCAACGCTTGATCCAGTTGATGATGATGGTCATGTGTTGCTCCTTGCTCGGATGGCTGCGGCATATTCGTCACGAGATCCATAGAAACCTTCAACCGTTTTGGCACACTCCTCACGCTCGGCCTTAACAGCCTCACGCATAGCTACACACCCATACCGCTTGCAAGTAGGGCCACATGAATGAACGTCCCACTTGTATTTTTCGTCTTGGTCAGCACGGACAAGCTCGGCAAAGTGTTCAAGTCCTCGCGCATATACCGGCCCACCTACCAACCCAGCCTCCCGCGCCATTTCAATTACGGTCTTCATGTGTTCTCCTTGATTGCATAGTCGTGAAATATCGCCCCCTTGCTTGCGTCACCAACCTTGCAGGACTTGACCCAGACATTCTTTCCCGTCTTGAGCCTTCTCAGGTGGCCCCTACGCTCGTGCAGACGGGGTGATGCGTGTGTGCCCCCTTTTGGGTCTTGGCGGGGCTTAGATGGCTCAATCCACACCGTTGTCCAGTCGTAGGTTGGCAGCTTGCCCTGCTGCACCTTGCGGCGGTTGGTGAAGGTGTCTCGCACCGATGGGATGTAAGCCTCAATACGCTGATCCATAGCGCTGTACCAAGCCCCAATCTGCGCCAGCATAATTTCTGCCAGTTCCTTATCTATCGGCTCATCATCACTGACTGCGCCGTAACGGATGTTGTCATCCTCGATGAAGTAGAACATCGCAGGGATGGGGCGTAGCCTTGTGCCGCTTGGCCCCTTCCACATTGACACCGTAATGCCCTCGTTTGGATCAGTCCCAGCCACCAGCATAAGAACCTCATAGCTCGGGTGGCTGCGAGTTTTCCCCTTCCAAGTGACAAAGCATTTGTCAAATGGTGGGCGATGCGTCATCACAGGCTCAAGGTTGGCATGTTGATGCTCCGAGAACGCCCCGGTCAGGTCGAACCATTTGATGTCCACAATGTCTACACCAGCATCAGCCATCAGCTTCATAGAGTCACGAACCAGTTGTGTGGTCATGTGTTCTTCTCCTTGAGTTTGGCTTCTGCTTCGTAAATAGCACCTTGCACAGACTTACCCAGATGGCATCCCGCAGCAAAGTTGTTGACCTCATCATTTGTCAGCCCAACCCATGTGCGCTTAGGTTGAATGGTTACGCTGGTTATTTCGTGAGTACCTGCCACCAATGCAGCAGCGTACTTGGCAATACTCTCAGGCACAGATGTGGGCTTATCAACTTCGCGCATCAGTTGCTCAAATGCGTCTTTCATTTGCAACCCCTTTCATCCCACAAGTCACGCACAAGGCTGTCCATTTGCTCCCATGCACTTCGAATAACGCTCATGTGCATTCGACCCTCAACGTCACCTTCATCCAACACATGACCACTTGTTTCTTCAAGTGCTTGCCAAGCGGCAATTAACGTATCAATAGGCTCTGGCCCATAGCTAACATGGTGTTTGATTTCGTGGCGTTTGCCTGACCCCAAATACACACCGCAATCAAGTGGGTTGTCTTGCACGGGTGCTGGTGGGGATGTGTAGAGGGCAACATCGTCAGGGTTGCGTTTGTCGGCATACATTTCCCATCCCGGTGTGCGGTAGTGTCTTGCGCCAGCAAGTTCTCGCCAAGATGTCCACGCCACAGGCTTCTGTGCTGGCTTATAGTCCAGCCCCAACTCTCTGGCGTTCTCTGCCTTCTTGTCGAGGGCTTGCTGTGCAGGGATAGCAGGTACGTAGCCGCCTCCGGGCGATACAAACTCCTGTTGTGCTGGCTTCACTGGCTCAGGCACGTAGCCTTCCCAGAAGTCAGGCTTTGCCCGTGCTTCTTCAAGAATTTCCTCTGCTTCAAACAGCAGGGTGTTCACTGCGTTTGGATGGCAATCTCTGGCTGATTTAATTTTGCCCAGCGCCAGCTTCATTGTTTCTTTGCTCATACCCCACCACCTCTCTTGTTGTTGCAAGGCCAACGGTTGCCCAAGGTAACGGTCACATAAACATCAGCAGCCAAATGTCGCTCAGACGGAATACGATCCAATGACTGCTTAACCATGTCACCCATTTGTCCTAGCGTGACTTGACCAGCAGGGATACAGATCGTCACACCTGACTGCGAATCAGCAACACCAGCGATGTACGCTAAAAAAAATGGTCGATCAGTGTTGAACCTAGTAAAAAGATCTTGACCTGTGTACAGGATTGAACTTTGTTGAGCAGATGCGTTTGTACATAACAACGCAACAAGAATTAGTGCTGCTTTCATGCTGTTACCTCTTTAGCCAAGATGGTTTGCAAACCTTTAAGCATCTGCTCGGCTTCCTTGCGAGTGAGTGCTACATAGTGACTTGATCCGCGACTCTGCAAAGAAAGCCACACACCTCCATCATCCCACTCGTCAACGTGTACTCGCACGTTATCTTCCGTGTAAATTGTTGTTTGAATTTCTGTCATTGCATTACCTTTCGTTGTTGACAGATCAATTGTTGACTTGATTTATTTGAATTTGTATTGGGACTTACCCTATGTCTTCTTTGATTAACACCTCAACCATTCCAATAGTCCCGTACACCTTAGTGCTGTGCAAGGAAACAACCTGGGTGTCATCGTCATAAACGATTCCATTCATGCTGTCTAAGTAGGCTTTGATGATGTTGTCGATGTCTGGCTTCTTGCAAGGCCTCTCCCAACCCTCTAAACAGGCCTTAGAGCGACTTTTAGAGTACGACTGAGGGATAGGTACTGTGATGTAGATATAAGCTGCTACAGGCGTTTTTAATGGTTCATTGGTTCCCATTGCTTGTTTGGCGGCTTCACGGATCAGATCCTCATAGTCTCTGGTCTTGGTAGGTGTGTAGGTGGAGACAAAGTTACCTCTACGGGAAAATCGTGGCCTTCCCTTGCCAACAGGAGTTCCCTCAACCATGAAAGTGACATGGAAAGTCATTCAAGTGTCCCTTCTTTCATTTGGTTCATGTAAGCCCTGATGCGCTCTTTGGCTCCCATGCCGTAAAACTTCTCTGCTCGTTCAAGCATGGCTCTAACGAACTCACGGTCTTGGGTTGTCTGCCAGGATCTAAAAATCACTCTGGCTTCACCCATCTCAATCTGTACTCTGTCGCCCTCTTGTTTCTTCAGTTTGTACATTCACTCATCCTGATTTGATATGTGGGAATACGTAAAAGGCCATTGGGTCTTCACCGTGTCTCTCAAGATACTGCTGGGCATCTGAGTGAAACCACAGCTTAATTGTTGGCTCACCGTTTAACGAGCCTTCATAGTTACGCTGCTTACGGCATAACAAAAGCTGATCAGCCTCTGAGAACTTGGATGAAGCTCTGCCAAGATCTTTCACATCATCTTCTTTTTCCTTGTTACGCCAAACCATCCACACGTTATCCACAAGGTCAACAATCGCTCCTGATCCTTTGGTGTCGTACTTGTTGGGTACGGCATACTCATTTGCTGGTTTCCGTAGGTGGTGGACAAGGTGGACATGGATGTTGTAGTCACGAGCAATCGTAATCAACTCACTGACAAAGTTCTTCTGACCAGACATATCGTCTTCACCCATGACACAGGTAGCCAAGTTGTCAATGAAGATGTGGCCGATAGCAAGTTCCTTGGCACAGTATCTGCACATCCCAATGATCAGGTCTTGGTCAACAGCACCCATCTGGTCATACAGCCATAACTTGTCATCTGTCCATTCGCTGAACTGGTCATACAGGTCATCAATAACCTTGTAGCCATCTTCCGTTTGGAACTCTGGAGACATAGGGTTCATGCCAATCCACATACGAGCCATACGCTGTAAGGTTGTGACAGGCTTCATCTCAAAGGAGGCAATAGCCACTTTCTCACCTTGGCCCATCAGTGACAAAGCAATCTGAGAGGTAACCAGTGACTTACCCGAACTGTTCTGCCCAGCCCAGATAGTGATTTCACCCTTGCGGAACTCAAACGAATCTTTGTGTGACAACCAAGGAAGAACAATCGGGTTGATTGTCTTCTTGATTCTGAGCTTGTCTTTCAGTGCTTCTGAGTAGATGAAGGCACTTTTAACCTTTGCTTGGGCATCTGACTCTCTCATGTAAGCAGAGAAGTCGATGGTGTCTGGAGTAATTATCATTTTATTTACCGAAATAGATTTCTGACCAACCTGTCTGTTTCCAGTGTGGTGCATTTGGTATCAGCACACAACTGGTGACAACCCTAGCTTTTGCTTGTTTGGCAATAGCAAACAGTGCCTTGGCTCGTTGTTCAGAAAAACTACTGATGTTGACAATAAGGCCAACAGCAAACCGAAAGTCGATGTCTTGCAAACGATCACCGTCAACACAGATAGTTGGCATATCACCGAACAAATGCCATTCATCGCAGTTCAGGGACTTGTGGTCATCAATGTAAACGGCTTGAGGAGCCTTGCCAGACATCCTCATTTTGATCAAAGGTTCATGACCTCTCATGACAGCAACCTACGCTTTTCTCTGTCAGCAGCAGACAGTTGACCAGGGATGGGTTTATTTGCAACCCATTCAGCTTTGAAAGATTGCCATCCACGAACACAAGTTTCTTTCAATACGTTTTCCAAAGTCCATCCAGCAAGCTTTGACTGCTCTTCAAGATAACCAATAACCATTGGCGTAATTGGAGCCTTCTTGGCTTTTCTGTGTTGAACAAAAGATTCCCAAACTTCCAATGACACGCCTTCAGGCGCAGCAACGGTAGTTGCTTTCTTTGGTTTTTGGTTTCTGGTTATTGGTTCTTGGTTAGGTTCGAGTTGGGTTACCACTGGGATGCCACTGGGAACCGAATGGAAACCCACTGGGTTTTCTATGGCTTGTTTACTGCCTTTCGGACGACCACCTAACTTACCATTTTTCCTGTTTTTCTCAGCCATCTCTTGGTAGTCTTTGATGACAACATCACATCTCTTGTTTCTCCAGCCATCTTTGGTGTGGCTAAAGAACTCTTTGAGAACAAAAGACAGGGACTCAGGAGTGACCCTTAGCCTCTTGGAAAGCAAAGAAATGTCATCCTCAATTGCTTTTTCGGTGTCGTAATACAGCTCCAAAAGACGGCGATAAGCCAAATCTTCTTCGTTGGAAAGATAGGTAGTGGCGGCTTTATAGTCGCCAATATGATGCGGATAGAAGTACATTTTTACCTCACGTTATCGGTAAGACGTTACTGAAGAAACAGTGGCAGGACGGTAACGAATCGTCTTTTCGGGAGCTACCCTAGCCAAGTTTCAAAACACTGTATCACAAGATCACTTAAAGATCTCATTGATAGGCTTAACTTCTCTATGGCTGGCAATCTCTACCGCCCTCACTAAAGCACCGACAATAGCTGCCTCCCAATCTTCCTCTTGGAGGTGTTGGGACAGTCTGTCAGTAGCAAGGACGATCAGGTCGTATGCCAGGACTTCTTCGATGTTGGTTATGTGGCTCATGTGGTGAGCCTACCAAGAACTAGGAAACCCGCAACTAGGGAAAACACCTATGTTTTTTTGTAAAAACAGCAGATAAAGTCAAGTTTCTTGCTAAATGAAAGGAATTCAATGAACACGCAAGCTCTTACTAAGGTCCGTCAACTGTTCTGTGTTGATGGTGTCCCAGCACACATCCAGCGTCATAACTGCCGCCAGTGGGTACGGTCCATCCGCTTCCTTGGTGACAAATGGCTGTTGGCTAAACCAGTTGGGAGGACACAATGAAAGACTTCCTGATCCAAGCCAAAGAAGACCTGCACGGGGTTCAGTACTGCCCTTACTGCATGGAACCTCGTAACGACAAACGCTCTTGCTGTGGTGAGAACCACTTCATAGAGTTCCAAGACTTTGATGATGACACACAGAAACAAATCATCCAAGACGAATATGACTCAGCAAACTGGAAATGAAATGAATATTTACCAAAAACTCAATGCTGCTCGTGATGAATTTCACAAGACCAAGCTCAAGAAAACAGGCCACAACAAGTTTTCCAACTACTATTACTTTGAGTTGGGTGACTTCCTGATCCCTGCTTTGCAAATCTTCAAGCAACATGGCATCACAGGTGTCATCAGTTTTGGCAAAGAAGAAGCGTCCATGACCATCATTGACGTTGACAAGCCAGAAGACCGAATTGTCATCAACAGTCCCATGTCTAGCGCAGCTTTAAAGGGCTGTCACGAGGTCCAAAACCTTGGGGCAGTACAAACATACCTCCGCAGGTATTTGTGGGTTGCAGCGCTTGAAATCGTTGAACACGATGCCTTAGACTCATCTCCTAAGTTGACAGATGAAGGCATCAAGAAAAAAGGCACTGCTCCAGTGGTAACACCTCGTGGTGGCATTGGTGATGACCTACCGCAAGATATCAAAGAATTCCTGACTGACTTGGCAGCGGGAGTAACAGAGTTGGTTGACCAGGGTATGGCCAAAGAAGGTCTTGCCATGATTGACGAACAGGCACTGGAGGCTGATCAACGTGTTTGGTTGGCTAACCAGATGTCTTCCACCGTGCGTACAGCACTTAAAAATGCAAAAGGTTAAATAATGGAATTCGACAATACAAATCGTGGCATCTTGTCCAAAAATGACAAGAAGACTGAAAAGAAGCATCCAGACTTTAGTGGATCTATCAACATTGATGGTGTTGAACACTGGATCTCTGGATGGAAGAAACAAAGCAAACAAGGCAACAACTTCATCAGTTTGTCTGTACGTCCTAAAGACCCAACTCGTCAATCTAGCCAGCCTACCAACAAGGCCAAGGCTGATGACTTTGAAGACTTCTTCTGATTAACGGGGGAAAGCGGATGCTGGTTGTTAAGTCAAGACTTTTTTAAGATTGCATAAACCAGACGCAGCGAGTACCCCTCCTAATAGGACAAAATATGACAGCCATCAAAACATTCAAAGAGTTCTTTGACATCAAGTTTCCTCGTGTTCGGTCAACAGATCCGATCACCTCGTTTGAGGCGGCAGATTCAATCAAAGAAGCTGCGGTAAAACATCAGCAAGTGATTTACCAGTGTCTTAAAGAACATGGACCTCTTGGCAAGGACGGGATTGCCAGGTTGACCAACATGGACGGCACACAGATTTCTCGGCGTATGAACGAAATGAAAGTCATGGGTCTTGTGTTCTTGACAGGCAAGACAGTCAAATCAGATTCAGGACGCAATGAAAGAGAGTGGACGGTATGAGTTACGCACAAATTGAAATGCAAGTCATCCAATGGGGTGAGGCTAGGGGCATTGTCCAGAACAGCAATCCAATGGCTCAGGCTTGGAAAACAAAAGAAGAATTGCAAGAACTGCTTGATGCAATTGCATCTAATGATAGAGAGGCCATGATCGATGCGTACGGCGATATTCTTGTTACTCTTGTTATGGGTTGCGCCACTGCTGATTTGGACCTTGTGACCTGTTTTAACCATGCCTATGAGCAGATCAAAGACCGCAAGGGTTATCTGTCACCAGAAGGCATTTTCATCAAGGAGTCGTGATGCTTTGTGATGAATGCCAAACAGTCAATCACTGCATGACACATGGGTGTATACCCAAGGTTAAGTTGTCGGCCCTTGATAAGCAGGTATCAGGTGGTCACTACAAAGACAAAGGCATCCAGCCCATTGTCTACATTCACGCCAACAATCTTGGATTTTGTGAAGGTAACGTCATCAAATACGTTACTAGGCACAAAGAGAAGAATGGTGCTGCTGACATCCAGAAAGCAATCCATTACCTTGAACTGCTTCTGGAACTTCAGTACAGTCAGCCGCCAAACAAAGACAAAGCATGATTGGTGTGCTTGATTCGGTCATCAAGGCCGATAGTTCCACCATTGATCTTCTTTGTCAGAGCCAAGTGATTCCCAGACTCAGCAATTGCGTTGAGTTTCTGGGTATCCCAAAACCACCCAGCCGTTAGAGCAGCGTACTGAGGTGTAGCTACAAGGTCAGGCTCCATGATGAAGTCCACACCCAGGGCTTTACCTGCATGGTGATAGTTGGCAGTACCCGTCAACTGAATACAACCACGGCCACGAAAACGCCAGCCATCACCAGAAGCCTCATCCCGATTTGACATACGGTTACTGTAAATACGGTTTGCAATTTTCTTTGGTTGACGCTCATAAGCAGCAGCTTCTTCAGGGGTAAATCCCCATGTTCTACGAGGTGTCCGTGGGAACAGCTTCAACAGCGTAGCAGCACGGTAATTCAGGTTCTCTTCCAACACCCTAAAGTTGGCACTCTCATGACCACATTGACCAATGAATGCGGCCATTTGATTTGGAGTTGTGATGCCAAACCGCTGAAATGTGTAGTTCAACGGGTCAGCCCATTCAGGTCCAATGTGTAGCTGTTTTAGTTGATCAGTTGTTACCATTGATGATGCTCCTCATGTTCTCGTAAGCTGCTACACAAGCATTTAGCTGGTTAATAGCTCTGTCGCCATCTGCTGCAATCTCTGCAATCAATCTCAAGGTTTCACGCTCTGACTCGGTTGGTCCTGTATTACTAGGAGCTTGGTCAGGCGATCCACTAGGTTGGCTTCTCGTTTCATTGCTATCTCTGGGGGCAATGGGGGTACTTGCGGGGGCTTGTACGCAACTTGCGGCGGGGAGGCGCACCCTACCATTAGCAATGAGGCGATTAAGATCAGACTGTTTTTTGTTGACATCATCGTTGGCCTTTCGTAGTTCAGCATCTTTCTCAGCCACAGCTTTAGCCATGTCTTGCTCTTTGGCTCGGGCTTCGTCATTCTTCTTGGCAATCTGTATTTGCATCTCAGCATCACGATCACCCCACCCCCTGCCATACCCCCACTTGTAAATCCCGAACACCACCAGCAGGGCTAGAAACACCACCAATGCTGTTCTTTGGATTGAGGTCATGTGGACTCCTTACGAGCAAGGGCTATTTCAGCACGTTCATCATCAGGCTCTTGATGCTCTGGTGGTGTTGTTGGAGGTGGTCCAGGTGTCCAAGACTCATCAAGTTCAGGATTCTTGTAGCCCATCCAGTTGAAGTCTGGCATGGCATTAGTTGGCTGCGGAGCATAAGCATACTGCTGCACAGGTGGAGCATAGTAATGTGGTGGTTGGGTAGGTGGTACAGGTGTTGGCCGCATAGCATTCACAGCACCAGATACAGCACGTTTGCCAACAATGCCACCAATACCGCCTACGATCAGCAACACGATGTCGTTCAACATCTTGGTGTAAGCCTGATCAATCGGAGCCATCGATTTGATGGGCTGGGTAACAAATGTCACGCTATACAAAAGAGCAAAGACAATACCCGCCAAGATCAGGGTGATCATTACGACCACAAATCCCCATACCCTGACCTCAATGGCCTCGGCACTTAGCCGATCTTCAGGGCTTTGCTGATTCGGCTGGTTTAGTTTGATCAATTTGCTTCTCCAAGATAGGTGCTACCAAGTATTCAGGGCAGTCTTGAGTGAACAAGCACCGTGGCTTTGAACACTCAGGCTTGTGGAAATTGTCAGGGTTCTGGCATGGATAACGGTATGAGTTCTCACACCCTGCAAGCAAAAGAAAAGCAGCCAACAAAAAGTATTTCATGCTCGTACATCCACTGTGTGTTGTTGGGGCTTACTCTGCTCAATCAGCTTGGCGTTATGTTCTTTTGTCTGCCTGATGTCTGACTGCAACTGCTTCAAGTGCTGCTCGTGATTTAGCCTGAAACGCTCTTGCAAGTCTTTCAGGTGTCTTTGGTACATCTCGACTTTCATATGCCTAGTTTCCCCAAGAAAGCTTCAATGACTCGGTCGGCAATGTCTGGTGGCAAGAACTGAAGCACCTTGAATCCGACCCAGATAAAGCCAAGATAGCAGTTGATTTTGAGCCACTTGTCAAAACCATCCTTGACTTCTTTCCACTTGTCCACATCAACCGCATCCGTTACCAGCACAGTAAAAGAGCAATTCCATAATGCCCCAGAAGATGATGATTGCGATCACTGCAATCAATGTGATGGCAATGGTCAACTCAATCATTTCTTTGCGTTTCTTAGAGGCGTTAAGTGCCCTTGCAGCCTCTCTACGCTGTTCGGCAATCTCCTCCTTGTTCATCTCCATCACACGTTGTTGGATTGAGTTCCAAACGTCCATGTTGTTGGTGGAGAAAAACATACCCTTGAGTTGTTCTTCAAAATCTCTCTGAGCCTTGAGTGCCAGTTCGATCTCAATGGCCTTACCCATGTTTGATCCACCAGCCTTCTTGGCCTGATTAGCTGCTTTGGTGGCCGTGTGTTTGGCATCAAAGTACTTGCCGATCAGTGGACCAAGGCTTGAAACATCATCGACTGTTGCCGATGCTTTCTTGATCATGTTTACCGCTGCACTCACAGCAGCCATTGCGCTTACTGGATCTAACATTAGCCCCTCACTACAACAAGGGCGACCTGAAGAAGCCACCACACAACAACAATACCAATGGCAAATTTCACTCTCATGAAAATGCCCAATGAAGAATACGGAGACAATAGAGGACGAACCCCGTTAGAACTGCTGCTCCCAGAATGGCAACAGCAAGATCTTTCATTGCACGCCGTATTGAGGCAACATCCCGATGCCGTAGTTGGCTAATGGATCGGTCGTAATCCTGCTTAGCAATCCTGGGACTCTAGGAGTTGTGTTTGGCAGCATCCGGTTTTGGAATGGTGCGCTAGTAATTGCAGCCCTAGCTCCAGGACGGCCCAAAACAGCACCCATTACAAAAGGATTGGCAGTTGCAACTGCACCAGTTGTTGCGGCAGCAAAATCAAATGGGCTGATACCGGGAACGCTACCAATACGTGCAGTGTTCTGGAACGCTGTTGGGAATGCAGCAGCAGCATCAGACACGGCCTGAAGTTCAGCGGGAACAATCTTGCCAGCAGCAGCACGTTGACCCAACTTAGCACCAGATACGTCACCAGTAGCGGCATTCAACGACTTTTCAATCGTGTAGCTCTTGGCAATGTCCTGACGAGCTTGCTTAAAGTTCTTCATGACATCTGGTTGGTTGAATTTTTGCAGGTTACGTTCTGCAAGATCTTCAAGTTGTTGAGAGGCAAACTTTTGCGCCCTTCCCAAGCTCATATCTCTTGCATTGCCAGATGATAAGTTTGCTTCAGCATCACCTCGCAACCTCTTAATTTGCTCAACAAGACCATCGCCATCAAACCTAAGTTGCTTTAGGCCATTGAGAACATTGATCTCGGCACGAACATCAGTCGTGTCGCCAATCTTCTGCAAGTCAGCAATACGTTTATTGACATCGCCAATGAATGTACGGTCTGTGTAGTAAGCAGGGTTAGACCTCAAAGCATCGTATGCTTGGCCTTTGACAGTACGATATTCCTGCAATACTTGAGGAGTAATCGGTGTGTCAGGAGCAAGACCCAAAGACTTACGAGCCTGAGTGTTGATAACCTCTTGGTTTTTCAGTGACGCAACTTGGCTTGTCTGTTGTTTGCCAGAAAAGCCTTCAAGCAAACGATTCAGAATGGTAGGGTTGACCTGAGTTGGAGGCAGTGTTGCACCTTCAGTAATAGCACGTTGAGCAACTTGCTGTGATTGTGTCAATTGGGCTGGCTGACGAGGTGTTGTAACAGCACCAGTAGCAGCAAAAGGAGCAGACATCAAAGTGCCAGCAAGTATCTCGTTACTCAACTGGGCAGGGTTGACAGTACCAGTTTCTGCCAACTGAGCAGCAGTAGAAGAAACAGCACCACCACCAGCAGCAGCACCAACATTCTGTGCAAGAGCAGCAGTACGTGGAGCATTCTGTGCCACAACTCTAGGTGTAGCAGTCGCCAATGACCTCTGAATGCCACCAGGAATGGCTACGTTGAGTGGATCAAGCATTGCCGTACCGAGACTACCAACAAGCAGTCCAGGACGCTCCTGAGCCGTTCTAGCAACACCAGTAATAATGTCGCTAATAGACTGTGTAGGAGCAGCAGGGCTAGGAGCAGTACGGGTTCTGCCCATGTACTCATCAGAAACTCCAAGGCTACCCAAGACATTCTGGATGCCTGTGTTGATCAGGTTACCAGCACCCATTGCCAATTGGCCTGTAGTTGTCTTGCCACGGAACACATCCAAAGGATTGAAGCTGGCACGAACGTCTTGCAGGAATTGGCTGGGTGGCTGATTAGCTTGCGCTCTAACAGCGTCAACAATGTTGGCCACGTTTGGTGTTGGACGAGGTGCTGGCGCTGGTGCAGCAGCAGAGAACGGAACAAAGTCATCAGCCGCTTGTTGGGCAGGGGCTGTGCTTGCTTGTTGAGTCGCCTTCTGAGGGGCCGTCTCAAATGGAACAAAATCATCGTCTGTAGGTTTAGACATAAAGTTTTGGACCTTCTTCACATAGTTTTGGGTTTCTTTGAATGGTGGAACACCACCATACTTTTCCACATTACCAGGACCAGCGTTGTAGGCAGCAAGAACCAACTCAGGTGAAGAGAAGCGTTGGCTAAGTTGACCAAGATACTTCACGCCACCACGGATGTTGTCCTGCCAGTTCATGCGGTCAACACCAAGCTCTTTGGCGGTGGCAGACATCAATTGCATTGGACCGAATGCAGACTCTCCTGATCGTGTTTTAGGACCACGAGCATCAAACCTACCACCAGACTCAGCGTCAATAACGCCTTGCACCAAGGGCAACGGAACCCCTTGACGCTCTGCCTCTTGAGCAGCGAATGCAAAGATTTCGTCTTTAGTTGCCATTACTGACCTACTATGTAAATTGAGCCATCAGGACGTTTGATTTGGAACTGACCAGATTGCTTGCCTGTACCAAACTGGAAACCTGCTGGCAACACTGGTTTGTCTTTCCTACCACCTTGATTCCATGCGTTAACTTGTTCTGACAAGAACTGGTTGAACTTAGGGTGTGTAAAGATTGGCTTGTTGTCAGGAGAGTTAGCCCATGCCGTAGCAATCTTTCCAGGATCACCCGTGTAGTTCTCAACGAACTGATTACGAGCAATGTCTTTGTCAGCCAAAGCAATCTCTTGTGCAGCAAGAATTCGTGTTGCAGCAGCAGGGTCTGTCAAACTTGCATAACCACGAGCAATGACCTGAGCGTCCAAGTTACTAGCAGCACCCTTTTGCTGTGCTGTCTTCTCAAGCTGGGCGGTAGCAACAGACTGGTTCATTCGGGTAATGTCAGTGATGTCTTGTTCAAACATCTTGCCAATACCTGGAATCGCATTCATGAAGCCGTAAGCACCTGCTTGCAATCCAGTAAGTCTGTTGTTTTGGATTCGTGTTGACAGGTCGTATAACTGTTCAGCAGCAAGCTTACGACCACTGGCAGAGTTAGAGCCAGCCAAGCTATCGTTGGAGAAGGTCTTAAAACGCTCATCAGCAGCAGCATTAAGTGTTGCTTGACCGGGGGATACTGCGGAAACATTACTTGCGGATGCGCCAGTAGGCGCACCAGTACCTTGAGTAGAAGCATTAGGGCCACTAAGCAAAGATGACCTTGGAACAAGTATTTTTTGCTGGGTACGTGGATCAATAATCTCTTGAAGCTGACCTGAGGCTTGACCAACTGCTTCAGCACTTGCAATATCTTGAATTGATTGAAGAGCGCCACTTGCAGTACGAATGCCTGTTGGGTTACCGTTTCTGTCAAACACGTATTCTTGGTTTGGCTTAAGTGGTGGCAATGCATTCCTTGCAACAGCGCCAGCATAGCCTGGAGCATTAGTTACATTAAATGTTGCCTGTCCACCTTCAACAGATGGCGTAACAACAGTGCCAGATCTCGGATCAAAAGTAGGAATACCACCAACAATTTGCTGGTTAGGATTGAGCAGCAAGTTACCCTGAAGCTTGGGCTGCATAGCAGTAATAGTCTCTCGGATTGGACCTTGTACTGTTGGAGGCAGTCTCAGAACATCTTGCAAAGCATTCTGAATGTTGAATGGCATACCTTGACTACGAGCAGCAGCCAACTCATTCTGACGAGCCTCAACATCAGGCGTTACTGGACCTGTGAACTGTGGGCTAGATTCATTGAACTGCGTAGGCAAGTAGCGATTCTGAAAATCAGCAACAGCTTGACGCTCAGAAGCCTTTTGTCGGGCCTCTGTAATTCCTCTTTGCGCTGTTGTGTATTGCTCAGGAACACTCAGGGCAGAGCGCAAACCCATAGAAGGGTCATTGCTCAATAAAGAGCCAAGCAAGAACTGTGTAGTGGCTTGCTTTTGAAGATCGGTTCTTTCCTGTTCGCTAAGACCAGTAAGAGCAGCGTTTGACAGTAAGCCAAAATTGACGGGCATAAATACTCCTTACAGGCCGAGAACACCAAGTAGACCTTGGCGTGAACTAGATTGCTGTTGCATACCAGAACCACCACCAACATTAAGACCCAATGCTTGGTTAATGATCTGTTGTTGCTCAAGAGGCAGATTACGGATTGCATCCAACTGAGCTTGCGAGAACTGCTGTTGCGCTCCACCCTGTTGAGCAAGAGCATTAGCCCCTGTAAGACCCATTTGCTGGCCTTGAGCAGCCACACTGGCAAGCTGACCAGAAGCACCAAGACGCTGTTGGTTAGCCTGAAGACCAGCACCTTGATTGGCTAGGTTGGCTTGCAAGAAGTTAGCAGCATTCTGTTGGGCAATCTGATTCTGAGCAGCAGCAGTAAACTGGCTTGCTTGATTCGTAGCCGCTTGATTTGCCAAGCTGGTTTGTTGTTGGTTTTGCGTGTTAAGCTGACCAACATTGAAGTCAAAGCCTTGGTTGGACAAAGCAGCCCTGAGCATGGCATCCTGATTAGCCTGAGAAGCAGCCAAACCTGTAGATTGGTTAGCCAAACGAGCTTGTTGCTCCAACTGAGCGTTGGTCAGGCCAAACTGAGTGTCTACACCCTGATTTGCCAAGGCAGCACGCAAAGCAGCATCTTGGTTAGCAAGACCGAACTGACCAGCCAATTGCAAGGACTGCTGAGTAGTGGCAGCGTCTTGGGCTTGGTTAAGCTGTTGGGCTTGCATAGCACGAGCAAGATCGGCCTCAGAAGCTTGTTGAGCAGCTTGGAAGGCAGCAGCATTTTGTTGAGCAACCAAACGAGCAGCATTCTCACCAAAAGCTCGGTTAGTCTCAGCCTCAGCAACACCCTGACGAGATCCACCAAAAGCGCCAGCAGCAGTAGCTTGGGCAGCAGTCTGTTGTTGTTGCAACTGTCGTGAACGCTCCAAATCACGCAAGCTTTGCTCTGTCACAGCCTGTGTGTATGGGTTCATGTACGACTGAATATTCTGATTCAGGAAAGAATTAGCCTGAATATCACGAACATTCTCACGGGCTTGTGGAGCAATCTGACCAAGAGCCTCAGAAGCCACTTGAGCGCCAGATACACCAGTAATGCCAACATCTCTAGCACCAGCACGATTGGCTTGGGCAGCAGCAACACGTTCAGCATTGATACGCTCGGCATTAACATCACGAACGGCATCACGGCCAAGTTGAGCAGCTTGTGCTTGTGCGGCTGTGTAGCCTTGTGCAGTTACATCACGAGAGGCAACTTGCTGAGGACGGTACATACCAGCACTTGTAGCCAAATTGGCAGAAGTGTTGAGTTGACGCATTTGCTGACTATTGGGGTCTGCAAACTGACGAGTAACTTCAAAAGACCGCTGTTGGTCAGGAGTGAAATCAGCAAACTGTCGGGCTTGCAATCCTTCAGCGACACCTGTTGCACGGGTTACGTTTCCTAGAAACGCATCACGCATTGCAGGATCAAGCTGCTGCGTGCTTTGGCTGCTACCACCAGACATAATTACACCTCCGTTGAAAGCCAATAATGTGTTGGCTTCATGTTGAATTTAGTGACAAAAGTTCGTGACCAACCTCTACGCCCTGTTAGAGTGATCTTGCGGCATCCCATGTCTTCAGCGAACTTCTGAATATGGGGGGTTAGCGTTTCTAGTTCCTCTAGATTGCCACCAGCCAAAAAAATGTGCAAAACCTTCATCCTTGGAAAGTTCTGCACTTGCGTCACTACGGCACTATTACTAGTCGGCCATAGCTGCATTGTCCCATTTGAGATGCAATCAGCTACATCTTCAATGTTGTAAGTGTTATCGTATTCTAAGGCAGGTTCAAGTATTTGCTCTACTTTTTGGAAAAGCACAGCCCACAGTGGAAGTTCACCATTGAGCTTGTACTTCTCATAATCCATCAGCGCATACTTCCAGGCTTGCCATCAAAACGAATAACCCCCACTCGCCAATCACTCAAATCAACACCCTCAATCTTGACAGCAATCTGCCGTCCAGTAATCCGCAAAGATGTTGGCGAATTCATTGAATATGGACCGTGGTTATATTCCACAGAATTGGGGTAAAACTTGGTGCTTAGACGGGCTTGGACATTACCAGCAGTCTTTTCATCAGGAATAAGCCCAGTAAGGCTCAATACCCTGTCACCAGCACCCAATTCAACAGGTCCAGACTCAGCAAATGGGATCTGGGAATCGTAGTTAAACCCAACTTCATGCTCATACAGATACCCATCTGTGGACATCATGATTGGGTTTGAGAAGATTCCACGGTCAGTACCTGAAGTACGAGCCAATGTACCGATAGCCCAATGGGTTTCACGGTAGTTGTAGGTCACGTAAGAATCCACTTCGTTGGACCCAGAACTAGGATAAAACCACCAGATCTCACCGTAAGATGAGTTGTGTACGCAGTAGACCTTGGAGGACTGAGTGTGGTTCATGTTGGAGAACACATAGTCACCAACGTCAGAAGGCAGTGGTTTCACAAAGCCATCGTACACCCAGAATCCTGAGCCAGACATCCAGATACAGGCGTTATCAGTAGCAGCAACAGCTTGCTTGGAGATAACCCCACAACCCGTACCAACACGCTCAAAACTGTAAATGAATGGTGGGCCAATATAGGTGGCTGTGTGGACATCTACGTCTGTAAACAAGATGGTGGAGCCACGAATCCGCTTGGCACACATCAAGGAGCCAATGGTTGTCAGTTCAAAGTCACCAGCCTGGTTTGTAGCAGCAGGGGTCCACAGAGTATTGTTCTCTTGGTCGCACCACTGAACCTTACGGGGATTACCACCAGCACCCAAAGCAAAGACAAATCGCTCTTGAGTAACGATCAGGCCTGTGCAACTTGTTGGTGCGTTAGTAATAGGAGCAGCATCAGAAGATGTGTTCAACTGCCACTCAAGCAACCTGCCATCTTTAGAGGAACAAGCCACCAGATATTGACCAAAGGTGTCCATGCTCCAAGTGGTAGCAGGGGTGTACTGACCAAGGTCTGGACGGGCAACACCGTAGGCAGAACTGCCATAAGTGCCGTATCCGTAACCGATCTTCAGAACAGCATTGGGATCACCCGCAACCAAGTCATTGGGAGAGATGTCAAAGACAGTACCAGCCTCATTCATTATGTACAAATGAGTGTGTGTACCAATACCGATACGTCTGTTGTTGTTGTTGTCACGCCAGTTAATCAGGCCACGAGACAAACCACTTAGCTGAGTAGCAGAACGCTTCCTCCAGCCACCAACAGGACGCAAAGTACCCTCGTACCACCGAACTAGGTTGGCATCGTTCCAGCGCCCTTTAGATTGGTATTCAGTACCGTTCTTGTAGACACCTGCGGGTATTGGGAGTGGGATGTAGGCCATGATGTTTTACTGGTTAGGCAAGTTAGACACAAAACTTATTGTGGCTACTACAGAGGCTGTTGAAGGATAGTTTCCTGATGCCGCAAAGTGTTGAATTGATATGCTCGTGTTATCAGTTTCCCACCAAATCTCAACGTAATCATTTGCATTCAAGCTGACATAATAATTCCAACCAGCAATTAAGTGACCAGAGATTCCTCCGTGACTATTTGGAATTGAAATGTAACCAGTTGAACCAGTGACCGATGTTCCATTTATTTTCAGCCAAACTCTTACGTCATGAATTTGACTGTCTGTATTTGTAAACTGACCAGACCACTGCAAATTCCAAATTCCAGCATCAGCAACTGTGATCCGTGAATTGCTTGCAACGGTTACACCATTGGCATAGTCTAACGTGCCAAGTGTCATTGCATATGGAGTATTTACAGATGCAGCAGTTTGATCAACTACGCTCTGAAAGGCTCCGTATGGGAAGTTCAGATACTTGCCACCAGAAGGGCCAATCAAAGAACCAATGATATTTACCAGCTTGGTGAAAAACAACCTCAAGATGCCATTGTTTTGGTTCTGGACATCCTGAGAGTAAACAGCACCCGACAAGCCCAAAGAAGGCAGGGCAGGGCTGTCTAGTTGTTGTTTTACGTTAGCCATCAAATACCAAAGACTTTCTTGACAAACTCAGCAGCAACACCAGGACCAAGCAAGACAGCAGCGATCACTGCATAAAGCAGATACTCAATCTTTGCCATGCGCTTAGATCCTGATTCAAAGCTTTTCTGGATGCCCTCATAACGCTGGGCGCAAACGGCTTCATGGGTGGTCAATCTGGCCTCCGTTGCATCAATCTTGTCCGGCATTTATTACTCCGGTTGAGTAGGCCAATCGATAGTCCAAGGGAATCCTGGTTGAATAGTGACATCACGCAATGCTTGACGGTATGCAGCCCATGCAGCTTGGTCAACAGGAGCGTCAGCCACCTGAGTCCAATCGCTGTCCTTCAGCTTCTCACCACGTTGGGTGCGAACAGATTTAGCTTGTTCAGCATCCTTCATGGCTTTGTAAGCAGCTTCCTGTTCAGCAGCCGAGGATTCCTCGGTATCTGTGAAGGTAGGGCCAAGGATGTACTTGGTGTACCACTTACCTTCGATCTGCTCAACACCGTCAGGCATAGAGTACTGATAGACCGTGCCGCCAGTTGCTTGTGGGCCTTCAAAGACCACATCAGCACCCAAGCTGTCGAGGATTTCCTCTGTTGTTTGACCCCATGTAGGGCCACCGTTGGCTTGCTGGTATGCACGAAACTCTGCCTCGTACATCACTGCGCCTGTTTGTCGGATTCTGATTTGCACTTGATTTCTCCTATCAGGCTATTGCCATAAACAAATACGAAATACCGCTGTTGTTTGCACCATTGCCAGCAGCGTTGCTCAGTTCAAACCCTGTTGCAGCAGTGTCCACCCAATCGGTGTTGGTGACTTCGGCGGCTGTGCTGTTCAAAACAAGGTAGGGGTCATCACCCGAAACAATGCCTCGTGCGCTGTCCCACACCAACCAAGGACCTGTGGTGCTGGTGGCCTTAATGAGAACAAACCTTGCACCACCTGTGAATCCGCAGTCAATGACTTGGGTTGCTCCTGTGCCTGTGAAAGTCCCAACTTTGCTGACACCAGGCGCTGATGCAAATAAGTATGCAACGTAAGTTTGCCCTGAAGCATTTATTGAGTTGTCTGATGGAGCACCAGAGCCAAACCCAAATGTAGTTGACGTTGGGGTGGTGAAAAAATCCGTAATTGAACTTTGCTGAGTTGTCCCGTTAAGCAAAAGAAAATTATTAGTTGGCGAACTTAAAATACCACCCCCAACTATCCAGTTACTAGTGCCACTTCTGCGTTTAATAATCCACAACTCAGGTGCAACACCTAAGTTATGTGCCAAGGTTCTTGCAGTGGAATCACCCGTATAGCAAACCTCATCAAAGAAGCCCGGAGCACGCCTGAACATCCAAGAAGTTCTGGTTGTTGCCGTTGCATACCAGCCGCTCTGATACGCAAAGTTGAAATTGCTTGAAGCGCCTTCTGTTGCAGTTGAGTTTGTCACCAAATACGTGCCTTGCAACAGCCGTGAACTGTTGTACCAATCTTCGACCCCAGAGGCGTCTTTCATCAAAGCCATGTCAACGGGGAACCCCGCATTAAACTCGGGTGCGCTTGAAGAATTTCCAATTTCCGCTTGATAAACACTCGTCCCGGTCGTAGGAGTCCTCATCGGGCCACGGCGTATGGCGATGTAAATGAGTGTTTGACCCGCTAGTAACGAAGAATTTGTAGTAAATCCCGTTGCGTTTATGTTTATGTAATTAGAGTTTGTTACTTCAGCCGCAGTTGAATTTGGCAAAAGCACAGCTTGGTCTGCCCCAACGGGTAAACCACGCATATTGTCAACTATGTACCACGGGGACGTAGAAGTTGAGCTTTTAAACAAAACCCATTGAGGCTCATAACCAAGTGTTACTTGAGGATTGCCTGTATTAACAACAGACCCACACGAAATCACATTGTCCGTACCAGACAGGCCAAAGCCTCCTGCGTTGTGGGCGAATAGGTAGGCTACGTAGGTAGTACCGGGGCCGTTAACGTCACCATCATTGCGAACAGTAAATACCGTGCTTGTCGGCTCTGTGTCATCCCAAAAACCATTAGTTGTGCCACCAATACCTGTTGAATTAAGGTATATGTATTTTGTGGCTCCTAAAGAACGGTGATAGACAGCCCAAGACCTAGTGTCATTCGTTGCTTTTACGATGATGCAACCCGGCACAGAACCAAGATTATGAGCAATGGTCTGTGTTGATCCTGTCCCCGTATACGTCACCACATCAAAAAACTTCGGCTGCTTGCGGAATGTCCATGAGGCGAGGTTGTCACCAGAAGCGTTAAGCCACCCTAAAGATGTACCTACAGAAAATCCATTTGAGTTGAAAGCAGTTAGCGCATTGGTGACAACACCGAAAACGTTCTGTTCATTTGCCGAATTAGAAGATAAATAGTTGTTAACACCTCTGACAGTATCGAACAAGCCATGACTAACTGCCGCGCTTCTATCTTTAATCCAAACCAAACCACCCTCACCCGCCAGATCAATGTTGTTGGTGATGGTCTGTGTAGAGCCGTTGCCTGTGTACAGCCAATTTTGGAACACCTGCTCTATATATATTGGTTCAAACGGGACACCACCACCGAAAGCGTCATAGCTTGCTGCACCTGATGTTGCTTGTAATGGCATTAAAACCTCCATCCTTTGCTCAAATTCTCTTGAGCAGTTATAACTTGTAAATTCCAAGGAACGTGCATACCAGCCACGTCTTTGCCGTTGATCGGGACGATATGGTCAACATGGTGTTTTATACCAGTTTGGACATATCTTGCTTCCGACACATCGTACATTTCTTGGATCATTGCTTTATCCACTGCGGTCAACCAAGTTGGTGTAGCGGACTCTTGAGCAGCCCTACGTCTAGCTCTTGCTGCCACATACCGCTCCTTGTTGGCCTTGTAGTGTTCCTTGATGTATTCAGGGTTCCGCACACGCCAATCGGTACTAGCCTTAAGCGCATAGGCTTTAATCTTTTCAGGATTTTCCTGTGCCCATTTGGCTTGATCAGCTTTGACTTTTTCAGGGTTGTCTTTGCGGTACTGCTTGGCATACTCGCTTCGCTTTTCCCTGTTTTTTTCATCGTACTTCTTGTTGGTTGCTGCCACTTTGTCTGGATTCTTGGCACGCCACTCACGTAAGTACTCACGTGTTTTCTTGCGGCTTTCATCAAGGTTTGCAAGTCTGCGGTCATTCTGCGCTTTAACACGGCACTTACGGCAAGTACCGTAGTGCTTGTTGCGGCGCTTATCCAACTGGAACTCGTCCAGCGGTTTGTCCACGTTACATTTTTTGCAAATGCACATGATTAGGCTTTGAACTGTGTCACCGAGGCGAGAACAGTAAAGGTTGCACTTCCAGTTTTCAGAATCAGAAATCTGTACGAATCGATGCCACTTGCGTTGCCCGCTGTAGGCGCACCACCCAACCAGCGTGTCGTCACGCCAGAGGTTGTGCCATCCACTTGAACAGCAGAGTTGTAGTAAGCAGTAGCGCCTTGAGTGACCAAGAAAGCCACAGTGACCGACTGACCTGTGGACAGTGCAGTGTTCAGTGATGTACCACTTGAGGCGCGGAAGTTAACCGTCCAGTTGGCTGATGCGTCAGAGGTGTAGTACAGCACCGACTGAGTGGTGATGTCATAGTTGATCGTGCCTGTAGCTGCTGTGGCCGAGACAGTAGCAACTTCAGCGGCATCGTTAAGGACAATAGCCAACTTGGCGCTTGTGCCTGAGAAAGTCTGTGTGCCTGTGAAGGTATTGTCTGCTGATGTACTGAAACCAGCAGCAGGGGTTGTCGATTGCCATGTAGTGCCGTCAGAGGTCAGCACGTTGCCAGATGTACCTGGAGCAACTGCTTGCAAAGCAGAAGTACCGTTGCCCAGCAATACGTTGTTGGCTGTCAGGGATGTTGCACCTGTACCGCCATTAGCCACTGGAAGAGTGCCAGTAACACCTGTTGTCAGTGGCAAACCTGTGCCGTTTGTCAGGGTCACGGACTGTGGCGTACCAAGGATTGGAGTCACCAATGTAGGCGAGGTAGACAACACGTTGTTGCCAGAACCAGTGCTTGTGCCAACACCAGTTCCACCTTTTGTGACTTTCAGCAGTGGACCAGCGTCAAACAAACCATCAATAGAGTCCAGATCGTTGTTGATCTTGGTTCCCCACGTATCCGTAGAAGCTCCAACTTCAGGCTTTGTTAAGCCAAGATTGGTGGTGGTTGTATCAGCCATGAATTACCCCTTAATTGTTTACACAGACACTGTTGTCCAGATTTCAGACACATCAGGCTCTGTTTCCCATTTCTTTCTAGCATTGATCGCAACACTAGAAACATCAATGATGATGACTTCGCCTGGACGCTTACGGTTGTATTGAATGGTCAAGTTACTCACTCCAACCATGTCAACATTGCCAACAGCATCCAAACCGCCAGCAGCCGTCATTTCAGAATTACTTACGATTGATAACGATGTGTTCGATATCTTTACAGCATCTACGGAGACTGAGCTAGTTGAGAAGATCTCAAACTGAGCATCTTTAATCTTGTCTCCAGCAATGACAACAGTGGACTCGTCAACTATTGCAAGCGCACCTAAGTACGCCCCAAAGGAGTAACGACCTCCACCGTAATCACCACGCCCGTAAGCAGCCATATCAGCTCAGTGTGATAGACAGGCTGTTTGCCGGAATGCGGAAGATGTCACCATCGTTAATTGCTTTGGCAGTGGTCAAGGGCGCCCAAGCAATCATGTTGCCACTAGTAGAGGCATCAAAGATAGCAGCCCAGCCAATTGTTCCCCAGTTACCACCAGAAGCAGCACCAAATTCAATGGCCGCTGCATTGGTAAACGTGGTTGCTGTGCCACTACCGGAAATTGTTCCTGTGGCTACTCGTGTATAGCCACTGCCAGAAACTTCAGTACCACCGCCAGTATCACTTGGAGCAGCAGTAAACAGGCCAACAAACCAAGCTGTTGGACGAGTTGCTGACGAGCCTGTAAACAGCCAAGTCAGAGCCAAATTCTCTGTGTAATTTGTAAAAGATGACATTTATTACCCCAATGATCGGGCACGGACAATAGGAGTTGAAGAAACAGAAGCCCTTTGATCTGCTACTTCAATGTCGCCTAAGGAGTTGGTATATAACTGACCCCATGTAGCGACTCGTTCATCGTCTTTCAGATACGGCATAGCTTCTAACAAAGCTCCGTACAGGTACAAGTCTGGGGCGTAAAGCAAGAGCCAGTTGCTTGTGTTTGAATCACTCAGCGCAGGAATCTTAGCATAATATGTAAGTTCTGCGGAGTATGTTACGTCTGGGGAAGGGATGAACTCTAGCTGGCTACCAGTGATGGTGTAGTACAGCGGCTGACCAGGAGCCATGTAGCTCGTAGCCTTGAGTTCGTCACCTTGAGCCTCGGTTACAAACTTCAACCTGATAATCGGATCAGTGTTCAGTTGAAACTCTTTGGCCTGAACCCAATCAGCAGGGTATGCAAAGAAGGACGTTTCAATCTGTCCTTCTGCACGTTTGATCATTTGACGCACACGCAGTTTACGGTTGAACTTAGCCTCTGCAAGAGCAATAAAACTAGGAATGATCGCAGTTAGATCATCCCGGTTTAGGTAGTCTGCTATGGTTGTTTTCAACCCTGCGTATGTGTCAAGTGCCATTTTCTACATCCCTACACGCAATTGTGTGTTCATGCTTGAATTCAAACGAACCAATGTGGTGAACCTCTTTTGAGAGATCTTGGTCAATATATGTTTTTGTGCCGTTTTCAGCGGCTCTGCGACAAAACCAGACATCTTCGCCCATGTAGTCTTGTGCATTTGGAACCCAAGGGATAGCAAACCAAGGATATTCCATTGTCTTGTAGACCTCGGATTTGACGAGCATTACACCCATTCCGCAGTAATCTACATCAACTAGTCCAGTTGAATGGTCCTCAGTATATACCCTCTGAATTGTTTTGGCATCCTCATCAGTGCCATTTTTGCGTACAGCAATAGGTTCAGTCGGAAACCTACGCTTGGCATAGTTAGCACAGACAATTCCTGTGTCGTGCTTCAAAAGACGAATGATGGTGTCCTTGGGAAACCGCATATCACTGTCAAGCCACAGAGTATGGGTACAACCAGCCTCAATGGCTGATTTGGCTAGATCCTGACGTTGTGCTGACAACAAAGTGCCAGAACTGGTGTACAGAACTACCTTGTGATGGGATGTCCCCACCGTAAACCCAACTAGTCGGGCGAGATCATAAGAAAATCCAGAATTAACAAAGTCCCGTGTTGGGATCAAAATCCCAATGGTCTTACTATCCATCAAACTTCTCCAGGTCGTGTGCGAAATGCTCGGTTGTCAGGATCGTTGAGCCAACGCTTCATATAAGCTTGGTCATCAAGTTTTCCTTCTGCTTTCATTTTATAAAACAGCGCCATAGGAATGGATGCAACATGGTGCATATCGCCCTTCCAATTGGCCTTTTCATCAAATTGATTGAATTTCTGTTGGTTGTCAGCAACAACGCCTGATACATCAATGATTGTTTCAATCACTGCTTCATCCGTAGCATCATCGTAATGCCACATTTTTTTTGTTCCCATTAAGGGATCAAAGTCAAAAAGTTTAGATGTCATGGTCGTAAGAGGATAAAAAAAGGGAGAGGTTTTAGCCTCCCCCCTTTTTGATTAGGCCTGAATCGTGCTGTTCAGGTCATACACAGCGCCGTGGGCTTTTTCGTTCTTAACCTTCAAGCCCCACTCGACCAACAGCATACGCTTCTCAGCGTCACCTGTTTTGGCGAGTTCGACTGTCTGGAAAGGACGCAAGAAGCAGACGCTTGCGTATTCTGGATCAACCACGAACACATCACGCTCACGCTGGAAGCGGTTAGCAACAATGCTCACGTTACCGAAATCGGAAACGTAGATGTCGGCAGCGCCGATGATGGTCGATGGCTTAGGACCAGTGACGTTGAAACGCTGACCAGCAATGCCAGCCATCTTGGACAGGTTCTGCTTGTTGACAGGACCAGCCATAACGATGGATGGGTTACCGCCTTGTGTCCAGACCTTCTGGATAACGTCCTTCAGCAACACTTCGCTGAACGAACGCAGGTCACCAGCAGTGGCGTCTGTACGGTCATCAGTAGGAATGGTTGTGTAAGAAGGATCGCCACCGCCTGTACCTTCGTTTGTGTTGGTCTTCAAGAAGGCCAGCAAAGCGCCAGTGGTACGAGCAGAAGATGTGGAGCCAGCAGCAGCGGCTTGGTTAGCCAGCATTGTGGCTTCCATGTCACGCTTGATTTCAGCAGACTTCTTGGCCATCTGATAGCTCAGTTCGCTACGGCGACCAGCTTTGTCAACGGCTTCCAAAGTACCAGCGATGATCACATCCTTACGGCTGATCTGGGTGTAGTTGCCCAAACGAACTGTAGGAGTGGCTGCTGTGAAGGTAGTAACGTCATCACCTTCGATCTGGGCGTTAGTAGTAACGGCAGATGCGAGGTCATCAGTTTGCCACTCAAAGAAAGTATTGGACACGTTCTCACGGCCAATGTTGCTCATGAATGGGGTCTCTTCTGGCGAGATCTGATAGATCACGTTGGAGAGGTCTTCCCGAATGCCCTTGGCATCATATCGGGTGTAGGTATTGGTAATCGCTGCCATGATAAATCCTTAAATGAACTTTTCAAAAAGGGATGCGGCATCTCTGACGCTTCCGGTCTGTGCAAGACGCTTTTTTGCGTTATTGATATCACCAGACTTGGAACTCACGCTACCCACTGACCCTGGAGTTGCCATACGTGGTGCTTTTTTAATCTTCGCCTGGAGTTCTGGACGCTTACTCATCATCTGGTCATACTTCCACGCCTTATGGAGTGCAAGCAATGCCCGTGAATCAGTAAGACCGTTCAGTTCCTGCTCGGAAAAGCCCATGCTCTGACCGTATTCCAACAAAGCCTTACCTTCTGCTTTGGCCTTCTCTGGAGAACTCCACTCAGGAATTTTCTCTTTCAAAGCAACAACTTCTTTTGCCAAAACAGCTTGTATCTGCTTTTGTGTCTCAGCTTGTTGCAATTGTTGAACACGCATTTGCTCGGCTTGAACCGCATATTTTTGCTGCTGACGGCGCTGATGTGATGTCCATTGACGGGCATATTCAGTCGGGTCTTCAACTTCTAAGCGGTTCCAATCAGGCTCTGCTGGCTCAAACTCCTGCAATTTTTGCTGTAATTGTCCCAATATCTGAGCGTATTGTTCACGCTCTCCACGTACTTGCTGAAACTCAGACTCGACAAATTTGCGCTCTTCTGCAAGTTTCTGCGTTTTCCGTGTGTAGTCAGCTTCACGTTGATAGCCTCGGATAAGCTCTTCCTTCGGTACTTCGATTTCTTTGCCGTCAACTTTGACAACAAACTTCTCGACCGCTGGCGCTTGCTCTTCAGCCTCTTCGTCTTCGCTTTCTACTTCCTCCGAGGATTCCTCTGTTTCATCTTGCGGCTCCGCAGATTCCACCTCTTCAGACTCAGATTCGGATTGCTCCTCCTCCGGTTGCGCCTCTGCACCAGTGTCAACGCCCTCTTGGGTGTCTAGCATGGAAGCAAAGCTTTGCGCTGCTTGATTAACTGTAATCGAACCGACTGCTTGTGCGTTATCGGACATATTTACCTCTTAGTTGAAATCTGGATTTTTACGGGGACGGCCACGAGTTCGTGCTAACGCTACTTCTGCCATCTTCCCGGTATCCATAACAGAACGCAGTTTAGATCGCAGAATATCGACCGTGGTCAAAAGCAAATAAGCTTGCTCTCTAATCGGACCCTCCATTAACTTGGAGGCCCGAATTTCACGGTAACAATCATCCTCAATCTTCTTCAGCATTTCTACTAGAAGATCGTCCTCTAGTAGAAGTTTTGCTCTGTCACCTCTTGCGAGGTTAATTTCAAAATCATCCATGTCACATCATAGGTTGGGGCTGTTGAGGCACTTGACTCATTGCAGCTTGTTGACGGATTAACTCTCGGTCTTTATTCATTGCGGCATTTATCTCCGCACTTTGAATTTGTACACCGTATTTCAATTCTAGCTCATATCTACGCAAGATTCCATCTTGTTCAATACGGTCACGTTCACGGTCATCTGCCAACAATGCCTTTTCACGGTCCAATTGCAATTCAGCGGCTTTCTTTTCAATATCAGCCTGAATAGATTGGACTTGTACCTGCGCCAGCATTTCCTCTGGAGTTGGCTTAGGTGCTGGTGGTTCTGGCAATTGGAAATCAGCAGGTAACTGGTTAAAGTAATTCTGCGAATCTTTAATGCCAGCCAACTGAAGCATCTTGGTCAGAGTATTGGTGTACTGTTGTACAGAAACAACAGGGTTATTAGGCCCAGTTTCTTTAATCAGCATTTCCTGACGCATTGCCACTTGGTTCAAGATATTGATGCGGTCTTCAATAGTGCCGTCACCAACACCCACGTTAACAATGACATCCATATTGGCATCCCAAGAACGGGGGTCAATCGGCACAAAGGTGTTACGCAGACGGATCATTCGGGCACGGTCTTGGTTCTCAATGACCAGCTTCAGAATGCCTGTGAACAGCTTACGCATACCCGTTTCAGCAAAGATACGGGCAATCATCTCAATGTGCTGGTGAGCAGCGTTAACAGTGGCAGACACAGCAGCCTTGGTGGTGCTTTGCAGTGCATCAGCATCTAGGCCAGCAGCGGCTTTGGAGATGCCTGTACGGGTCTGCTTGATGTCATCCAAGTAGTCCAGCATGGGGAATGCTGCTTGACCAACAAAAGGAGTGACAAAAGGCTGGACCATTCCTGGCGCTCTCATACGGATAACTGCACCAACTTCAGTGTTCAGCACATCTTCCATGTTGGCCTGACCCTCGACAATGGCTGTACGGGGGTGGATAGCTTGGGCCAAGGAGTCCAAGATGCCACGTTGGACGTTGGACTTGATGCGCTGAATGTCCATGACCACATCAGCAGGGCACATACCAAAGAAGGTGTGTGGCTCTGGATCTGGGCAGAAGTCAGCAAATTGTCGTTCAGCAACGATCTCGTTACGGATAATCTTGTTGCTTGTACCAATAGTGCAGATACGGCGCAATTCTGCGATACCGTCATTGTCAAAGTCCACCTTGAGGTAGCCTTCAATGTACAGAACGCTCTTGCTGGAGGGATCGCCGTTGTTCGATGTGCTGATCACAGCAAACGGGTTACGAGCTTGATACTCTTGGTTGTTATCAAAGTCGTTGCCGTTCCCTGATGCTTCGACCATTTCGTCATAGTCATAGCCCATAGCGACCAATTCGCTGACGGTCTTCATGGTGCGGTGACCAACAAAGATCGCCTCATCAATGGACTTGGCACGGCGGTCAATCAGGAACTCTTCTGGTGGCAGAGCCTCAATCCTGACTTTGCCTGACTTGATGCGGCGTTTGATCTCAACGTCATACATCATTGGAGGAGGGGTCATAATGCCCTGAGCCTCGTTCATAGGCATAGCACCGGGGATTGGGTACTCACGGACAGCAGAGATCTCAACGTCTGGGTTCTCAACCAGCATCATCATGCTTTGCTCGTCCAGCATAGAGAACGACTCAGCACTGACCTCAACCGACTCATCCCACCAGTACTTCACAATACCGCACTTACGGACCAATGCGTCCTTGAAAGCAGAGTGCAGAATCTTAAAGCCGGGGTTGTCACGCTTGAAGATGAAGTCCACGTAATCAGTGGCTTGGTCTGCGTTTGCAATGTCTTCTGGGCCTTGAGGCATGAACTCAACCACACGCTCTGGACCAAAGAAAATACGCATCAGGCTTGGCAGAATGCCTTGTACGGTATCTCGTACATCCATTGAGACTACTTGTGAACGGCCATCCTCTTCGTCACCAAAGGGTGCGCCGTAGTAGTAGCCAGTAGCCAAGGCACGATTACCACCAATATCGTCATCAATAAAGGAGATGGCATCGTAGATTTCAGCAGAGATTACGCCTTGAAGCTCTTCCTCTGACATGACCTCATCGCCTTCCATTTGGCCTTGCAGAGTTTCGGCCATCAGCATTGGGTTTTCGTTCATATCAATTCCTTACCGTGAGCCGATATACGGCAAGAGGCCAGATTGGGTGTTTTGCAACAAAGAGGGGATACCGCCTACAGTGTTGTTTGCCATGTTGGCGTAGGGGTTCATTGGAGCCATAGCAGGGATGGCGACCCTGTTCTGTGGATCTTTTTCAGATTGGATGCTGTACTGGAAGGCAGAGCTTGCCATGTCGCCAGCAGTAGCACCGGGGGCTGTAACTTGGTTGTACAAGTTTATGGCTGGTTGGATCTGCTGACCCAAAGACTGAGTGGCAATATTCCCTGCCGCTTGGCCCATAGTCATAGGAGTTGCTTGAGGTGCAGGAGATGACATTGGCTGAGACATCGCCGCTTGTCCAGCATTCGCAACTGATTCATTATCAGCTTCAAATTGTTTTAACAACGCTGCAATTATTGCTTCCATGATTAATCTTCCTCATCTTCCATGTCGTATTCGGTTTTAGCCATCATCAGCATATTCTGCTGACCCTTGGTCATCTTTTGGGTAATGGGGCCACCAGTGAGCCAAGCCGAGCAGGTACGGTCACCAGCACACTTGAAGTCAAACAACTCGCAGTACCCAAGGTCTGCTGCATCTTGTACGTCAGCAGCGTAGCCATCTTCTTCATCGTCAATGCCTTTAACGATGCAGTCCAGCATTTCGGGGGTTTGGATGAAAGCAGCGCAGTTACCGCAACGCATCTCTTGGACATCTTCAATGGAGACTTTCCAGATGTCAGCCAAGTTCTGCCAGTATTCCTCGTTCTCGTCTTCAGGATTGGCAGGGCCGTAATCTACATTCTTGATAGCCCAATTACGAGCCTTCAAGTTGGCTTTGATGTCATAGGTCGCAATAGGGCATTTCATAGATCACCATTTCACTTTGTTGGCCCAGAAAGCTGCACTCATCTTGCCCTTGGCAATATTCTCTGCGTGTCGTGCTTTAAAGGCTTCGTTTCGCTTGGAGCCATCAGGGCTACCCGAAACACCTTGTTGTCCAAAGCGGATCAACTTAACTTGGTCACCAGACTTGGCTAGTACTGCGTGACTTTTCTTTGGGTGGCCTGGTGTCTTCTTTGGTTTGTTGTAGCCAGAGAACTCTTCCGAGCCACGCTTAATCATTTCTTTTTAGCAGTCTTGGCTGCTTGTTTGAAGTCTTTGGCGGTTGGAGCGCCTTTGCTCCCAACAGGACGCATCTTTTCTTTGGAGCCAGCTTTAATGCGCTCTTGCTTGGCATTAATGTTGGCATACAGACCTTGTTTCATTTCTTGCTCCTGTTGGTTGCAGTACGCTGACCACGCTTAGGCATCTTGGCTTCTGACATGGCAATGGCAACAGCCTGATCCCGAGATTTGACCTTTTGACCAGAAGAAGACTTGAGCTTGCCTTCTTTGTATTCACCCATGACCATGCCAATTTTCTTGGCGGCTTTGTCCATATTCATAGAAGTCTCCAGAAAGGTGCGGGAATATTACCATAAGGCAAAAAAAGAGCCACGTATTAAGTGGCTCAATGTTCTCAACCCTCGGGTCAAACCAACCCACGGATCAGCCTTTTGATCGGCTTACCCCATGAACTGCTCTTTCCCCAAGAGATGGTGGCAGCGTCTGAGGCAAATGTCAACACAAACGCATCAGCCATGTCAGGAGACTTCAGTCCTCGTCTGCGAATATCGTCCTTGGACTCGATTTTGATCTTGCCGTTAGAGGTAAATGTGTACCGGACTGTCGCCAGTTCAGCAATCAAATCCTCGTTATTCGGTATTTTGCAGTCCCTTTTCTCCAGCCAAGCCTTGGCTTTATGCCAAAGTTCAGCCCTCAAATTGAGATACGTCCCCCCCCAT
>Ga0247723_1000201_pt1 | contig 38398 bp, 66 predicted proteins | sample MSEWelMarce5H_FC_FD_189079 | JGI IMG/M metagenome (GOLD analysis project Ga0247723, IMG submission 189079) | Subsurface sediment microbial communities from gas well in West Virginia, United States - MSEEL Well Study Marcellus 5H_FC | ecosystem: Environmental > Terrestrial > Deep subsurface >... | reverse complement strand
CAGGTGGTGGCGGAGGCGGTTCAGGTATTACTGATAGTGCCTCAGATGCTTATAGAAGATTTCGTGATAAGGAAAGAGCAGATGAAATACAATTTAACATTACAAACAATGTAACCTCAAATGTTAATGCTAGCGATATTGCAGATATGACTATTAGATCTATGAAATATGGACAGACTGTAATTGTTGGGAGAGATAGATAATGCCTATTACAACCCCCTATCAATTTTCTTTTGCTGGTCAAACATTTGGAGCATCAACGGCTTACCCAGTTCAATCTGTTGATGGGTTAGAAAGTTTGCCAATGATTCGCTCACAAGATGATAACCGTGGATATGCAGATGGCATGTTTTCAGGTAGAGATTTTTTAAGCGGTAGAACTGTAAGTATTATTTTTACAACCCTGGCTAATGGATCAGTTTCAGCGCAAACAAATTACAACACAATTCAACAAAAGTTATTACCTCAAACTTCTGGCACTACCCCGCTTTATTTCAAACTATCTTCTGCTGGGGGTGAACAATTTGTCAATGCCCGCGTACGCGCTTTAAGAACATCAGTAGATCCAAACTATACTTATGGATACATTACATCTCAGGCAGAATTCTTTTGTCCAGATCCTAATTATTATGACAGCACTTTAAATACCTTATCAATGACCATGGGTAGCGGTCTAGGCCGTGTTTACAACCGTACCTATAACCTTGTTTACTTAACTGGATCAGCCCCTTATACAACCGTTACTAATAGCGGCTGGGCTACTACCTACCCAACTATTACCTTCAATGGCCCAATAGTAAATCCTGTATTTGGAAATGTTACGCAAGGTAATTATCTATTCTTAAATGGTTCTTTTGCAGATACAGATACCGTAGTTATTGATTTGTATAATAAATTAATTACGCTAAATGGAAACCCTGCTAGAAATTTATTGCTAGGAAGTTCTACTTGGTTTGATGCTCAACCAGGAGCCAATCAGTTCTTTTTTTACGGAACAGGTACACTATTCCCTACAACAGCCGTGAGTGTTTCATGGTACAACGCGTACATTTAGGAGTGAGATGGCTTTAAGAAACCCACCTAGTTGGTTACAAAACGGTAGCCACACAGCAGAAAATGACCGCTTAACAGCAAATCAAATTGTATGGGCGCAAACTGGTGTACGCAGAACTAACGATTTAGTAGTTTCACAATCAGGAACTCCTGCTATGAGCGTATCTATTGCAGCAGGTTGGGCAGTTGTTGTTGGTGATTTTACAAGCAATATGGGCGCTTACAGTATCTATAATGATGCAGCAGTAACAGCAACGATTACAACAGCAGATCCAACTAATCCTAGAATTGACCGCATTTGTTTAACAGTTTCAGATTCAGCCTATACGGGATCAACAAATACCGTAGCCGTAAATGTTGTTGCTGGAACTCCCGCAGGTAGCCCAGTAGCCCCTGCCACTCCAACAAATTCAATTTCCCTAGCCACCGTATTAGTAGGTGCGGGCGTAACTACAATTTTAAATGCAAACATTACAGATACTAGAGTTCGCACAGAGATAGATGAAGTAGTTTTAGGTGCTTCAACCAACGCTCTAGTGCCAGTTAGAATACAATTAGCAGCAGGACAAACAGGCAACGCATTACAAATTGTGAATAGTGCAGGGTCAATCCTGAACGGATTTGATTCTAGTGGTAATCTACTCACAGGTGGAGTAGATACGGCAAGCCTTCAATACGAGTACATTATGGGAGCATACTAAATGGCAACTAATACCCCAGCAGTTTTTTATAGAGGCAACCCTTCATATGGAACAACCAATGTTCAAAGAACCGTAACCACCGCAGCCCTTACTTCTAATTTAGTCACATTAACTTTTGGTTCTAATCATGGTTTATCTCAGGTTGGAACTCTTATTACAGTGCAAGGTGTAGGCGCAGCCTATGACGGTACATTCCCAGTAAATTCATTTCCAGGTTTAAATACCGCTACTTATGTAGTTACTAATGCAAATATTGGTTCTGCTTCCGTAACCCCAAATGGTTCAGCCATTTTTAATACAGGCGTAACAGTTGGTGGCGCGTTATCTAATAATGCTATTGTCAATAATATTGGAATTATTACTACTTCTTCTGCTCATGGATTAGCAATTGGAGATATTGTTAGAGTTAATAGTGGAACTACTGGCACTAATGGTGTATTTACAGTACAAGCCGTTCCCTCTACTACATTATTTACTTTTGTTACATCAACAACTACTTTAGCGTCAGCAGCCCTTTCGCAAGGAGCGTTTTGTAAATACCCTGATGTTTATACTTTACCAGCAGCAACAAGTGGAATTGTTACAGATGTTATTATTACTAACCCAACTGCTAGTTCTGGTTTTGTTTATGCAACAATAGATAATATAAATTATTTAGACGCGGTAACATTACCAGCAAATGCAACAACAACATTTAATCTAAAACAATTTTTTGCAACAACTAAAAAATTATCGGTTGCAGCAACTACACCGCAAGCAGATATAATGATTTCAGGGATTACAATAGTCTAATGGGTTCTTTACAAAACATACCTGTACCGCAAATAGCGTTAAGACAAATATCAACAACAAGCGGTACATTTTCTATACCTGGTGCTTCTGTATTAAATCCAAAACCAGTTTATGCCGTTATTTCGGGTGGTGGTGGCGGTGGTGGTAATGGAGCGCAATACACAAATAATGCACCTAATAAACCTTTTGGTTCACCTAGTGGTGGCGGTGGTGGTTCAGGTTATGTTGCTTTTGCTAGTTCTTTTTCTACTGGCGGAGTTATTGCATTTACTATTGGAGCAGGTGGCGCTTCTGGTGGTTCTGACGGAAGCGCAACCTCAGTATTAGGAATTTCTGCTAATGGTGGAAAAGGCGGTGGCAGTGGACCATATAATCCTTTAGGTGGTGGTACAGGTGCTAATGGCGGTAACGGTGCTTCAGGTGGCGGTGGAGGCACTTCAGGTGGGTGTAGTTTAACAACAGGACAATCGGGTGGAAATGGTGGCGCTGGTGGAAGTGCAGGTGCTAACGGTTCCCCTGCTAATGCTCGAACAGGAGGTAATGCAAATAGAGCAGTTGGTTCAGGCGGAACTGCTAATGGTGGATTAGGAATAAATGCTGCTGGTGGCGGTGGAGGTGGTGGCTCAGGTCAATATGGAAATAATAGAGTTTCAGGTTTTGGTGGTGCTGGTGGGGCTGCCTCTGGTGCTACTACCCCAATTGGGGCTGCGGGTGGCACAGGTGGAAATGGTGGATTAGGAACAACTGATAATGCTGGTAGTGCTGGTACTGCTGGAACTTATGGTTCAGGCGGTGGTGGCGGTGGCGGTGCTTTAAGAAATACTGGTGGCGCAAGTAACATACCCGCTCTTGCGGGACCAGGTGGTGCTGGCGGTAATGGTTTTATTGTAATATATTACTAATATGTGGGCAATATTAGATCCAAACGACAATAAAACAATTATATCTGTTTTACCACCCGATACACCAAAAAATAGAGTTGAAGAAATATCTAAAACTTATACACTTATCTTAGTAACACAAGAAACTGGAACAGGTTATATTCCAGGGTATTATGAAGATGGTAAATTTTACAAAGGAAGGTTAAATCAAAATGGCAAATAAAAATTACGCAGTTATACTTAATGATGTTGTTTCTAATGTAATTGTTGCTGATTCAATAAACTTGGCTAATATGATTGTAAAAGCAACAAATCCAGATTCGTTTTGTGTTGAATGTCCAACGGAGCCTGTATTAGTAGGGTTTAACTATTATGGAGTAGGCGTAGGTTGGGGCTACGAAGATGGAGAGTTCATTCCACCAATGAAACCTGAACCAATTAAAGTTAAAGAATAATAATGAATAGCGAAGGCAAACAATATTATTTTTTAGCAGGATTACCGCGTTCAGGTAATACATTATTGGCTGCTATATTAAATCAAAATCCACAAACATATTGTAGTCCATTAAGCCCAATAGTATCTATGTTATACAATCACGATTTCTTAAATATGCAACAAGAAGCAGTAATAAGATTAGAAAATAAAGAACCAATAATAAATGTTGGCAAAAACATAATTACAAATTATTATCAAAACATAAATAAACCAATAATTATTGATAGAGAAAAGGCTTGGGGTACACCAGCAAATTTAAATTTAATAAAAAAATACATTACGCCAACGCCTAAAATTATTTTTACTGTGCGCTCAATTATAGAAATACTTGCTTCATGGATAAACATATTGCCTGAACAATCTTTTGTAGATGTAGAAATGCAAAATAACGATTGGTGGTATAAAGATTATTTAACTAAAAATGACAATAGGTGTGATTATTTAATGCAACCTCATGGGCAAATAGATAAAATTATGTTGTCAATAAACGAAATTCTTAAACCTGAAAACACAAATATGTTTTTTCTAGTTAAATATAACGATTTAATAAACGCACCGCAATACACTATGGACAATATTTACAACTTTTTAGAACTACCTAACTATAAACACAATTTTAATAAAATTCAAAAATTAGAAAAAGACAATGATGAATTATTAGGACACCCAAGTAATTTACATGAAATTAGACCCCAACTTAAAAAAACAAGTGTAGATCCTAAAGAAATATTGTCTGATTATGTAATTAACAAATATACGCACATAGGTTATGATTTATTATGAACATAATTTTTACAGATGTTTTAGGGCATAATTTATATCCACCTGCACCAGCAATTAAAAACTTACCTAATTGGTATTTGCAGATGAAAGAATATGTACACGATAAAAAAGAACCTAATCCTAAACATGATGATGGAAAACCAAACAACCCTTCTACTATTAAAAAATGTATGCCAGTTTTTGATGCAATAACGGCAGGTTATATTTTATTTACGCCTTTTGATTTATACATAAAACAAGTAGATAACGAACCTTATTACATGTGGAACGCTGGAGAAATAACTTTTCACCCTAAGCCACAATTTAATTATTATCCGAAATTAAACGAATACATAGCAGCCCCAAAATTTATTAACAATTGGATTATTGAAACACCTAAAGGATATTCTTGTTTAATTATTCCCCCCATGCACAGACCCGATACTAAAATAAATATATTGCCTGGGGTTGTAGATACAGATAATTATGCTTATACAATTCATTTTCCTTTTGCTTTAGAAAATAAAAAGTTTGAAGGATTGATTCCTGCTGGAACACCTATGGCACAGGTAATACCTTTTAAAAGAGAAAAATGGAAAATGCAATTTGGCAACGAAGAAAATAGAAAAAAAGCCCATAAAATTGATTATCAATTAAATACAAAATGGTTTAACAGTTACAAATTACAATTTTGGAATAAAAAAGAGTTTAACTAATTGTGATTATTCAAATAATTGGACAGGCTGGTGCTGGCAAAACAATATTAGCGGAAGCGTTAGCAGACCGCATAAACGCTATACATATAAACGCAGATAAAGTTAGAGCGGGGCTAAATAAAGATTTAGGATTTGAATTAAAAGACCGCATTGAAAACGCTAGACGCTTAGGCGAATTAGCAAGACTATTAGAAAATCAAATAGTTATAGTAGATTTTATATGCCCAACAAATGAAACAAGAGAGGCGTTTGGCAAGCCTGATATTTTAATTTGGGTCAATAGAATTGAACAAGGGCGATTTGAGGACACAAATAAAATGTGGCAAGATCCAACAGATTGTGATTTAGAAATTAAGGCAGGGCTAACAATAGATGAAGAAGTGCAACTTATTATTAAACAATTTAAGTTGCCTGATTGGAAAGCACCTACTACCCTTTTGCTTGGGCGTTATCAACCTTGGCACGAAGGACACGAAGCACTAAAGGAGAAGGCACATGAGCGAACAGAACAAGTTGTTGTTGGGGTCAGAGATACTTACGGCACTAGCGAGAAAGACCCTTTACCTTTTCAAGAAGTTGCCAATAGGATACGAACCGCCACACGGTCACCTTTTGTTGTAAAAATGCCAAACATTACAAACATAGTTTATGGCAGAGATGTTGGATATAAAATTGAACAAGTAGATTTAGGGGCAGAAATACACGCTATATCTGCAACTGAAAAAAGGAAAGAATTAGGAATATGAAGGTAACAAAGGCGCGGTCTTTTACCAAGTCTTTAAGTTACAGAATATTTGGAACCCTAAGTTCATGGGCGGTAGTTTATGTAATTACAGGCAAAGGCAGTTTGGCTACACTTATAGCCTTTTGGGAAACCGTTGTTAAAGTTGCTATTTATTATTATCACGAAAGAGTATGGAACAAAATCCGTTGGGGTAGAATTACATAATGACTACTACCTATCGGTATCTTTTTGCAGATCTATTAACTAATGACATATTAGGAGAACTGCCTTTAACGGGTGTATCTTTTAATCAACAGTTAAATCAGGCTGGAACTCTTACTGGACATTTACTTTTATCAGGTTTAAGCGGATTTGAATTCAATGTTGATGCTTCAACCATACCTGGCAAATGCGCTATTTATGTAGATCGTAACGCTGAAATTGTATGGGGCGGCATTATTTGGAACCGTGAATATAATAGCGCTGAGCAAAAGTTAAATTTAATAGCCCGTGAATTTGAATCTTATTTTGAGCGCAGGCGCATAACAGCAGATGCCGTATTTACAAATGTGGACCAATTAACTATTGCTCAATCACTTTTTAATACAGCCCAGGCTGCTTCTTTTGGAAATATTGGGGTTATTGTTCCATCAAACACATCTGGTGTTTTAGTGTCCAGAACATATTACGGTTATGAATTAAAACAAGTTTATGCAGCAGTTCAAGATTTATCCCGCCAAGAAGATGGTTTTGATTTTTTAATTAATTGTTCTTATTCAAGTGGCAATATAATTAAAACTTTAGAATTAGGTTATCCCCGTATTGGAACCGTTTATGATGTTAATGATCCTTTTGCAATTGTATTTAATTTTCCTGCTGGCAATGTTGTTGAATATGTTTATCCTGAAGATGGCTCAATTGCTGCTAATACAATTTATGGATTAGGCGCAGGATCCAATGAAGGTAAATTACTAGCCACAGCCTCAGATGCAACTAAATATGCAGATGGTTGGGCGCTATTAGAAGATCAGGCTAACTACTCAGATGTAACAAGTTCTAATTTATTGACCGAATTAACCCAAGGCCAAGTAAACGCTTTATCTTATCCGCCAACCACAATAAAAATGGTAGTTCCCGCTTTTGTTGATCCTGTATATGGAAGTTACAATATTGGTGATGATGCCCGTTTAATAATTACAGATAGCCGTTTCCCAACAGGGCTAGATGAAGTTTATAGAATTGTAGGCTTGAATATCCAACCAGGTGAAGATGGACCAGAGCGCGTTACAATTACGCTAACCCAAACAAGCAATTAGGAAATCATGGCCTACATAAATCAACCACCTGATCTACGCGCTTTACAGGCAGATATAAATACCCGTTTGCGTTTATTAGAAACAGCCACCCGATTTACAGCCCCGAATGTAACTACTGATCCAGTAAATGCTAGAACTGGTGATATTTGGTACAACACCGCCACGGGTAATTTAAAAACATTACTAGCAAATGTTCAAACTATTTCTACAAGCGGATTTGCAACTACATTTACAGCATTACAAACATTTTCTCAGGGCATAAGCGTTGCTAACGGAGCAACAATAACTAGCGGTAATTTAACTGCAAACACGGGCAATATTTCTGCTACTGCTGGAAGCGTAAGTGCTGGAACAACGGTTACGGCAGGAACAGATATAACCGCAACAACGGGCAATATTGTTGCAACCGCAGGTAATATAACCGCAAGTGCAGGAACGGTATCCGCTACAAATTTAACATCTACTGGCACAACTACGGTTGGAATTTTCAATTTTTCTACAACAAGCACAGCCACAACAGTAGGTGCTGCGGGTGCAGCAAGCGCATTACCAGCCAATCCGCTTGGATATGTAATAGTTAAAATTGCTGGCACAGATGTAAAAATTCCGTACTATAATATGTAATCATTACTACTACCTGAAAGATTACAATGACTACAAATGAATGGGCTGGTCTTGCCGTAAGTGTTACAACTCTTGTAGGAACTCTTGCAATAGTTGTTAGACACTTAGTAAAACATTATCTTGGCGAACTTAAACAAAATGGTGGCTCATCAATTAAAGATAAAGTTAATGAAATTGATATTAAAGTTAAAAAATTAGAAACCAGATTAGACCAAGTTTACTTTTTAATTATTTCTGATAAAAATGCTAAATAATAGAGTAGTAGATATTGCCAAATCACAAATAGGCTATAAAGAAATAGGCAATAACAGCACTATGTACGGAAAGTGGTATGGCTTAGATCGCCAACCATGGTGCGCTATGTTTGTTTCTTGGTGCTACAACCAAGCGGGCTTAGGTAAAAATATTGCAGCACAAAATAAAAAAGGGTTTGCTTCATGTGATGCTGGACTAAAATGGTTTGCTAAGCAAAACAAATTAGTGCCAGTTGGACAGGCGCAGGAAGGCGATATTGTTTTTTTCCAGTTTGATAAAGATGCTGAGCCTGACCATGTAGGAATAGTTACAAAAAACATGAAAAGAATTAAGGCTTTAAAGACAGTAGAGGGTAATACATCAGATAAAGGCTCCCAATCAAATGGCGGAGCGGTGTATGCTAAGACACGGAGTTATGCCCTTGTTTTGGGTGTAGCAAGACCATAAGGAGAAACATGAAAATTAAGATTGATAACAACAAAAAGAAAATGATTAAAAGTTATTTGCGAGCAGTTGTAGCCTCTGCATTTGTATTAATTCTGGCTCTTGCAGCAGATGTTAAACCTGAAGTAGCGGTATTGCTTGGGGCTTTATTGGCTCCCGTTGCCAGGTATATTGACCCAACAGAAACAGATTTTGGAGTTATTGCTGAGAAATCCATGGCCCAATTAAAGAAAACTAGAAAGAAGGCCGAATAGATTTCCCGCCTCCATGGGAAAAAAAGCACCTGAGCATGTGTTGAAACTGCTCTTTTTTGATTTTTTAGTGTAATCTTTACATAGGAGGCAAACATGGGAATAGCAGATAAATTAAATCAATTAGCAATCAATAAAAGAAACATTTTAGAGTGTCCGTATAAAACGCTTTACGATTCATTGCCAAAAGAAGATCAAATTGCTTTAGATGAAGCATGGGCTAAAAACTATCCAATCAATACTATTTTGACAGCCATTAGATCTGAAGGTTACAAAAGCAGCAATGAAACTTTAAGAGCGCACAAAAACAAGGTGTGTAAATGCTGGGTAAAATAGAAAAAATACTAAAAGATAGGGAGGATCAATATGGAGATGCTAGACGCAATTTCACTAATATTGGCATTGGTTGGGGAGCAATTCTTGGCACTGATCCTATTCCTGCTCACATTGTTGCCTTAATGTACGATTTTGGTAAAACAATTAGATGCGTAGCCAACCCAGAAATTGAAGATAGTTGGCTTGATAAAGAAGGTTACACAAAACACGGCAGAGAAATAATTAAAAATGAGCCTTAAAGATAAATTTGATGAACTGCCTGAAGGTATTGAATCTTCTGATGTAAAAGAATTACGCAGTGCCTTGTTGCGCGTACAAAAACAATTAAAGCAAGCCAAGGAACGCACAGAAGATTTAGTTCAAACAACACAACAAGCGGCTTATGATGCAATGCTTACATTTGGAAAGATTACGCCAATACAACAACCATCAGCAGATAAAAGAAACACAAAACCTGAAGTTGCTTTATGGCACATGACAGACTGGCAAGGAGCCAAGCGCACACCGTCTTACAACAGTGAAATCATGCGCAAAAGAGTTTTAGAATTTTGTGAAAAAGCCGTACGCATTACAGACATACAGCGCAAAGATCACCCAGTTAAAGAAGTATATGTTTGTTTTGGCGGTGACATGGTTGAAGGTTTATTTAATTTCCCTGGCCAAGCGTTTGAAATTGATTCAACTATATTTGAACAATATGTAAATGTATCTAGGTTAATTGTTGATGTAGTGCGTTACGCATTAACAAACTATGAAAAAGTTACGGTAGTTCCTGAGTGGGGAAACCACGGAAGAATTGGATCTAAGCGCGACAATGTACCTAGATCAGACAATTTTGACCGCATGTGTTATGAGTTGGCAAAACAATTATTGCAACATGAAAAGCGTTTAACATGGCAAGATTGCCCAGAAGATATACAGCGTATTGAAATTGGTAATTACCGCGCATTATTAATTCATGGTGATGAAGTAGGCCGTAATGGTTTTGCATCACCCACCGCAATTGTTGGCCATGTTTCCCGTTGGCTATCTGGTTCTTATCCTTGGCATTTTAGAGATTGTTATATTGGGCATTACCACACACACAATGAATGGGCGCTGCCAAATGGATTAGGTTCTGTTTTCCAAACAGGATCAACAGAATCAGAAAACCGTTATGCAGGAGTTATGTTGGCTGCCAGTGCTACACCATCACAGCGTTTGCACTTTATTGATCCAGTTAAAGGCCGTGTTACAGCAGCATATAAAGTTTGGCTTGATTAAATTTAATCATCATCATCAAGCGTTTCAACTAAACACTTGCCGTTGCGGTGTTGAATCCCTACTTGGACTTTACCGCCTGAGTAGGGATCACGCCTTATTGCTATCTCAACCGCTCTTACTGCAATCGCTATTGCATCTTCATAAGAAGATTTTTCTTCTACCTGGTAAGCATCTAAAGCGCCCATAGCATAAGAGCCACCAGAGCCAGCAGTGTAAATACAACCTGATGTGCGCTCCCAAGCATAAGAAGAATCAATACTATAAATTACACCGCGAACACCAATTAATAAATCATTATCAAAACTTGCAATATCTCCATCATCTTTCATGTCATAACCTGAAGCAATAAAATGTTTACGCATGGCAGGTATAAATACTTTTGTAATAAATTTATCTAAATTATGTTTTGGCGGGCGTGGTGGTGTCCAACCAAAAGCCAATAAATTTTGACCACGGCACAAGCCCGCAGAGGCAAACAAATACCCATTATTTAAATTGATCTTACCTGTTGGCGAAATGTCATATTTACGGAATGAATCAGTGGCTTGTGAATCAGCCGCGATTATGCACCAATCTTGATTCTGAATTGCTACCAGCGTGGTCATTTAAGCCCTCTCCCTAGGCCCCTATTTTCTCATGCCACACGCCCCCTAGGGTGCTTGTAATTGACGGTGGTGGTCTATACCCTAATGCCACCCAGAGCCAAAAGGCTCATAGATTATGGAGGAATAAATTATGGCTGGAAACTATGAAGGCTATGAAACCGCAGCAGAGCGGCTTGTAAGAATTCACGCAGATCATAAAGATGTGCGAATTCATGCAAAAATTCTGGAAATAGTAAGAGATCCACAAACATTACGCCCTGTTCAATATGTTGTTGAAAGCAACATTTATTATGGTGATGTTTTAATGTTTGTTGATGTTGCAGAAGAAATGGTTGGAAGTTCTTTTGTAAACAAATCATCAGCGTTAGAAAACGCATCAACTTCTGCAACTGGTAGAGCATTAAGCCTTGCTGGTTATTTAGGTATTGATCCAAATACTAAAAAACCAATTAGACCAACTCAACAAGATATGCAAAAAGCATCAAGGGTTGAACAACCTGCTCCAAAAGTAAAGCGTGAATATACAGATTCAGAAATTGGATTAGCAACAGCCGCTTTTGGTCAAGTTGATGCAGCACAAACTAAAGATGAATTGAAAAATATTTATCGCACCAATACCGATTTACTTGAAATCAAAATAAATGGAGTTACATTACTTGATGCGATAAACAAAAAGGCAGGAGGGCTAAAGTGATAGATAGAAATTCCGTCATAGTTGCGCACAATGCTCAGCGCACATCTATCGCTGCTGCTGCAAATGTCTTGCCTCGAACTGGGTCCTTGCGTAGAAAGGTGTATGAACACATTTTGGCGCAAGGGCTTAGGGGCGCAACAGATCAAGAAATAGAAAACACTTTAAAAATTGATGGTAACACCATAAGACCAACAAGATTAAGTTTATGGAAAGATGGTTACATCATTGATACTGGAACTACTAGAAAAAACAATAACAATAATGAATGTATTGTTTGGAGAGCAGTAGAGGAAGGAATGATGTTATGAGTGACAAAAATAAGAAATTCACCCCACCAGCAGGATTTGTTGTGGCGGTACATGGAAACATCTTGGGAATCAGATCAGTTGCAAGAGAACTAGATATGTTTCCAGAAGCGTTAGCAGAGGCTATGGAAAGAGCAGGTTTTCAACTTGTTCCAGATCCTATGGATTTATCAGCAGATGCCGCAAAGGTAATTAAATTACAAGAAAAACAACAAACAGAAGGAATTAGATTAGTGCAGGAGGTGAAATTTGATGACTCAGGTAGTGACACCAGCACAAATTGAGGCAAGACTTTATGCGCTATCTAAAGAAGTAGATGATGCACATAATGATTTAGTTGAGGCAGAAGCGGAGTACCACCGTATTAAATCTCAATATGAAATCTCTATGGCGCAACAAAGAATCTATTTTGCACAACGCACAGCGCCTAATGGGAAAAATTACACAGTGCAAGAAAGAGATGACCACGCTTTATTGCAAAATCAAGGCTTACACATTGATATGGGTATTGTTGAAGCCAGGGTTAAAGCATCACGGGGGAATTCACAGCGCATAAAAACGCAGGTTGAAATAGCCCGCTCTATTGGTACATCAGTGCGTACAAGTTTGGATCTAACATGACCACATTTCTTGTTGCAGTAATTACGGGTTTTATTGCCTACTCAATTGGGTTTAAATTAGGCGCAATATCTACCCTTGCAAGATTATCTGCTATCTCAAAAGAGATGCAATTAATTCTCAATGATTTACAACAACAGATGAATCAATGGACAGAAGATGACTTATGAGTAGAGAAGAAACATTACAAGATCTGTTGCAATATTTTGGTTATGGTAAAGCAGAATCTAAAGATCTATCCCTTGAAATTATCCGCAATTTAGATAATTATGTGAGAGTGCAAGAAACCGTATTCAAGAGATTAGGAAAAATTACATGATTGATTTACAAGACATGGTTATCAAATCTCTTGGCGCTTATGACAGTCAAAGAGATAGATCTCAGCAAGTAGAGATTGGTCCTAGCAGTATCGGAGGTTGTGCGCGTAGGGTTTATCACGATTTAAAACAAACGCCCAAAATCAACGAAACCGAAAAATTAGCAGCAATACTAGGAACATTTATTCACTCTGGTTTAGATAAAGCAATCAGGCGCAATGATCCATTTGAGGATAATTTCCTTATTGAAATTGAAGTATCTCATGGAGATTTAAAAGGTCATTGTGACTTATTTATTAAAGATATTGGCCTAGTTGTTGATTGGAAAACTACAACCAAGTCAGGTATGCGTTATTTTGGATCAGAACAACAGCGTTATCAGATTCATACCTATGGTTGGCTGCTAGAAAACAATGGCTATGAAGTAAAAGAAGTTGCTCTTGTTGGAATTCCCCGTGATGGCAAGATGCAAGACATTCAAGTAATGCGTGAAAAATATGATCCAGCAATAGCCCAGCAAGGAATTGCCTGGTTAGATGGAATCAAACAAATAGTTGCAACTAATTCCCCTGCCCCAAGTCCAGAGAAATATGCAAAATGGTGTACAAACTATTGCCCATATTTTGATAGAACAGGAGAAATAGGTTGCCCAAGTATGACGAAGTAGATTGGAGCAAAGCAGCCTGTACAGGAATTTATACAGATTTGTTTTATTCAGTTGAAGAAGAACGCTCAATCATGCAGTACAAATACATAAATACATTACGGAGTGTTTGTGCTGCATGTCCTATCTGGAAAGATTGTTTAACTTACGCATTTGAATATGAAGATTACGGAGTATGGGGAGCGCTCACATCTATGGAACGGGTAGCCATGAAAGATGCAACGAAGAACCCACATCAAAGACGCAGAGCATTATTAAATTTAGATGACCAAGGAATTTCTTTTGCACAGATACAAGAATGTATGATTGAAGCCAAACGGAAGAAGGCAAAATGAGCATCATTAGATCACCCAGATTAGAAAGCAATTTTAGTGTTGTTTCTAATTCTGTTGTTAGAGATAGCAGATTGAGTTATAGAGCGCGTGGAGTGCTTTTAGAGATCCTTAGCCGCCCAGATAATTGGCGCGTATCTGGAGATTCTTTAGCAAGATCTGGCAAAGAGGGTAGAGATGCAATTCTTACCGCTTTAAAAGAGTTAAGAGATTGTGGCTACATACGCATGGTCCGCGAGCGCAAAGAAGATGGAACTTTTGTAACGAATAATTATGTTTACGATACACCGCAAGACACCGCACCAAGCCCTGAAAATCCTGCTACGGATCTTGCAGCACAACCGAACCCTGGAAAACCGAACCCTGGTAAACCGCAGTTGGATAATCAGGGCATATTAGAAGAACTATCTAAGAAGAACTTAGATACAAACAGTGAGTTTGAAATTTTCTGGAATGTGTATCCAAGAAAGGTTGCTAAGAAGGCTGCTGAAGTTGCATTTGTAAAAGCATCAAAGCACACACCAGTAGCAACAATAATTTCAGCAGCAGCAAGATACGCAAAAGATCCAAACAGAGTTGAGGCTTACACAGCGCACCCTGCTACCTGGTTAAATGCACATAGATGGTTAGATGAACCATTACCAGTTAGAGAAAAAACTTTAGAAGAAAAGAAGGCTGAAGAAGCACGAAAAGCCAGGGAAAGATCAGAGCGCGAAAAAGAAGAAAGCCGTAAATGGTTTGAGGAGCAGGAAAGATTACGGGCAGCAGCCGTTCCGCCACCAGAAAGATTACGGGCCTTGTTAAAAGGATTGAATTAGCAATTCTCATGTTGAGTTTGTTAGAAGTTTAGTTACAATTCTTTTATGATAAATTTTTTTGTAGAGGGGCAACCGATTCCGCAAGGATCAATGAAAGTCATTAATGGCTATGTCATTCATTCTCAGGGATCAGCATTAGCAAGTTGGCGATCTGCAATAGCCCTGGCTGCAAAAGTAGCGGGAGCAAAACCGCATTTAGAGCCAGTAGAAATAAATTTAGAATTCACAATGTTGCGCCCCCGCACAGTTACCCGTCAGGAGCCATCAGTTGCCCCAGATCTGGATAAACTGGTCAGGGCGGTCCTAGATGGCCTAACAGCCATTGCCTACCGTGATGACGGCCAGGTGACCTCTTTAACGGCCTCTAAAGCCTATGGGGAGCGCCCAGGCGTGAGCGTACGGGTAGGCGCAAAGTTGCCTGTTACTCTCCAGTAGGTAACAAAATCGTTATAGAAAATTGTTAAGAAATGTGCCACAAATGTTGCAACTTTCTGGATTTGTGCATTAAAGTTACTCCATAAGCCCAACAAGGGGCGAAGAACATGGAGGCAAGACAATGAACACAGTAATAACAGATGAGAAGTTGCAATTAATATTTACAGGCAAGCGCATGAACGCTCGCTTCGAATACAATGTAATTTTTCAAGATGTAGATATAGCCAGTCAAATAACTTTCAAAACTATTTGGGCTGACAATAAAGTTGAAGCAACACAATTAGCCCGTGAATACGGTATCCGTTTTATTGATTCCCGCCCTGTTGTTATTCAGAAAGTGGGCAAATAATTATGAATACAACTGAACTAACACCAGCACAAAAAGCAGCACGAACACGCAGATCAAACAAAGCAGATGCAGCCTATAACGCAATGTACGCATTTGAATATTCTCAATGGGTTGAAGCGTTAGATAAGTTTTGTCCACCACGCGATAGCGTTATTGATGCGCTAGAAAAAAAGCGTGATGAAGCAATTGCAAAAATCCAAGCGCAATTCCAAGAAGAATATGATGCAGTAATGGAATCATTTAATAATCTAATGAAACCAACATCAGATGCTTTAAATCAAAAGCGTGATAAAGCATGGGAAATTTACAAAGATGAAATTCTAGGAAATTTTGAAGTGGAGGCAAAATAATGATTAACACAACAAAAGGTAAAAATCTTACGCAACTAGAAAAATTGTTGCCAGCACTAACTGGAATTCAGTCAGATGCTTTTGGTGCTGCTGGTGACAATGAATGGAACAAACCAAGCGCTGCATCAAAAACTGACATGATGCAAGCAATTGATTGGCTACTAAGTTATGAGTGGGGATCAGATGTAGAAACTGGTCAGGCTTATATAAATGTTGCTGAATTCCTTAGCGGTGAAGTGCTAAAGAAAATAAAGAAAGATTACGCAAAAGCAAACAACTGCAAAGTTTCACAAGTTAAATTTGTGGAGCCAAAATAATGAAACCATTAATAAATTCAAAATGGAAATGCGATAATTGCGGCAAACAAGGCGCAAGAGAATATTTTGGCGCAGGAGTTAATTGCGAAACTTGTGCTTCTAAATATGAAAAAGTTTGGTATTCAACTTATGAAAAACAAGAGGCAAATTAATGTCAGAAGAACTATTGCCATCTTTACAAGAGTTGGCTGACTTGGCTCAAAAGTTAATTGAACTTACGCAAGAGGCAAAATGAGATCTCAAACTTTAATTTTTTACCCTGCTCCTGCTGGCGGCAAATGGCACACCGTGGACCGCATTACTAAGGTAGCCACTTGCCACCCTCAAATCATGGACACAAACACCCCTCCGATCCATGTAAGCCCCAACCAGGTAGATATTCACCCCATGCTCTGCAAAAGGTGTCTGGCAGCCAAATGAGAACCCAAAACACGCTCAAAATGGACAAAAAGATTCCTACAAAATGTCCAACAAATGTTGCCAATTATGCCCCTGATGCCTTAAACTTATCTCATAAGGGCAGACAGCCCGAAGAACATGGAGGCAAGGCAATGTTTTACTACAAGGCAGAAGCAACATTTACAATCAATGGTGCAGATGTAACTCTTAACGGTTGCAAAGCATCAGAGCGTAATTATTCACATGCAGTAATTACAGTTGCATCAACTGTAAATGAAACTTATCTTGATGGCACACCTAATCCTGATTTTGGTAAAACAATTTCTATGATTTCATTTCACCAAGGTTTAGATAATGCAATCAAAGCATCAAAATCAAATACTCATGCAACTTACGGTGGCCAAGGTTATTTAGATCGTAAAAATAATATTAAGCGTCAAATTAATCCAACTGCTGATACTAGAATTGTTGAAACAACTTTAGTAGATGGCAAAACTTACCGTAACTTCAAAACAACTTATATTGACCATAACGGTCAAGTAGCAACAACTAAATAGTTAAACAGCCCGCCCCTAGTGGGCAAGCAGAGATGCGATCTCTCTGGCGGGCGCTAGAAATACCAAGGCGGTATTTCTTAACAAACATGGAGGCGAAGTAATGACAAAAGCAATTAAAGAATGGGTTAGCAAAGACGGTTCATTTGCTATTAAAGTAAATGATGATATGACTTACCAAATAATTAAAAATGGTGAAGTTGTAAACACCAATCATGCAATGAATAAGTGGTATGACACAGCAGGGCAAGTTGTTACACATATTCAAAATGACATTGATTATGGTTATTATCCGCAACTTGCAGGTAAGAAGTAATGAAAAGCATATTTATTGAAGCCCGTGAATGGTTTGATAAAACGGGCGGCAATAGTTATTGGTCCGCTCAGATCAAAGTTAATGGGGATTCAGTTTTAACAATCCCCATGACTTATGGCTATGACACTGCTTACTTGCATAACTCTTTAGAAGCCTTGCATAAAGCAGGACACATTCCAACATTTGATCTATGGAATTTAAGGCAAAACGGATTCCATGTTTACCACACCAAATACCCAACTAAGAAGAAGGAGATGTACAAATGAAATACAGAGTAGAACTAATGATTGACCAGGAAACATTAAACATGGCTGCTGAGATATACCCAAATGCAGCCTATAAAAGTAAATCAATGATTAACGCTTTAGAGCGAGAGCAGGTGGGCAATATTATTAATACAGCCCTTAGTTCTTTATTTGATAGCGTAGAAATCACAACCGTGCGTAAAGTCAGTCCAGTTAAAAGGGTGGTTTGCTAATGAAACTTACAAAGCGTGGTAAACGCGTAAGAGCAATTGCAATCTTGCTTGGGCTTATTGCAATTTATTACATTGTCAATCACATCTGGTGGACAGGCACAGGCTATTGCTGGGGAAACATTAATGAATGTGTAGGAGGCTTGTAATGAAAAAAGCAATAATCCTTGGTTTGTTAATTGCATTAATTCCTACAACTGCACAAGCAGAAGAACGCGGTGCATGGGTTAAAGTTGATGCAAACGGAACTGCAATTGGTCAAGCAATTGTTTGCACTGCATCAGTTTGTGGTGATCCGAATAGCCTTTACAACAAGATGACGCTGGGAACTAATGAGCGTTATGTATTGCAAGCACCTGCATCTGCTGATGGCAATGTTGCTGGAGTGGGCGCTGGTCAAGGACCAACTTTAGTAAAAGTTGATTTAGAAACTAAAGTTTGGACCGTTGTAAATGAATCAACACATGTAAATCCAGTAACAAAAGAATCAACTACAACTGTTACCACACAGCGCTTTACACCAGACCGTGCGCCTTGGGTAGCAACTAATTCTGTATCTGAAGTTACAACTGTTGTAGTTCCAACAGTTACATCTGACTTTATAGCGCAGCAAGAATTAGAAATAGCAGCGCTTAAAGACAAAACTGCAAAACTTAAAAATAGAATAAAAAAGAAGGCAAGAAAATGAGTTACGGATCAATGATGGGGTCAGGTATTTATTCAGAAGAAGTTACACGCGAAATAGTTTGTAAAGAGCGTTGTGATGAATGTCCTGAAAATGCTCCTTGCCCTACTTATTGGAATGAAGATTTTGCAACAGATGATTGGGGCAATATAGATCAATCAGTTACTTGCCCTACATGCAAGCACTCATACACTTATAGGGAGGAACAAGAATGAGTTACCACATAGTTGTAATAACAGATGGCAAAGAAACTTGGAAAAAAGATTATGACAATTGTTTACAAGCCGTGCATGATTACGACAAATTTGTTGATGTTGGCTGCTCTGGATTTGGGCAATTAATTTATTTAGTTGAGCCTGATGGAACTTCACATCAAAAATATTTCTCACGAAAACCATAATTTATGCAAAACAACATGGAGGATCAGGGTAAAATAGTGCAAGTCCAAAAACTACTCTCAAAGGGGGAAATCATGGACAGTAAACTTAATCGGTGCGCTTATGGCGCTTGGCATTTTGGAGAAAAACTCTGCGAAGTCTGCAACTTGGAGGCTAAGGAGTAGCCGTTAAGTTAGTAGCGCAAATCCTTTTAGCGGCCCTTCTAGCGGTTGGATTTGTTGCCAGTACACCTGCTGCTGCCGAAGCCCCACATTTAACGCAGAAGCAAAAGACCAAAATGATTCCACCAAAACAATATGCGTTAATTTTGGTCAAGGAACAATGGCGGCCTGATGCTCAAAAACAATTTGCCTGCCTGCATCAACTCTGGACAAAAGAGAGTAACTGGCGGCCAAATGCTTTAAATAAAACTTCAGGTGCGTTTGGAATTGCTCAATTTTTGCCATCTACCTGGGGTAACTACAAATTCCCATACAAGCCTAAAGATCCACAAATTCAAATTAAGGCTGGATTGCGCTATATCTACAAACGCTATTCCACCCCTTGCAATGCCTGGGCTTTTTGGAAAAAGAAAGCAGGACCAGATTTGATTGGCGGGTGGTATTGAGTAGAATGAATTGTGGACAAAAAAGTTGTAAAAATAGTGCAAGATCGTGCTGGTAACTATTGCGAAGTTTGCGGGTCATCAGCATTACCTTCTATGGCGCTGCATCACAGAAAACTTAAATCTAGGGGCGGCAAAGACACGCCCGCTAACCTAATCCACATACATCACGGCTGCCATAATCTAAATACCGATAGTATTCACCTCAATCCTGCAAAAGCGGAGGCAAAAGGTTGGTTATGTCCATCTTGGAGAGAGCCAAACGAACACCCTTTTGTTAAACCAGATGGAACTATTGTTTTGTTACAAGATGATGGTTCTGAATTTATATTAATGGAAGGCGATTAATGAACATTACAGTTAAAGGAAATGTTGGGTCTGAGCCAGAATTAAAGTTTTCTAAAAACAATATGGCTTACATAACTCTTAGCGTTGCACATACACCACGCGTTAAAGATGGTAATGATTGGAAAGACGGAGATACCATGTGGTTTAGAGTGGTGCAATTTGGATCTAAGGCTGAAGCAACTGCTGATTGTATTAAGAAAGGTGATGCGGTACTTGTGTCTGGTGCATTAAAACAATCTACTTACACAGACAAAGAAGGCAATGAAAAAGCATCATTAGAAATTACAGCAGAAAACATAGGATTAGTTCCCCGTTTAATTAAAAAAGTAGCAACTAGAACTGAGGGAGAACTTTCATGGTAGCAGACGGATTAATTAGCGCAGCAGAAGCAGCACAAATGCTTGGTATAACTATGAATAACTTACGCCAAATACAACACCGTAAAACAATTACATGGGTGGAAAAGTCAGGCCGTAATGTGTATTACCGCAAAACAGATGTGGAAAATTATGTTTCAAAGCGTCAGGCGCGTAACCATGAGTAAAGAAAAATACATTAAACCTTTAAAGATTTGGGTACATTACGGATTCTTCTTAAAGCGTTTTGGTTTAGGTTTTACTATTGATAAATACCAATTCACAGTTGATGTTGGACCATTCTGGTTTGGTATAGAATGGGCGTAGCAGAAGATCCAGAAGTAAACCTTGCGCTGCAATTGTTTGCTGAAAGATTACGGGCAAAAGGCAAAGACACATTAGCCTTTAAGATTGAGAATTTGATTGATTTAGTCACAGATGAAGTAGAGAAGGAAATCAAAGCAAAACCCCGTAAGTAAAAGTATTCTTTCTCCTATGACACTTGTTATAGAAGAAGAAGTAACCATAGAAGATATTGATGAAGCGCTGCGCCATTTAAATTTGATGCTCAAAACAGATCAATACGGCAACCGCCTAACATGGAAAAAGAAGCAAATTCTTCTTCAAAGCGTTGATGATTTACTTGATGTAAGGCTTGTATTAAGCCAGGAAAAATAGTAGGTTTAGATCACTACATAGGTCAGATGCCTATGTGAGTGCTGGACAGGACCCTCACAATGTATTGCATTAGGGAAGATGCGATAACTTGTGGGGGTTTTGTTCTTACATAATGTTTAACTCAATTTGAAAGTTAATGTTTCCTAATTTATAGTGAACACATGGCAAGAAACATAACACCTGAACCAGACCAGATTGAGCGTGAGAACAAAGTTCTTGAATTGCGCTCACAGTCTTACACCTGGCGAGCCATTGCAACTGAAGTTGGTTATGCCAGTGGTGCTGGTGCGTTGAAGGCTTACATGAGAGCCATCAAACGCCAACAACAAGAGCCAGTTGAAGCAGCGTTGTTTATGGAGTTATCCCGCTTAGATGAACTGCAATCAATTTACTGGGAGCCTGCGGTACAAGGCAATATGCGAGCGGGTGAATTTGTTTTAAGAATTATGGATAGAAGGGCAAAATTTTTGGGGCTAGATGCTCCAACTAAAATACAAGCAGAGGTGGTGAGTTATGAAGGCGGAGCAGGATCCCTTGATGCCGAAGTTGATAGAATCGCAAGAATCATTGACGGAGTTGATGCAAGCAACACAATCACCCTCACTGAACAGCAGGATCAAAGCGAGCAGATTTATATGGAGGAATCGCCTAGCCCGTAAAGAACAATTACCACCAGAAGGCGATTGGAACATTTGGCTTTATATGGCTGGTAGAGGTGCTGGTAAAACCCGTACAGCAGCCGAATGGTTAGCCTGGGAAGCCATTAGAACGCCTAATACAAGATGGGCGATAGTTGCCCCTACATTCTCTGATGCTAGAGATACTTGCGCTGAAGGTGAATCTGGAGTTATTTCCGTACTGAGCCGTTACAGAATGTTGGCGCATTGGAACAGATCTATGGGCGAGATCTTATTAAATAACGGATCCAGAATTAAACTTTTTTCTGCGGATCAACCAGATAGATTTAGAGGCCCGCAACATCATGGAGCCTGGTGTGATGAGTTAGCAGCGTATAGATATTCTGACGCTTGGGATCAATTACAGTTTGGATTACGCCTGGGTGATAAACCTAGAATCGTAGTTACAACAACACCACGGCCTATGCCTCTGATTAGAATGTTGGCTAATAGAACTGATGGCAGTGTAGTTATTACAAAAGGTTCAACATTTGATAATGCTGCAAATTTAGCGCCATCTGCATTACTTGAATTACAAGCCCGCTATAACGGAACAAGACTTGGCAGACAAGAACTTTATGGCGAGATCCTGGAAGATACTGAAGGCGCTCTATGGACTAAGGGATTGATTGACCGTAACAGACTGAAGAAAGCCCCTGCTCTATCCCGCATTACAGTTTCCATTGACCCTGCGGTAACAAACAACCAATCATCTGATGAAACAGGAATCATAGTTTGTGGATCTGATTCTGCTGGGCATGGATATGTGCTTGGAGATTATTCATTTAAAGGTTCACCCCTGGACTGGGCCTCTAAAGCAGTATCGGTATTTGATGAATGGAAAGCAGATTCAATTTTGGTAGAAGTAAACCAGGGTGGCGATATGGTGAGTGCAGTTCTGAAGCAGATTAGGCACTCTTTACCGATTAGAGAAGTGCGAGCGCATATAGGTAAAAGATTACGGGCTGAGCCAGTAGCAGCAATGTACGAACAAGGCCGAATTCACCACATAGGAGAGTTTCCAGTTTTAGAGGATCAAATGACAGTGTGGACACCGAATGATTCTTATTCTCCAGACCGAATTGATGCTATGGTACAAGCGTTTAGTAATCTTCTTGGATCACAGAATGTTAGTAATTACTTTAACGCTCTTGCTAACTTTTGCCCTAAGTGCGGATTGCCTATGCCTAAGTCAATGTCACATTGTTCTAAGTGTGGAAGCGCTATGATTAGCGTTGCTGAAACACAAGAGCAATTAATTTAAGGAGATTCACATGGGTCTGCGTGACCGAATCGCAAGAGCAATAGCAGGATCCGATTTAGAGAAAGCCCCGCGTTTACCTGCGGGTTCAACAACAATGACTGAACAAGAAATGCGCAACCGCGCTGGTGGTTCTATCGGACAGTCATACGGCAACAATGTGCCACTACCTAGAAATCCTTGGCAAGCAATGGTTCCATTTGGACCAGGCTTACCAATCACACCTGGTGCAATTAATCCACTAAGACCAGATGGCAGACCAGATCCGCGTAGATTTGAATATCAAGTAGCACAAAATATAAATGTCACTGAAACCCGTTTAATATCATTTAAAACATTAAGAGCAGCAGCAGATCAAATAGATATTCTGCGTAGATGTATTGAAGTTACTAAATCGAAATTATCAGGATTAGATTGGGATATTGTTCTTGGATCTGATGCCTCTGAAAAAATTGCAGCCGAATCAGGCGGAGATCATGTACGCGCTATGGCTAAAGCCCGCGAGAAATACACAGATGAAATCAATAGAGTGCGTGAATTCTGGGAGAATCCAGATCGCGCTAACGGACTTACATTTACAGACTGGTTAATGATTGCTGCTGAAGAAACTCTTGTTATTGATGCACTTGCAATCTTCCCACAACCAACAGTAGGTGGAGATTTATACGGATTACAGATTTTAGATGGCGCAACAATCAAGCCGCTTATTGATGATCGCGGTATGCGCCCTATTCCACCTGCTCCTGCTTATCAACAGATTCTTTATGGATTCCCTAGATCTGAATTTAGTGCGAACGCTGATGATCCTGCTGCTGATGGTGAATTTACTGCTGATGATTTGGCTTATATGGTGCGCAACCGTAGAACTACAAGCGTTTATGGTTATTCACCAGTAGAGCGAGCGCTGCCATTGGCTGACATTTACCTAAGAAGGCAACAATGGATCCGCGCTGAATACACAGATGGCGTAATGCCAGATCTGATGTTTACAACTGATGCCGAATGGGGAACTAACCCTGATCTGCTACGCGCTTATGAAAACATTTTAAATGATGACTTGGCTGGACAGACTGAACAGCGTAAACGCGCTCGCCTGCTACCAACTGGATTAACTCCAATATCAAATGAAGGATATGGCGAGAAGTTTAAAGACACATTAGATGATTATTTGATTACATCTATCTGCGGTCATTTTGGCGTACAACCATCTGAGATTGGGTTTGCTCCTAAAGGTGGGTTAGGTGGCGCTGGATATGAAGCAAGCCGCGCTGAAACTGCTGAGGCTATCGGAATTCAACCGTTGGCTAACTGGTATTCAAAGATGCTAACAAATCTTTCTTATGCTTACCTTGGTATGCCACGCGAACTTGAATTTAAACTGATGACCTCAAAGCGTTTGGACAATGAAGCAAATGCCCGTAAGTCACAGATTGAAATTACCTCTGCTGGTAAAACTATCAATGAGCGTAGATCTGAATTAGGTTTGCCTTTATTAGATACTCCGCAAGCAGATATGCCGTTACTTGTTGCTGGTGCAGATATTTTCCTATTCTCACCAGATGGAATCATTAACGCTAAAGAGGTAATCTCTGCTCCTACACTAGAAGGGCCAAACGCTACTGCTATTGCGCCATCTACTCCAGATACAGCAGAGAGCAAGCCAGAAGAAGAATCAAATCCAAAAGAAGAATCTGAGATTGAAGAAGAAATAGACAGGGCAACAGTAGATGAAGTTAAAGCCTTTATGAAGTGGGCTAATAAAGGTAAACGCGCCCGTCTATTTGAATTTAAATCTTTAGATCCTATTGTTGGGGAAGCGCTTAACCGTTGTGCATTTGACGGGGATCTTGAAACCGCAAGAGCGCTCGCTAAAGCGTATTTAACATGATTTGGGAACGCGCCCTGGAAGCAGATGCGCGTTTAGCGGCTAGAAATGCGGTAAAGATTAGAGCGGCTATTGCTCAATCTTTTGATGCCAGGCGTGTATATGAACAGTATCTTTCAACTCAACCTGCGGTAAGCAATAAGCCTGCGCAAGATCGCGCCCGTGCAAGAGCCTGGGTAATGCTCAATGTCCGCGTCAATATGGAACCGCTCAAAGAAGTTATGTTAAGAGTTTGGGCTGAAGGATATGTAACTGGAGATGCTTTTGCTGAAGAACAAGTGGCTATGGCTAGAGTTGCAGCCAAGGCTGATGATGGAAGTTATGTAGATTGGTCAAAGTGGAGGCCAGGAGATCAAGCCTCTGCTTTATTGTTGCGCCCACCTAAAGCATTTCAACAGTTGCTACAAATGCAAAGCATTACATTCAAAGATTTCTCTGATACAACAATTAGAGATATTGGTAATGCCGTTGCTGATGCTATTGAACTGGGTATGACTGCCGAAAGATCGGCTAAGAATATTGCAAGACATGTGGCTAATCCTGCGCGAGCGCTGAGCATTGCAATCACAGAGCAGAACCGCGCTATCTCTTACGCAACTATTAACCGCTTTAAAGAATCTGAGATTCAAAAGATGGAATGGCAAACATCTAGCCCTTGCGATAAATGCGCACAGAACCAGGGCCAAGTTATTGAAATAGGCGGAACATTTAACTCAGGTGGAACTCAACCTCCAGTACACCCACATTGCCGTTGCGTATTGCTACCTGTAATTCCTGATTTTGATGAACAAGAGGCAACCCCAACAGGTACAACATTAATAACTCCACCTATTGCACCCGTATTGCCTCCAGTTGTAGCCCCAACCGTAACTGCACCTAAGCCCGTATCTGTAAATCCAGGTTTTGCAATCTATGATGAAATGGATAGCCGCCCATTCATACCTGGTCAATGGGAAGTTGTACCTAAAGAGGCCATGCTTGAAGTAGAACTCCAAAACATCATACGCTCACGCACTACAAAGATAGACAGAGCAAGAGCAGCCGTAATTTACGATATACACGCAAAGAAAATGGATCGGGATTTTGTTGCCAAGGGTGTTGTTTACAAGAACGGTCCTATTGAAATTCAATTTGGTGGCGTGGGCCTTGGGGTCAAAGAAGAAATCCGCAAACAAGTAATTGAAGAAGTAGAAAAACTACAAATCAGCAATCCTAAGAACCGTGCCGTAGTCCACATCACCAAGGACAGCAAGAATAAATATGGCTGGGCTTACTTAGGCCAAGAAGATCTATGGGTTGTTCCTAAGATTGTTAAAGATGCGGAATTGAAGGTTAGTGGCGCTGGTGGATTTAAGATGCCAGTAACTCCAACTACTACCCAATTCCAATACACTCTAAGCCACGAATGGGGTCACATAGTTGATGATCTTTCTCCTGGTTCTATTTCAAGACAGAGCGCAAGAACAACAGAAATAATTACTAAACTTAAAAAAGAATTCCCTGATGCGTTTAAGAGCAGATATTCAGCAGAGAACAGTAAAGAATTTTATGCTGAAATGTTTACCGAGTATTACAGGACCAGTGGAGCAACCCCTAACCCGCTTGTTCAGGCTATGGCTACTGAATTTGGCTGGAAGGTTCCTGGCGGGGTAGTACAACCTAAGCCTGTTCCAGTTCCTACTCCTAAAGAGCCTGCTAAGGCTAAGACGGTCAAGGCTAAGTACAGCAGCCAAGATGATTTTGATAGAGAAACCATTGTTGCTATCACCAAGATTAAACCAAATGAAATGGGCATAGTAACTATTTGGAATGGTGCTACTCAGCGCTATGAAGAAGCATTTAAATACACTGGAGATGACCGATTAAAAGCCATATTACAGGCCCAAGGATTTACTGCTAAACCTACAATATTGAGCGCAAAAGAATTTGAGGTATTGGAAGGATTAGGCACAACAATTCTTCACCGTGGATTAACTCCTAGCGCAACCAAGTCAGTTGATTCAATGATTAAAGATTTCAAGGAAGGTGATATGTTTGTTGGTACAGGCGTTGTTGGTAATGGCGTTTATACAGGCACAGATCTTTCTTATGTAATTAAATATGCTGAGGGTAAACCTGAGAATGTAATAACTATGGCGCTATCTCCAAAAGCAAAAACGATTAGCGTAGATGATGCCAAAAATGGAGCAAAAGTGTATTCAAATGCTTTTTTTGACAGAGCATTTAAAAGGCCATACCAAAATCCACAAGCGGGTAGGTTTGTAGATTCATTTGGAGATTTAGATGAAGAAACATTTAGACAACTAGGCATAATTTATCAAGATCCAGGTAGATACGCGGCTTTAAATGGTTATGACGCAATCAAATATGTAGATGATGATGGAGGGGTGTTTGTGATACTAAACAGAGGGGCGCTAAGGGTGAAAGAATGATTACAGACCATGTAATAAGCATAAAATGGGCAACAGCAATTAACAGTTTCAAAGTAAACAAGATAGAAGATGTTCAAGTTCTTGATGAATTCAGGGATTGGTACACAAAGGCATCATCTATTAATGAAGTACCGCAACCATATAGAAACTGGGTACTAAACGGGCTGCCAGAAAAATACACAACACTAAAGCCAATAAAGGAGGCGTAATTAATGAACGAACAAGAAGAAAGTTGCGATCCAGTAGATTTTATAGATCCTGAAGAAGCAACATTACAAGAACTCTATTACTTGGCTGAGAGAGGTGTGCCAAAAGCAAAAGAGATAATTGAGCGTTATGAGAAAGAAGTTGATATTCTTATGGCTGAAGAAGCAATTAAAAAGTCAATGCAAGTGACTTGGACAGAGGTTTAAATGGCTTTAAAACAAACAAACATTACAGTTGGTAGTACACCTATATTGATTGCAAACAATGACGCTAAGGTAGGCAAGGTTAGATATTACATTGTAAATACTGGCGGTACACATGACGCTTTCATAGGTGATTCAACTGTTACCTCATCTACTGGGTATGTGATTGGTAAATTTCAATCAACTGGTGTCAATAATAGATTCCAAATAGATCTATATGCTGGAGAATCTCTTTTTGCAACTTGCGCTTCAGGTAATACAACTACTATTACGGTATTGAACGCGGGAAGTTAATATGGCAGAAGGTTTTGTACCACCACAAACGGTTAGAAGTAATGCTGCTCGCGGCTTAGAGTTACGCGAAAAATACGGCAGAGGTGGAACAGAAGTAGGTGTTGCCCGCGCTAGAGATCTAAAAAATGGTGCTGCACTTTCATTAAGAACAATCAACAGAATGGTTTCTTATTTTGCTCGCCATGAGGTTGATAAGAAAGGCGAAGGTTGGGGAAAAGACAGCGCAGGTTACATTGCTTGGCTATTATGGGGTGGTGACGCTGGGCGCTCCTGGGCAAACAGGATTGCAAGAGAAAACAAAAAGAAAACAACGGAGAAATCAATGATAAATGATTTAACAACAGCCTTTTTTGAGATTGTTAAGGCCGATAAAAATGATGATGGCACTTTAATGGTTTACGGCAAGGCAACAGATGATTCATTAGACATTGACCAACAAATTTGTGATCCAACTTGGCTAGATGATGCAATGCCAGAGTGGTTTAAGTCAGGCGGCAATATCCGCGAACAGCACAGCAACATTGCAGCAGGCGTAGCAAAAGAATATGAGAAGAAAAAAGACGGACATTACATACACGCTTTAGTTGTAGATCCAGTTTCAGTTAAGAAGGTAGATACTGGCGTACTTAAAGGTTTCTCAATTGGAATTAAAAACCCACGCGTAGTCCGCGATCAGAAAGCAGCCAACGGGCGCATAATTGATGGCAAGATTGTTGAGGTTAGCCTTGTAGATAGACCCGCTAACCCAAACTGCCAGTTAGTCCTGGCTAAGTCTGCTGAGGGTGAGAGTAATTTATTCAAGGTAGAAGAATTAATTGAAAAGGAAGAAAAGAAACCAAATTACGCAAACATTAACGCTGGTGGAGAGGGATCAGAGCCATCAGATAAAGAGTTATACAACCGCGTTAAGAATGAGGCTAAGGATAAGTTTGATGTTTACCCATCTGCCGTAGCAAACGCCTGGGTAGTCCGCGAATACAAGAAGCGCGGTGGAACTTACAAAAAGAAAACAGACAAAGGGGTAGATACCCTAGAATTACCTTACATAACTGAGGGAGAAGCCATGAGCAATTTAGTAGATGACATTATTGAGTTATCTAAATCTTATACTGGTGGCGATTTACTAAAGTTTGATAGAAATACTTATGACAATGCAAGACAAGCACTAGCACAATTAATTGCAATAGAAGCACAAGAAATGAATGAGGGAAGTAATGAAGAATCTTCTCTTACACACCTAATAGCCGCAGTCCATCACCTTTTTGCTTGGTATCAGGGTGAGGAAGCAGAAGGAGAAACAATGGAAAATGAAGATATAGAATTGGCGGCAGGTTCAGACAAAATGAACATTCAGCCAAAAAAGGGCGAATCTAAAGATGACTTTATGAAACGCTGCAAAGCAAAAGGTATGAATGATAAAGATGCAGGAATTTGTGCTGATAAATTCTACAAAGATGCACATAAAGTTTATGGTGATGATGATAAAGAAACATCAAAATCTACTGATGCAGAAGCAGCAGAATTAACAGAGCCAACAGAGGTTGCAGAAGTTACTGAAGAAGCACCTGTTGTTGAAGAAAAGAAAGAAGAAGAAGTAGCAGCAGTTGAAGAAACTCCTGCTGAACAAGTTTCTGAGGAAAAAATATCTTCAGAAGAAGTAGAAGCCATAGTAGAACAGGCAATAAAGAGCGCAACGCAGTCAATTAAAACAGAGATTGCTTCTCTAGTATCCGCAAAAGAGGCGGCACTGAGCAAAGCAGTAAGTTTAGAATCTGAGTTGGCAATTGCTAAATCTCTTGCGGTGGCTGGTGGTCCAAAACGAACAGGTACATCAGTGGCTCAGTCCAATGATTTGTTTGTCAAGGCCGCTACCTACAAAGCGAAAGCACAAGCAACAACCGATCCCGTACTTGCCAAGGGTTACAAGCAATTAGCAGATGAATTTTTTGCTAAAGCAAGCAATCCAGAAGCAACTAAATAACAATCTCTGAAAGGAATAACATGTCGCTTACAGCGCCTAAAGCGGTTGATCTATTTGGTGATACAACACCAGTAGAAGCCGCACAACGCATGGAAGAATTTACTTCTGAATTAGGTAAATCACTTTCTAATGCTTCAAGTGTGCCTGGTCAGGCTCCAACAGCCGATCCAATGTCACAGTTAGAGGCACTTGCATCAAGCAAGTCACTAACAGCAGAAGCATCAGCAGGGTTACAAAATGCACTTGCCGCACAAAGAATGGCAATGCAAGATATTCAAAAGGATATAACCCTTACATCTCCACTTAGCACATCTTTTGCTGCTTTTGACTTAGAAGCACCATCAAAGATGCTAACACCTCGCCCAACACCACTACGCAACAGAATTCCGCGTAAAAAAGGTGTCGGTACTTCACACCGTGTAAAGAGAATTACTGGTTACACAGGTACAGGTACAGGCGGACAAGGACAAATCTGGCCAGGAATCACTGAAACCACAACCAATACATTTGGTTCAATTGCTTTTGAGCGTGGTCCTAAGATCTCCTACACAGCAGATGATTTGATCCTGCCTTACAACTCATACTCACTATCAGATAGCGTTTCATTTGATGCTAACTTCTCAGGTCTTGGCTACCAAGATCTACGCCAACTATCATCAACTTCTACCCTATACGCAACAATGCTTATGGAAGAAAGAATGATGTTGATGGCTCGCGGAACAGCATCAGGTTACTCAGGCGCACTTGCTCAGGTAACTAGCGTAGTAACTGCTTCTCCAGTAGCAGGAACAGGTCAAACTGCTCTTGCATCAGGAACTTACTATGTAGTTGTTACAGCAGACGCAGGTATCTCAGGTAACGGATTTGGTGAATCTATCGCTTCTGCAATTGGAACTGAAACAGTCAATACTGGTGATGTTCTTGAAATTACATTCCCAGCAGTAGTTGGCGCACTTGGTTACAACATTTATGTTGGAACAACAACAGGTCTTGCTAACTTGAAGTATCAGGGAACAGTTAAGGGCGCATTAAAGGCAGTTATCAATGGTGCAGGAACAACCTCACTATTGGCTAACAACTTCGCGTTCTCAACAACTGGAGCCGCAGCAACTCGCGCAACAGCAGATACATCTGCCTATGCAACAGGATATGACGGAATTCTTCCAACAGTTCTTGGTCCAAATAGCGGATTCAACAACACAATCAACAGCACATTCTCAACTTCTAACCCAGGTGTTGAATTCCAGAATGTATTTGCTCAACTTTACGCAAATGTAAAGGCTGATCCAGATATGGTATTGCTCAACGGTAATGACCGTAAGCAACTATCAGATGCAATCAAGTCAGCATCAACAGCAAACTACCGTTTGGTAATCAACAATCCAGGTGAAGATGGAACTACTTATGGTTCTATCGTTACAGGTTTGCAGAATGAAGTAACAGGTAAAGCAGTAGATCTAATGGTTCACCCTTGGTTGAACTCAGGCGTTGCTCCTGTTCTTTCATTTACACTTCCAATTCCAGACACAGAGGTTTCAGATGTTTGGGCTAACTTCTTAGTACAGGATTACATGGGTATTCAATGGCCAGTAACCCAGTTTGCTTATGAGTTCAGCACATACTTCCGTGGAACATTCTTCTGCACCGCTCCAGCATGGAATGGCGCAGTTTCAGGAATCGTGACTGCATAATGTGTTTAGAATGTGGTTGTAATCAAGTAGAAAGCACACATGGCTTAAAGACAATTAGAGATTATGCTAATGTCGCAATGCCATCTAATGTATCTACTGCACAAATGGTTGAACCAACAGAAACACCTTAATTAACTAGAGATGGTGGTGCGTCATATAACGGGCGCACCACTATCTTTTTAAGGAGAGGCAATGGCAAGATATGTAGCACCTGATAAGGGTGTAAAAGAAACTGTAATTGGTAATAAAACTTACCGCCCAGATAAAGGCGGAATCTATAATGTAGAAAGTGCGCAACATGCTCGCGCTATGAAAGCCGAAGGTTATTTTGAAGCATCATTAAATCCCTATTCCCATGGTGACCGCAAAAGAGGATTTACTTGCGTACAATGTGGTTTTGAAGGCTGGTTTAGAAAATGTGGTAGGTGTGGTTGTGAGGATCAAACTCCTGCTAGAGATGGGGAATAAATGGCAATAGGTATAACAAGCCTAACTGGTTTCAACGAAAATCCTTACTTAACTGTCGCTGAATATAAAAACGCTCCTACATCTATTGATTTTGACAACCTTGTTGTAGGCGGAAACGCTAATGCGCAAGATGCTGAGTTGGCTCGCGTCATTTTACGCGCCACTTCATACCTAAATGAGTACCTAAACCAAGATTTAACCGCACAACTTGTGACCGAAACACAGAGGGTTAGATTCAATAATCAAGGTTATATTGCATTACACCCTAATAAAAACCCAATAATTTCATTAAATACTTTTGAGTTTGGCTCAACCCCTAATAATTTAACAACACTAACCGATCCATCAACATGTTGGTTTGAGAATCAACAAGTAATTATTCCTGTTTCAGATAGCCAATTAACTTATTCAAGCCAAGGGCCTTTAAGTTTTGGTGGCGCAGGAGCAGGCACACCTGTATTTGTGAAATATAGTTATGTCGCTGGTTATGTAAATACAACTCTTTTAACACAAGCATCAGCAGGCGCTACTTCCTTAACCGTAGTAAATGGTTCTGGATTCATTGCAGGTCAGCAATACAGAATTTATGATGGAGCCAATACAGAAACAGTAACCGTAGCAAGTAGTTATACCTCTGGTTCTGTAACCGTTCTATTAACCTCTGCACTAGCCTTTACACACGCTGCTGGCGTTGCGGTAAGCAATTTACCAAGCGCAATTAAACAAGCCTGCATATTGGCCACAACGGCCTTTATTAAGGCAAGAGGCGATAACTCTTTAACTATGTCAGTAACAACTGCTCCATCAGGAAACATAAGTGGCGCTCAACGATATGGCTCAGATTTAAAACTAGCCTTAGATATGGTTTCTCTATACAGAAGGATTAGGTAATGGCAGGCCGCACAGGGGTACGCGCTACCCTTTACAACTTTTTATTAACACCTCCAATTGCAACCTTAAATCAAGTATTTAAATCTTTTCCTAAACGCATTAACTATCAAGTTAATTCACAACCAGGACAACTTTCAAGAGCGGCTGCCGTAATTTATATTGCAGCAGAGAATGAAACCCGTCTTGCAATTGGTGGAGCCACATCTGGTTGGAAGCGTGTTGATTACACCATAATTCTTCAGGTTTACCAACACTCATTGCAACGAAATTCCGAAGATGCTATGACTGATTTTGATACCCTTATAGATAACATCAAAACAAGGTTGAGATCAGACCACAATTTTGGCGATACAACTGGAACTTTAGTTTGGCAAGGAGCAGAGCCACGCATAACTACCCGTTATGGTGAACCAGCCACCTCTAATGAAGGCGCTACGGAAACCTTTGCTGAGATAGAATTTGATGCAACAGAAATGATTCAAGCATAAGGAGCATGATGAGATATACATACAATGGATCAAGTGAACGCGTGTTTCCTACGCTTGGAATCACGGTAAAAAAAGGTGACCAGTTTGACGCACCAGAAGATTTTTCTCACCCTGAATGTTCAGCAGGTGAAGCAAAATCATTTACTAAATTAAGTTCAACACCAACCCCGTCTGCCGCGTCAGACAAGACACTAGGAGAGTGAAGTAATGTCAGTACAACAATCCGTACGAAGTTACCTCGGTATTGCTAAAGAAGTTACCAAGGGAACAGCAGTAGCACCAACAGATTATATTCCTGTTGCTAAAGATAGTTTAAAACCAGCAGATATTATTGATCCGCTCTATGACACTGGTTTGCGTGGTTCAAATATAGTTAATTACAACTATATTCCAGGGCGCACACGCTCAACTTATGATTTTGGTGGAGCCGTATTTGCTGACACTGTTGGCTATGCACTCGCTGGACTTTTAGGTTCAGTAGCAACAACAGGTTCTAGCGCACCATATACACACACTATTTCATTAAAGAATAGTGCAGTTGCAGCAGCAGATGACCAACCAATTTCTTACACACTGACTGATTTTTATGCAGCAGCAGTACGCGCTTATCCTGGTTGCCAATTTTCTGATTTCTCATTGAAATTTAATGCAGATGGCATGTTGGAATATGATGCAAAAACAACTGGTTTCTTATCAGCATCAGCATCAACCCCAACACCATCATTCTCAACAGTTCTTCCAACTCCAGTTTGGCAAGGCACTGTTTCTATTGGTGGATCAGCAGTTTCAACAGCAATGACAGGTAACATTGATATGACTAGAAATGTAACACCTGTTTATGGCATTTCACAAACTCAGAATCCATTCCAAGTATTCCTTGGCCCACTAGAAACAAGCGGTAAATTCACTTTCATTATGGAAGATAACACCGAATTAACCCGCTATTTAACTAACACACAACCTGCAATTGTTCTTAACTGGGCTTATGGTTCAGGAGCAACAGCAGTTCAGATCCAGGCAACAATTACAAAGGGCGCATATACAGCCGCAGTAATTGAACGCGGAGATGATTTTGTGAAAGTTACATGTGACATCAATGCACAAGGTAACACTACTGATGCTGGCTCAACTGCTGGATTCAGTAATATTAAGTGGGTACTTCAGAACGCTAAGGCCTCTGGTACATACGCTTAATTAGTTCCAGAACAGGTGGGTCAGTGATTGCGAACGCCTTCCCGCGATTCTGCCCACCTGTTCCTTTTAGGTTATGATGTACGGAAGGTAACTAATTAGGAGGCATGTATGTCAAAGAAAATAACACTACCATCAGGCGCAACCGTAACTTTAAAAGATGCAACTTTATTGCGCGTAAAAGATCGCAAGCGTGTTTTAAAAAGCGCTGATGCTGAAGGCGGAGATCTATCTAAAGCCCTTGCTCTAGGTGATGCTTTAATTGCAATGCTTGTTGAAGAATGGTCTTTTGAAATGTTAATTCCTGCATTAAAAATTGACAACATTGATGAATTGGAAATGAAAGATTACGATTATTTAGTTGAGCAAACTAAAGATGCGCAAAAATATTTGTTCCCTGCATTATCTGAAACAGAACAGAATGAGGCAGACCCAAAAGCCCTTACCGAAAACTCCAAAGGCTAAAATGGCTTTTGGAAGGCGGGCAACGGCATGAAGGTTTTGATTACCCTGACCAACAGTGGTACTACTTTCAAATGGCGGACCGATTTGGCTGGACACCAGAACAGGTAGATAATTTGCCAGTAGAAACAGCAGATTGGTTAATAGCCATTGCTACAACTGTTGAAAGCGTGAAGGCTGACAGGATCAAGGATTTATGAGTGGTGGAGCAATTGTTGTCACTAATCTTGATGATGTCTTGCGGGCTATTGATAATGTTGGATCTGATATTGAGCAAGGTGCAAAAATTGGTATTGGTAGAGCGGGTTTAGCAATTGAAAGACAGGCTAAATTAAATGCTAGTAATGGAACGCGTGTAAGAGAAGGTAACAAAATAATTCCACCAAGGCACATTGGCCCAAGCGGTCAAGGTCCAAATGTAATTACAGGTAACCTAAGAAGATCTATAAAAACATCAGTGCGTTATGGATTTGGTACTTACATAGCAATTGTTGGTGCATCAATGGAATATGCAAGGGCAGTTGAAATGGGCAGTCCACGCTGGAAATCTGGCGTAAAATATCCATACCTAGAACCAGCCGCTATGAGTTTAATCCGATCTGGACAAATTCAAAGAATTTTTGTTGGCTCAATTAAAGAAAAAATGAGGGGATAAGATGGCTGAAGCAATCCCCCCGATTCTAATAAAACTTGCTGCTGATGTTAATGATCTAAAAGCAGGATTAGCCCAAGCACAAAATAGCCTTAAAGGTTTAGATGATAATGTCAAAAAAACAACTGGGGGTATGACCAATTTTATTGGCAAACTTAAATCTGTTGGTGCAGCCCTTGGAGCCACATTTGCCGCTACACAATTAACATCATTTGCTAAAGATACTGTTATGGCAGCCTCTAGCATGGCTGAATCTGTATCTAAAGTTAATGTTGTTTTTGGTGAGGGTGCAGCAGAAGTTTTAAAATTTGGTCAAGGTGCAGCAGAAAATTTAGGTATTAGTAATCAAGCAGCCATTGAAGCAGCAGGAACCTACGGAAACTTATTCCAAGCATTTGGTCTAGGCCAAGGGCAAGCGCAAGATATGTCCACATCTTTAGTACAACTTGCAGCAGATATGGCCTCATTCAATAACACCAGTATTGATGATGCGATTCTTGCTTTAAGATCTGGTTTATCAGGCGAAACAGAGCCGTTAAAGAAGTTTGGTGTTGCTTTATCTGATGTGCGTTTAAAGACTGAGGCTATGTCTTTAGGCTTAATTAAAAATACAAGCCAAGCATTAACACCTGCTGCCAAGGCACAAGCGTCTTATTCATTAATTATGAAAGATACTGCTTTAGCCCAAGGTGATTATGCGCGTACAGCAGATGGTACTGCAAACACCATGAAAACATTGCAAGCCAAATTCCAAGATGCCAAGGTTGCTTTAGGTGATGCTTTAATGCCCGCATTTAGAGGGCTGCTTAAAATTTTGAGTTTATTAATTCCAGTATTAAAAGCCATAGGTAACTTTTTTAAAAATAATAAAGATGAAGTAAAGGCTTTTGCAATCACTATTGGTGTTTTAACTACTGCTTATGGTGCATATTTATTAGTTACTAACGCTGCCACTATTGCAACTAAAGCACTAAGCGTTGCCATGAAAGCCAACCCAATAGGCCTTGTTGTTGTTGCAATTGGTTTATTAGTTGCAGGATTTGTAAAACTTTACAAGAACAATGAAGCATTTAGAAATGCAGTTGTATCTATGGCTAAGGTTGCAATTAGAGCGTTTGCTGCAATCATTCCTATGGTTGGTCAAGTATTTGAAGCAATAATGAAGATTAGCACTGGGCCTTTACGCTTACTGTTATTGGCTATGTCTAAACTGCCAGGCGTAGGAAAGTATGCAAAAGAAGGTTTAGATTTTATTAATAAAGGATTAAATGGCATATCTGATTTTGCTGATAAGGCTGCTAAAAAAGCAAATCAATTGGCAGATAGCCTAGGTAAAGTAAATAAAGAAGGCGCTAAAACTAAAGATGCAATAATCAAGCGCCCACCTACTAGCAGTATTGATCCTAATGAAGTTAAAGAAAAGGCTGCTGCTGAGAAAAAGCGCTTGTCTGAAATTAAGTCTTTACAAAAGAAATTTGAATCTGAGCAAAAACAATTGGCTGGATTTGAAGAAAAGAAAGCCAAATTGATTGCGGATTACCAAAAAGATGTGGCAAAGCGTAATGCCAAATATGATGAAGATGTAATCAAGGCTAAAGAAGAAAGCGCTAAAAGAATTCTTCAAATAGAAAAAGATTACAACAAGCAAATATTAGATGCTCAAAAAGATGCCGCAGAAAAACGCAGAGAGATTATCCAACAGTCTATTGACCGTCTAAGAGATGTATTTAGATCTGCCTCTGCTGTTGATGTTGGCAAGATGTTTGCTGATTTATTAAAGGGTGAGGATCCAACTAAAGCCACCACTACAACCCTTGTTGATAAATTTAAACAACAGTTAGCGGATATTAGAACACTAGCGGCAAATGCTACCGCTTTATCTAATAAAGGATTTAACCAGGTATTTGTTGAGCAGGTAGTAGCCCAAGGCACTGAAGTAGGCAACAAACTTGCCCAAGAAATATTAAATTCAACACCAGAAACAATTACAGAATTACAAAGTTTATTTACTGAAATTCAAAAAACATCTGAAACTGGTGTAGATGTTCTTGGTAAAACCATGTATGAAAAATTAGGTTTAGCAACAGAAGAACTAAAGGCTAACTATGTAAAAGTAGGAACAGAACTTAATGAAGCCCTGGCTCAATATGCTGTTGATTTTGCTGAGGCAATGACTGAGGCTAGAACAGATTTAACTGACACTCTTGCTGAGTTAAAGAAAGATTTACAAATTGATCTTGCTGAAATGCAAGATGCTTTCCATGTTGCACTAGCGGAAATTAATAAAGATATTGCAGAAACTATTGCACAAATTAATGCTTTAATGGCTGCCTTGGCTGCTTTAGGCGCAATGACTGGATTAGGTGGTGGTGGTGGTGGTGGTG
>Ga0247723_1000200_pt1 | contig 38477 bp, 75 predicted proteins | sample MSEWelMarce5H_FC_FD_189079 | JGI IMG/M metagenome (GOLD analysis project Ga0247723, IMG submission 189079) | Subsurface sediment microbial communities from gas well in West Virginia, United States - MSEEL Well Study Marcellus 5H_FC | ecosystem: Environmental > Terrestrial > Deep subsurface >... | reverse complement strand
AGCCGCCCAAACGGCGGTCTAGGGCGTCCCACCATAGTACGGAATCAGCAGTTCTAAAGCGGCAATGATTTTAACGTTATTCACAACATCTTCTGGATGCAACCATTTTCCTTCTTTATAATCTTCAAGTTCTTTCCGCAAATATTTTAGTTGGTCTTGCAGGTTCAACAGAGTAATTCTGTCGGCAGTATCATAATCAATTGTAAGTCCGTTACTCATGTTTACCTCGGAAAAAACTTTCTAGTAATTTCATCCGCACAGTAGTGCCCATCCATACCTTGGTCGCCAAGTTTCTCGCAAATGTTTAGGCATTGCATAACAATCGCTTCAACAAATTGTTCCACTTCTGCACGTTGAACAGGACCAATTGTATACAGGTTCCAGATGCGTTCATTCTGCATAGCAAGTGATTTAATCAATTCTTCATTCATTCTTCTTCTCCAAACTCTTGTGTTATCTGATTCACCATATCACACATGCAACTAAAACAAGTTGGACAGAATGATACACTTAGCATACCAAAGTAGCCGTGTATGCCGCCTTCGTCATCGGTGAATGAGCAATTACAAACACTACATTTGTTCATGCGAATTCCTCAATGTCGAATTTAGTCATAACGATTTGACCTTTTACTTTCTTTGGATAGAATTCGGGTGTTGTCATTGTCTCAGCAACAAGAATCTTACCAATTGCAATCCATTCAACGAGTGGCATTGCAGTATCAGTATACGCTTCAAGATATTCTTGGCATTCAGTAAAAGTTTCAAATTGCTTAGAGTCAAGTGTGTTTGTCAGTTTTGGTTTTGCGAGTAACATAATAATTTATTCCTTATAAACAAGTGATGAGGTACCGTCATATCGTGAAATGTCTTCGTTCCATGAAGGAGGTTGTCCACATTCAAAATGTGCTACATCCCGACCTTCGATATCTTCTTCAACATTTAAAACGTCAACTTCGTCAACGTAGTGCCAATCATTGCACCATTCACAATATACTTTAAATCTATCGTTTGCCATTTGGCGTTTGCTTTGAAAGCCAGTCATGTTCACTCCGCAGAAATTGGATCTAAACAAAATTGTGCAAAGTCTTTCCATGTGCCATCAAAGATAACTTGATTGTGTCCGCTATCATATACAGTATTGCAATTCTGCACAATCACTTTGTCTTCATACACATGGTATTCATAATCTTGCCAGTGGTCACGACCGACCATTGGTGCATAGATATAAATTCCACCAACACCGTGTTTCAATTGAACAACTAATTGTGCGGCAAGGCAACTCATGCCATTTGCTTCCATTGAATTTTGTTCACCATAGCCATTGACAATGGTTTTAGAATTTAAAAACTGAGCCAGTTCATGTCCATGCCCTGAAGGATATCCATCGTATTGACGATAGATGCACATGATTGGTTCAGATTCACCATTGAGACCACTAGAATCATAAACAAAAGTTAAAGACCGAGTACCCATTATGCATTCTCCTTTGCCATATCATAACCATTCATAAAATCAGCATTGGAAAACAACATGTCATTCCAACGCTTCTCAACAATTTTCTCGACCCATTCAACTGGACATCCAACTTGCTCTGCAATTTCTTCGCAAAGCATAACTGTGGTGTCCAGCAGTTCATTAATTTCAATTTCAATGTCGCTCATTATGAATTTTCTTTCATTGCATTAACACCAGAAAACAAGAGTGCCAGACCAGCGCCAGCAAGAATCATTTCAATTATTAGATTGGCATTGGGATCGATTTCGATACTACCAACAGCACCAAAGACAATCAGAAAACCAACAATCATTCGAATAGAACCACGCATTAATTCCAACTCCTAACATTAAGTACTTCAATTTCAACAAATTCATCTTCAGCATCATCAGGTATTTGCTTTTCAATGGTATTAGCAAAATACACGGCGGCATCATTGTTATCAAATGCCTTCAAATTGACCCAACCATTCTCAGGACTAAAACTCTTAACGATATAAACTTCCATTTTAATCTCTTTTCAACTGAACAAATTCTAGTATAGCACAATGGGAAACAATGTCAACAACTATTTTCAAGACTGTTGTTTTCTTGCAACACCAGAAATTTGCCACAATTTCTCTTCACCTTCATAATCGTATGCGTGGACAAAAAGTTTTTGTCCGTATGCTTCGATAGTACCCCAATTATCATAAACATTATTCGGGTCTGGTTCTACAGTAACGTTCCGCATAATTTCACAATACCCTTTTTGTCCCGTAGGCAATTTGCTTTTAAAATATTTGTAATTATCGGGATAAGTGATAAAGATTTTAGATTTCATTTTAAGCGGCCATCAACATAAGAATAGGATATTTCACAAAACCAGTGGTATCTTTTTTTGCTTTGCCTTTTGCATACAAACCAACGACAACACCTTTAGGGTCAAGGAAACGCAAATCGGATTCGTCACCATTGAAAACTGGCATACCCATATAAGTCTCAGGCATTGGCAAAGTTTTCTTAATACCGAACACGGTAGCAACATTATAACCTTGTTGAATTGCTTTTGCAACATCGGCATCATTGCCATCAGCGGCAGAGAATGTCAGGTGGTAGTTGGCGATATCAACAATTTTACGACCAAGTATTTTGGTGTAGTCATAGAATTGGACTTCAGGAAAAGCGGTGAACATGTTACGGAACAATTGACCGTTACGAACAACCTCATACTTTTCAAACGCAAGGTCAGAAGTACCATTCAAACGGAACACAGGAACAAGGTTCATCCGTTTGCTTTGCTTAATTGCTAATTCAATATCAGCAACCAGCAGGTTCATAAATTGAATACGGTCTTCGAAAAACATTTTGGTTTTACGAATACGTGCCTTTTGAATAACGTTAGTGGTTTCGCCACGCTTAAACATACCACCACGACCAGCGGTGTTCAAACAAGCGGCAGTACAACCAGCCGTGCGCTTGGCGCAAGTTTCATAACCGCTCAAGTTGGCAGGCGCAAGGTGCAGAATGTAGGTATTGTAACCTTGTGACATTCCTTTCAGAACCTTGGGGTTTCCAGTAGAGAGCAGTTTCATAAATTTCCTTTGTTTTCTCAATCAACAAAGTCTATTGTACTCTCATTAGGGTATATGTCAACAACTATTTTCAAGAATGTTGCAGAAAAACAACGCAAAAAACCGCCTTTTGGGCGGTTTTTCTAGTCTCGGAGGGGTAGGAATACAGTCTAAAGCGGAAAGCCGCCCAAAAGCCTGGTTATGGGGTTGCTTTGTGCCAATTTTTGATTGCGTTTTCTAAGTCTTTGAATGCTTCATCCTCTTCATTGCTAGTAATTGTGACTGTACTACCTTGGTTCTCAGATGTAAAATTCATATTATCATAGAATGGTTGCCCGTTTTCGAATTGATAATTGTTTTCGGTGTCAACCAATTCTACTGGCAAGTCATCTTTAACGCAATCCCATACTGTTTGAAATTTTTCATACAATGTAGAATCGATATCGTCAATCATACCGTCCATTGTGTAGATTGCAGATTGCAATACTTTAATGTCCACATAATTTTCTGTGCCAGCGACAAGAAGTTTAAAGAGATTTTTAAATTCTCCAACTCGAATGATTGCAGATTCTAGGTCAGTTAATTCGCTCCAGTGTTTCATATCGACTCCATTTTCATTTGTTGATTGTTTTGTCGTGGTGGTTGTTCACGAACAGATTCTTTGATAGTGTTTTGAAATTTACTAACACTACTATCTATAAGCATTGCAATTCCGGAAGTTCCTGCTGTTGCAAGAAAGATACCAACAGCACATCCACATAGAAATTTCATCATGCTATCTTCCAATCCATTTCATCACGAATCTCTACAGATTCAGAACCATCATATTCGTGAATGCGAAAAGCAGTACCAACAGGCAACCATTGAATTGTCAAATCGTCTGCACCACCACAGTATGTGTGTGGATGAATAGCAGTAACATATGATTCAATCGCTTCTACTGAATCGCCACGTTCAACCATAGTAACTAGTGTTGGATCAAAGAGCATAAAGTCACGATTATCTTCTTCACCACTATATGCCCATGTTGACCAACCAGCACCGAATCCTGGAGATACTAGTACTGCAACTTTTCCATCACGAATAACTTTGTTCATTAGTCCACCTTCATCGCATTCAATTCATTAATTTTTTGTGTTTCAATCTTACCAGTTTCTTTATCTAACTCACGAAAAGATTTAGATGCACGTAGTTGTGCATAGAGTGCGGCGTTACGTTGAATTTCAGCAAGCATAATCTTGTTTGATTCGTCAGCAGAAAAACGCAAGCGAACGAATGAACGAAAGCCACTACCTTCTTTTACAACAATAAAGTTAGTGCGTTGCACACCAACCAGATTTACTTTAGCAACAATCAATCGTGTAGTACGTTCAATGTCAGCATTAGCAACACCTTTACCTAGCACACCAGATTCAACTGCAAAGTCTTTCATCATAGCACTAGTGTATGAAGAATAGTTGGAAGCAAGTTCACGTTTAGCAGATAGCATTGCTTTGTCTACAGCGAATTGAAAATCGTTTGAGTATTCAGTACCAACACCATAGATAGCGGAATCGTCTTTCTTTGGTGCGTCAGCATACCACTTAGGGTAGTCAACTTCGTTACTAAACATTTTCGTTTCACTAACACTCGGACCATCTTTGATAGTGCTACATGCGCTTAATGAAATTACAAACGGCAATACTGCATAACATAAAAACTTTTCCATAATTTACTTTCCCACATTCTTAATGTATTGACCTGCTTGATTCAAGTCTTGTCCAGCACCTTGCAGAGTGCCACCCACAGTACCACAGCCAGTTAAGGCTACTAGTACACCCATAATAAAAAGAGACTTCATTTCACTACCTTTCAATGCTCACATGATGATTAATAACTTTCCGACTGTTAAAAGGAATGTCCTTTACCAGCGAATCAAACTCCATTGTACTATACCGACTCTTAAAAGTCAAATTCTTATCGGTAAACAAGAACACAAGCAACTCATTAGAATGACCTTTGCCAATTGGCAATTCAGCTTGCATTTTGTATCTAGCAGATGGAATTTGAACCTGTTTATTAATCTCCAGTACTTTGTCAGTATAAACCATTTGATACTCTTTGTCAACTAGATTAAAAACACCAACGGTACCAGTAATCCCAGAGACAGCTTGAAAGACAAATCGTTCTCCAACTTTCAATTGATTCTTACCTTCAACATGAAACTTCATTGTATTGGTAATCTTCTCTACGTCAGCCACAATGTCAACTTCACATACTTGCCGATTTCTATCAGGATAAACTTGTTTGTCTTTCTTGATAATGGTTTTAATTTCACCACTCACTTCAGTATATAAAGTTGATAGTGTCGTACACTTCTCATCTTTACAATTTTCGTTTGTTGCGGCTTCAATCAATTCACCAACAAAATTCGCAATTGCATTTTGCTTTGCTTTTTCTTCAGCAAGTCTACATGCAACATTCTCAGCAGTATCAGGACCAAATGAATATTCACCAGTACCCGATACACGTTCAGCATGTGCAAGAGTACTCACACAAAGCAAAGTCATAACAAATAATTTACGCAACTTTCAATCCTTTCAATCTATCTGCCGCATATGATGCCGCAAACGCATTCGGTTTAACCATAGGAACAACATTACATGTTCCTTTGATGTATCCCATTGCTTCATTAATAACACAAGAACTACCATGCAACTCATTCGGATTAATATCCAAATGCACTTCTACATCACGACCTTCAAGTACATCTGCAAGTTTGATATACAACTCAGAAAGTTTATACACTTCGTTCATTAAACGATATCTTGGACGATTAACTTTTTGGTCATAGTCACGTTCACGCTGTACTTCACCAAACAATTTGCATCCATTATTTCCGTTGATGTGAATTACAATAGCAAGTATGTAATCCGCATACCAAAGTCCACCTATGTTAAATCTTTCGGAATCACAACCAATATAGATTTTAGTCTCTGGTGTTTGATTTTCTATGAACTGCCGCACCTCTTCTAAATCTAATTTACGCACAACGCACTCCTTAATAAAACATGGTAGGCTGAGAGGGAATCGAACCCACACTCAAAGGATTATGAGTCCTCTGCTTTAACCGTTAAGCTATCAGCCCATATTGGTACGAGAAGAGGGACTCGAACCCTCAATCCTTGCGGCGGGAGATTTTAAGTCTCCTGTGTATACCATTCCACCATTCTCGCATAACTGGCCTGACTGGAGGGATTCGAACCCCCGACCGACGGATTAGAAATCCGTTGCTCTATCCTACTGAGCTACAGTCAGAATTAATTTCTATACACGTAGTATAGTTTATATTGATTTATAAGTCAAGTGGAGCGGGGTAGGAGAATCGAACTCCTGACTTCAGTTTGGAAGACTGAGGTAATACCATTTTACGAACCCCGCATATTTTTGGCTACCCACCAGGGACTCGAACCCCGACCAACGGTTTTGGAGACCGTGATGCTGCCATTACACCAGTGAGTAATTATGGATTCTTTGCAGAATGTGGTACGTCAAACACGAATGTAATTCTGTCTACTGTACCATTGTTCCACGCAGAATGATATTTCTTATTATCGAACCAGAAAAATGTTCCTGGTTCTATTTGTATTTCTTCACCATCTACTTCATATAAGTAAGTGCCTTGTAATGATAAATGATATCTGTCTCTTGTTGCATAATATGTGCCATCATCAATGTGGCGTCCAACACTATCGTTCGGATTCAACTTGAAGAATGCGGCTCTTGAAGTTTGCGTAATGCCGTGCTTCTTAAGATACTTTCTCACTTCTGTATACTTATCATAGAGTGGTGTGCGTCTTTGCAAATCGGAGTTTTTAGGATTCTCATCTGGACTACGAACCATCGCCATGACTAAAGGAAGAAACCCATATGGGTTTTGTTCTCCGCCAATCTTAGAATACGTAGAAACTGCTTGCCAATCTTTATCTTCAATCTGTTCTAGAATTTTACTTATGTCAATTCCAGTTTCAATGAATCTGAAGTTACTCATCACCATACTCCATCAATTGCATGTCTTCAGTACTAGGAAAATTATATCTATCAAAGTGGTCAAAATTAGTTTTACCAATTGGCATAATGTTCACGCCAACAATGATTCTATAATTACAATCAGTAGGACTTGTTTGGTGCGTTGCCCATGCGGGAAACATAACTAACGTTCCTGGAACAAAAGGTAACTCTTGTTGCGACTTCAACATCAATTCATTCTTACCTGAGATTGCGGGTTGCAATACATATTTCTCTGCACTTAGATTCGGGAATACTGTTCCGCTTGCATTACCATCAGCATCAAACAAATGAAATGAACCACCTAAGAAACTATTCGCATGACTGTGCATATGATGAAACCCACCAGCTTTTTGTCTAGTAGCCCACATACTTGTAATGCCACATGAATCAGAGTAACCCATATCATCCATTGCATACTTACCACAACTGTGAATGAAGTCTGTTAGCTTCTTTACTTTAGCGTCTTTGTGTAAGTTTGCTCTAGTGATTTGAAGCCCATTCTTCTCACGTTCAGAAAGATATAGATTATCTTGTGCAAGATATCGCACTAAGAACTCTTGGTCATTCTCAAAGTCTGGATAGTGAAATCTCCAGACTGGAGTGTAGAATAATTTATGTAATTCGACTTTCATTTGTTCAATTGCCTGAACTTAACTTCTTTAGTTTCTTCATTGTACTTATGAATTGCTTCATACTCATCATCATACAAACCCAACTCTTCATTGGCTGTATGCAACTTGTCTAACGCATCTTGTCGTTTCTTATTGAATTCTTCGTAGCCTTCTTTAGTGCCCAATTCATATCCTTTGTCAGAATGAATTTCTTCAGCCGCTTTGATATTCTTGCGAAAGATTGCATCAAAGTTATTTGCAAATTCTTCTTGACTCACGCTAAATGGACGTGGTGCGCTTCCTTTTCCACCATCACTCATAAAATCACCCTATGATATTCGTAGTTAACTGTGTCCTCATTCTCTCTGAAAACAACTGCACCATTACGCAAATGAAAACGTTTAGCCATTTCAGTCTTTGGACTTAGCGTAACGTATCTTTGAATTTCTGGTTTGTTTTCTTTGATATGTCTAACTGCATCAAAAATTAATGTGCGACCGGCACCTGGAGCATAACTCCAAATGGTATAAAAAATTGCAACAACAGGTTCAGATGATACTTGAAATAACTCTGTTTCTTTTGTTGGAATTTCTGTTTGATAACTTACACATGTAATTGCTTTCACTTGTTCATTTTCATCACGCAACACAAAGATATCTTTGTTGTCGCCAACTCTGTCAACATGTGGAATGTGAGGACGCACAGGATCCTCACTTAACATATTCATTACACTATCAGTAAATGATTTTATTAGATATAACATTTTATACTTTCACTCTTATATTGTTTTTATACTACTACATTAATGGTGGAGGATGGGAGGATCGAACTCCCACTTCATGCTTGCAAAGCACATGTGCTCCCATTATCACTAATCCCCCAAATTGGTCTCGGTAGCAAGAATCGAACTTGCGCCTCATGGTCCCAAACCACGAATGATACCATTTCACCATACCGAGATATTTATATATTTGTTAAGTGTACTATCGCATGTTTAAGAGACTGTTACTTGACTCTCACATTCTATTGCAGTATGCCCGTAGCCATCGGATTGGATTGCATAGAAGGATGGTTATTCACCTTGATAGTTAGGCTGTCGGCTAAACACTTTCTCACACACACTTAACAAATATGGTGCCGGATGTCTGGTTCGAACAGACGACCTATCGCTTACAAGGCGATTGCACTACCGCTGTGCTAATCCGGCTAAACTTAAATTATTCTTTCCATTATATTCTTAGCTAAGTTATCTACATCGGCTCTTGTTGTGCCTCCGAGAATAACAATTGCATACTGCTCACCATTCTTATGTACTATCATCACAAGACACTTACCAGCCGCATTTGTTGTGCCAGTTTTAGATACTTCAATGATATCATATTTGTTCATCAACTTCACGTTAGTGTTATTGACTAGAATGTGTTTCTCTCTATTCTTCTTATCTACAACTTTCAAATCGTATCTACTTAATGCAGATATCTCACGTATCTTATCATGCTTATATGCATCTGTCAACATGATAACTAAATCTCTTGCGGTACTAATGTTCTTTGCACTTAGACCAGACGTATCATCAAATTTTGTATTGTACATCTCAAGCGCAATTGCACGTTTGTTCATTTGATAAACGGTCCATAGTTTACCACCCATGCTTTCTGCTAATGCTTCTGCGGCTCTGTTGTCACTTTTCACCAGCATCAAATTCAATAACTCTTCTCTAGTGAACTTCTTGTGTGAGTAGAACATTCCTTTGTATGGAACTTTCTCATCTAACGAAACTCCACTCTCAAGTAACACCAATGCAGTCATCAATTTCGTAATGCTTGCTATTGGTCTCATTTTATCAATTTCAGCATCAACAATTGGATACTGTTTAGTAATGTTGTATGTGTAGACTGTAATAGCACCAGCACTAGCACTCAAGCACGTAAACAAAATTAGAGACAAGATTATTTTTTTCATATTCTTCTTTGTAATTGGCTCCTCAGCGTGGGATCGAACCACGGACACCTTGATTAACAGTCAAGTGCAACTACCGCTGTGCTACTGAGGAATAAAAATGGTTGCGGGTGAAGGATTCGAACCTTCGTCTCCCAGGTTATGAGCCTGATAGTCTGACCTCTGACGTAACCCGCTATAATATATATGTATGGAGTGAGTGACAGGACTCGAACCTGCATTATTCAGATTTGCAATCTGCTACCTAACCATTCGGCGCACACTCACATAAAACTTGGCGGTCTGTAGGAGAATCGAACTCCTGTAAGCGGATAGACAATCCGCAGTAATAACCACTATACGAACAGACCTAAACTTGGTGGAGTAACTTGGAGTCGAACCAAGAATGTTTACCACAAGGGGACGGATTTACAGTCCGCCGATGCACACGCCATAGCATCAATTACTCCATTAACTCTGGTACACGATAGGAGAATCGAACTCCTCTTGCAGGGATGAAAACCCTGAGTCCTAACCGATAGACGAATCGTGCATACTTTTTTAATCTATGAATAGAGTATAACACTCTACACACTTTTTGTCAACTACATTCTTGGCAGAGAGTATGAGATTCGAACTCATGCACCGCTTTCGCAATGACAGTTTAGCAAACTGCTGGTTTAACCACTCACCCAACTCTCTATAATTTTGGCGGAAGACAGAGGAGTCGAACCCCATCCCATTTCTGAGAACCTAGTTTTCAAGGCTAGTCGGCGGACCATCCCACCTGCATTATCTTCCATATCTTGGTGCAACCTAGAGGAATCGAACCTCTTTCAATGGCTCTTCAGACCACCGCTATGACCACATCAGCTAAAGTTGCATTGGTGCGCCCTGAGAGAATCAAACTCCCACTTCAACGTTCGTAGCGTTGTGTAATATTCATTTTACTAAAGGCGCATAATCTGGTGCCCCAAGAGAGACTCGAACTCTCACGCACTAGGCACTGGCTTCTAAGACCAGCGTGTCTACCATTCCACCATCGGGGCATTTGGTGCTCAGTACAAGAATTGAACTTGTAATAAACGCTTATCAAGCGTCCGTTATACCATTTAACTAACCGAGCAAAATCTGGTACCTTGTGACGGGATCGAACCGCCGACCTTCTCCTTGTAAGGGAGACACTCTACCGCTGAGTTAACAAGGCATGGGGTGTCTAATGAGGATCGAACTCATACGGAGGGAATCACAATCCCTAATGCTACCACTACATCATAGACACCATATAAAAACACATTACTTTCTCTTTATATGCCACGGACGCCTCGTGTACGGCAATGTGTTTTTATATGGTAGGGGCACCGAGAATCGAACTCGGATTAATAGGTTAAAAGCCTACTACTCTAGCCGTTGAGTTATACCCCCAAATTGGTGGTGACAGTTGGATTCGAGCCAACGACCTACTGCGTATGAAGCAGTTGCACTACCGCTGTGCTATGTCACCTTTTATTTGGCAGAGGGTACAAGGATCGAACTTGTGCTAACAGAGTCAAAGTCTGGTGTGCTACCGCTACACTAACCCCCAACATAAAAAATATGGATGCAAATTGTTAAAGAACGTTTTTGTTATATTCGATGATATACACAAAGAAAAACCCCCTAGAGTTTTCTGTCTCTAGGGGGCTTGTCTTTATATTCTCTATGGACTTTTTTGGTCCTCAGGTATAACAAGCCCCCACTAGTGGTGAATGGCAATCGGATTTCTCAAAGCGAGAAATACTCTGCCACGTAATCGGCATATAATTTCTTGTTGAGAGTTTCGATATTAAATTCATTTTAGTTTACTGTTTCTTCGTTAAAAATATTAGACCATTTCTGGAGTTTTGCTTTCTTGTTTGCGGATGCTCTATCTACTTCATCAATGTTAATGATACCTGTTTCAATCATCAATTGAATCATACAAAATAAATCACCAACTTCTTCTGTCAATCTGTCTCGGTTGGATGCACCATTGTGTTCACCATCTAAACCAAACCTAAAAACTTTACTGATTGCCTGTGTCACTTCGGCACATTCTTCTTGTGCAATGAGTAAAACTTCTTTTTCAACACTATTCATTATCTAACCTTTTCTCAATTCATAAAATGCTCTGCGAACCTCGGCGGTAATTATAGAACATCAAGATATGACGCTATCATACCCATCACACGTTCCTTCCACCCGCTTCCCGACAGGCTCCGTTCTCGCATTGCCAGCGGCCTTTCGGTTCAAAGACTACCACCCGTAGTTGTCACGCTACTTCTTATCCTGTGGGTCACAGTATTCGGAGACTAACCCGAAACGTTCTTTAAATATTCTGAATGAATTGCTTCACCAAGAATCGTTTCACTTCCCATGCGTTAGTCATTCGCACAGTCTTATCTTTACTATTCATCCTGTATGTAATATATAGCCTTTTCGGAGCGGAAATTACGACTGCACCAAAAATATTTTTACTGAGTCCAAATGGTACCACATAAGCATCACCTTTGTCAAGTCTTTTCTTGGAATACCCATTAGCACCTTTGATTTTATCAAGACCACCAAATCGAACTGTATCTAAAATTTCAACAGCCATCGATTGTCGTGGACCCATACCATCAATATACATATTGTTCCTTGTACTTCGGTTCTCTCTTACGCTTGTCTTCAACCACACGCATACGATACTTAGGGCTACGCAAGTCCTTCGCTACCATATTACGTGGTTTTGTTTTCGACAATTTAAAATTCAGGCTCTCCATAACTTCCGTAATCCTCATCGGTTCCATATCCTGCTGAAGCCATAGCGGAATCAAAATCTCCGTCCATGCTTTCATTATACTCTACTTCCATAAAACTTGCAACAAAATTGTCAACCAATTCTACTGGTACATTAAGCATTGTTGCAATCGTGAATTCATTGTACCCTTGAAGATACAACTCTTCAATCTCCATCGCCAATTCGCTCATCTTACTCATGCTAGTTCCTTTTGCTTATCCAAAACTTGTTGATACGTCATTGTGGGTTCTTTGCTAGTGATAGCACCATCAAACTGTAACTGAGATTTCTCAAACCATGAAAGGTAATCATCACTTTCCATAGACCAATCAACCATGTACTCGCTGGAATAATCCGTATTCGTTTCAATGCCAGTCAATGTGAACTTCACAAACTCATTGTAATCTATATTAAGCGGAACGTCAAGTATCTTATACTCTGAACCGCCTTTGGCTTTCCAATACTGAGGACACTCACCCACACCATCCCAATCATGTGCGCCATAATTTTCGTGGTACTGAGTGCGGATAACTATCATCATATATTTATTCCTTCAATAGCTTTGGTGAGAATGTCCTACTGCAAACAATGGGGTACCATCGTTGTCATCGCCAGCAGGTCGTGGCAAAAAACAATCGGCAAAATCATCATAACAGTAGTAACCAGTCTGTGTCACAACCAAGCGGGCATCAGCCGGCAAGGCAGACAAAGCGGCAATCATATCCGCAACAGTAACAAAATTAGTCATATTATCTCTCCTTAAAACCTAATTCAAATTCCATCATCAACATTTTGGCAATATTGATATATTGCCTTGCATCATTCAACGCACGTTCACTACCGTGTCCCATCACTTCCTGTGCATCAGAAAGGTAACTTGCAATCACCATACCAGGACCAGAAAGTTGGAAACTAATTGAATCTGTTACAGACTCAAGGATTTCGGATTTCTTAGCACCGTATGCTTGGATTTCCCAGAGGGTTTGTTCGTTTGCTGTTCTCATTTCAATGTCCTTTATCAACTCAACAGAATCTATTATACACGGTTCGGTGGGTACGTCAACAACTATTTTCGTTGGTGTTGTTATTCTGCAACAGGTGCAAACATCTTGCGCCCGTCAACCATGAATCGCTCGAATGCTTCCATAGTCTTTTCAGAGTAAACCATCTTACCCTCAAGTTGGATATCTTGCAACAACTCCAAGAAACCCATACCCAAAAATTCACGTTCTTTATTCAGAATACCAATTGCTGTTTCGATTTTCATTTTATTTCCTTAATCAAAAAAGTTGCCAGACTGACATGAAAATGCATTTTGACCAGCGTCAAACCAAGCCATAGGATGCAAATCTAATTTGTCAATCACTTGACGATTGCACATTTCCATCGCACTAAGTTTAGACTCTGCGGCGAATTCATAAACATCTTTACCAACATAAAATTTGTATGTAATCATATTAAGCACCATAAAAGTCAGAAGTAAAACCACAAGTATTGTAGACACATTCCCGAACTGTAGTGTCCATCGCTTCACCAAATTTGCTGTAATCATTTTTAGCTAACATGTTGAGGCACTTGTAAGTTTCTGGCCATGTCAGGTTCATTGTTACTGCGGCAACAACAATACCGTGAACGGCTAAGTTACCGACTTCGCTAAACATTCCGTAAGAGATATCATGTGATAATGTAGTCATTTTATTTCCTTAAATCAAATCAACTTGAACTTGCGTACCAACTTGCGAGGTATTGTAACTTGTCATGCCAACACCAGTTGGAACTAACGCACCATCTTTTTGTGCCATGTAACGCATGTAAGACAAACGCAACAGAGCATCATTAGCCGCTTGTGAATGGGTGTATGTAGCAAACACACTTGACACACCAGCAACGGTAGTGTAGACACCAATTCCGTCAAACATCACACGAATTTTTTGTGAATTCTTGAAGCCCTGAATGTAAGTCTTAGTACGCATATCAAATTTCCTCTTTGTTTCTCAATCTCTAGACTCTAGTATAACAGAATCGGTATACTTGTCAACAACTATTTTCGATTCTGTTGTTTTTTTGCAACTGAATACTTTGGTATTCACATTGCTCCAGTCCAACGAACATTCTGGAAAGTCCGTGCCATCGTGTTACCACGTGCGAAATTCTTTGCAGGAGCCGACCAACCAGCCGCTTTCAAAATGTCACCTTTAGTGAATTTGCCCATATCACGCAAACACACAAACGAATGCACGGAACGACCGCTACCTTTACGACCAGTAATTACTTTGATGTAACTACGACCAACTTCATAGGACAAGGAATCGCAAAATTCTTGCGCCATTGCTTTTTGAATTTCAGAAGGATTGTCACCATGCCATTTAACATAGTCAGCTTTGATGCATTCGAGGTATTCATTAAATCCGTCAATCATTTTCATTTCCTTTATCAATTAACCGAGGGTTGTAACAGAACCGCCAACAACAACACCAACTAGAATCATTACTGCAAAAATTGTCAAAACCGTAATCATTTAAATCTCCAATCAATCTCACTCACTACAGAATCTATTATACAGGTACTGGTAGGCAAGTCAACGGATATTTGAGGTTTTGTGCAAAAAAACAACACTTTTTGTGAAAAAAACAACAAAAAAGCCGTCTAGGACGGCTTGGAAATGGGTATTAGTACTTCGGTATTCAATTTTCGGACTCTAGTTTCTTGTTTTGTGGTAAGTCTTCGCCTCGTTCTAGTCGGTGTGTATCGCACAATGTTGAAATCCATCCGTAACTATTTGAACGACCAGGACTGCCACACTCTTCACATGTACGATATGACATTGCCTCTGCCATGCGAATCATTCCACTAACCTCGTCAGTATAACCATTTGTGTAGAATCGCAATCCACCAAACTTTTCTTTCACTTGACTTGCTGTGATGTATGGCATGGGTGGTGGGACTTCATTGAACTCCGCTTTCACAATTGCTTTGTTAGCCATTTCGATTGCCCACTCGTCCGGCTCTTCTTTACCACCAAATGTAAAATGCATTTGAAGTGGTCGTGTATCTCCAGCCAATGCACGTTTCAATGCACGATTAAATTGTAACGCTCTTGCACGGCGCTTACGCTTAAAATCAACGTGGCTTTGAATGTTTCCGCACAATACGTCAATGATGTTGTACCAACCATCACCACAATCGAAACCCCAACACATAGCAGTATGCGTCATTGGTGCATGACGATACTTGAAAATCTTTGGGTACTTTGCACATAGTGCTTCATCCAATTCTTGTTTCATAATTTATCCAAAATGTTGTGCCAAACTAGGCGAACTCATCACACGATTTGAAATTGAATCTTTCTTACGATTTGGCTTGTACTGTTCATCCAAATTCAACAGCGGCGGCTGACCGAATTGTTTAGTGTACAAGAAAACATGTTCAGATTCGACAAGACTAATGAATGCACGAATAGAATAATCATTCATGTTTTCATCGGGAATTGAAATGCTTACGAATCTTTGTTTCTGTGGTTGTAGAAGTGGATTGTAATGTTCAAAGAACATCTTAGACTTCTTACTTGTTGGTGTTGGCTTTGACAGATACTTGTTGTGAATCAGAAGTCGCTTCTGCAAGTATGTCACATAAGTACCACCAGTTGCGGTACGATTTTTCTTATCGAAATATCTTCCACAAGACATGCCAATGTAGAATGTATCTTCCAATTGAAATGGGAGTACATTGTTCTTAGGCATCTTATCTACGAATGCGAAAGAGTAGACAGCAAAGTCAATGTTTTTGCTCACTTCGTAAGCATCTTTCCATGTGAACCAACCTAGATGCTTGCCGTTTTCATTATATAAGTACATGTTATTTTACTTCGTCAAATTCTTCAAACTCGTCCCAATCATCATCTTTAAGATTTTTTGGATCGATAAACTTTGTTTGATGCTTGAACTTATCTTTTTGTTTTTTAGATTCGTTCAACTTCGGTTTCCTTACTCGACCTTCGTCTTCATAAAAGTCTCGGAAACTGGAATATTTTTTTGTCTTTGCCATTTTGTTACTCTGATTCTCCCTGCAAGATTTCAGGCAACGCTTCTTCAATGAGTTTTCTAGTGATGCCCTTATACGTAAGTTTTTTATCCTTCATCATCAAAACAAGTTTAGCCTCTTCTGGAGAAACTGTTTCAAGAACCTCAATAAAAATTGATTCACGCTTGATAGGATTCAATGTACTTCCTTTTAAGAAATACTGAAACTTTCTCAATTCTTTTGGTAGACGATTGTGTCCCCAATTACCTGGAGTTTCCATAGGTTTATATGGGGGTGCGCCAACAGGCAAATCAAATACAATGTTTTTGTGAAACGTATAGTGCAACACCGTTTTCAATTCTGGTGTCAAGTTTGCAATCTGCTTTAGTGAACTTGCTCTTTTAGCCGCTGGTAATTCAGCAACATGTTGTAGCAACTCGGGCAAAGTCATCTTACTAATATCAATAGCCATTTTAAAATTCCTGTATATGTTCCAACAACTGCTTCATGCGGTTTTGGATAAAATAGTTAAGTAGTTTTTCCCTACCACGTTTAGGGGTATTTTCATAAGCCTCAAGAATCTTCTCTTGATACTCAGTTGGAATCTTAGACAGGTCAATCAGCAATTCGTTTCGCTTGTAATTTCTCAGCATAACTTCATCACAAAAAGACTCAGGTTCTTCTTCTAACCACTTATTTAGCTTTTTCTCAGTTACAGGTTTTTGTCGTGCTTCTACGACAAATGTATCATCGGAAGACAGAAAGTTAGGGATTCCATCGCTTCTATCGCCTTTGATAATGTGTTCTTTCAGAAAGGCATCTGGATTGTTAGTACGCAAGAACTTCTTACCCATTGGACTGTACTGTTCTACATTAGCGAACTTCTGCAATTGCATAAAGTCTTTGTCGCTAGATAGAATCAGAATCTTTTCTGTCGTACTGTTTTTAAGTGGAACACCGAACTTGTGCGCCAACGTAGCAATAACGTCATCGGCTTCAGTCTTATCAACTTGAATCACTTTGTACGGAAAGTATTCTTTGATTTCGTCACGCACTTTGTTTAGCGTTTCGAAAATCATATTCCAGTCAAACGGAGATGCCTCTCTGTCTTTCTTACGACCAGCTTTGTAGTAAGGAAAGTAGTCTCTGCGCCAGTACTTCTTATCATCGCAACAGATAACAATGTCGCCATAATCATCTTTGAATTTGACATTGTACATTCGAATGCTATTCAGCACCATGTGGCGAATAAGGTTCTCATCAATTGGGTTTGATGCATTCGAATTTATTTGCATCATCAAGTTTGAAATCATTACTTGATTCAAATCAATTAAAATCATTTTAAGTTATCCAGTTATTACTCTAACAACAATTGTATCAGAGTTAATGCGTCCTGTCAATTCGGAAGGCTTGGTAGTCAATCCGTCTAACAGTTTTTTCAACACAATCTTACCACCATCAAGTACTTGTTTAACAGTCACTTCGGGCTTACGCAAACGTTTACCAATGGACGTTTCAGTATTGAAGTTTTGAATTGTCGTGCCTTTGATTGTCAAACCTTTTGCATTGTCGCAATTGTACATGCCAAGCAATTTTGTTTTGGTATTATACAACCATACTTGATTCGCACCAACAATCTTTTCTGGTAGAACACTTTTCAAATTCAACTCGGCAAAATCTTTCATGTATTGCACTTTAGCGGCAATCACACTTGCAGGTTTCTCTTTTACTTTACGTGCTTTACGGGTAGGTTTCTTTTCTGCACCACGATTCGTTTCAGCAACAATCGTATCATAGAACTCTTTTACTTTACGCAATTGAACTTTACTGAAATTAGAATAACCTTCTTTGATATCAGCATCGGAAGTATTCATCACTTCTTCGAATTCTTTAGAACGTTTGATGAACACTTCACACATACGCTTTTGCACAACGGCAGATAATTCTTTACCTTTCAGATATGATTGCATATCTGGTGCAGACTTACAGCCGCCTGCAATAAAGTCATCAACAAGACCTTCAATTTCGCCAACTTCTTCGGCTGCCTTTTCACGAATTCTATCTTGAATGTTAACGACTGGTGCGGTTGATGCAACTACAGGTGCTTTTGATTTTTTGGTTTTCTTTGCATTCTCTATTGCAGTCTTAAACTCTTTCACAAAGAATTTCTTGAATGATTCGGATGGTTCGTAACCCATACACATCATACGTGCTACCCAACCAAGTTGTACTGGAATAGATGCGTCACTTGATGCGACTAAAGAAATTTCTTCTTTTGGTCTATCAATGCTAGCCATGTATTCGACAACAAACGTTTTTGCTTGCTTGTTGTCACAAAAATAATTATACCAATTCAATGCACGAATTTCTTCGCTTCTAAGATTTGTCATCTCGGCTTGATTGGTCCAAGAAGGTTCCATACCATATGCTTTTGCATCGGCACCAGGATTAATCTTGGAAAATTTCATAGTTATTCACCCAATGTAAATGATACAGATTTAATAGAATCGTAACGGAATGAACGCCATTCGTTTTTCTCCAAGTCAACTACAGAGATAGACTCATCAGTTGAAGTGGTGCGAACACGTTCGGTTTTCTTTTCGTATGTTGGAATTGCAGACTCTTGCAATGTGCATTTCATGGTACGCATTGTGCCGTCTTTCTTTAGAAAGTCAACGGTCACAGGTCCGTACTTGAGGTGGCTAACAAGCCAATCACGAAATACTTTTTGTTCTTTTGCATCACTTGTTGCATAGTTAAAAGTTGTCATATCAAAGTTCTCCATGTTAAAAATATCTTTCGTTCAATGTCTCTAGTATACCCATAACCTGTTCAGTTGTCAAGTCGGTATCTTCTACTCGTTCTTCCAATGGCAAAATATCCCAAGTGTCGTTCTCTACGTCATACCATGCATAAATGCAGACTTCTTCTTTTGGTCGGTGAATCAAACACCAAGGCGTCAATTCATGTTCGGGAAATACAAAGTCTTCCTGTGCAGAATCTTTATGAATGAAAATCGCATACGATTCCATGTTCGTATTGCCACCCTCAGTATAGCGATAATTACCATCCGCATCTACGTCTTCCAAATCGCCATAGCCATCAAAGATAATTTTGATTTCGGAGATATCGGAAATGTCTTCACCGATTTCTAAATTCTCTGGCTCTCGCCATGATGTAGTCAATAAACTAATGATAATATCATCAAATCGCTTGTAGTCATATTCATAATCTGACATAATCTATTCCTTAGTTTCGTTTTGAAATTGCTTTTCGTGCTTAACTTCGCTATACAAGTAATCGTACAATTCTTTTATACCACCAATGTATTTTGCGCCGTGGTATATGTGTGGAACAAAATCTGTATTTGGGACTAATATTTGTAATTGGTCTATCGTATAGTCTTGACCCAATAAAAATAACTTATAGTCTCGCCTACAAACTGTTAGAAGTGTTTCAGCTTTCCAAGTTGTTTTGCTGTCCTCTGCGCCATAAATGTAATACGTCATGGAGCATTGTACACCTGCACAAATTCACTTGGTTCATTATTTAAAATTGCAGTTTTAAGTGTACCCTTAAAATCATATGTAACTTGATATCCCCTAACAACATTTTGATATACTTGCTCGTTGACAAGTCTACATGTGGGGGTTGATAGTGGAGGCGTCACACCCAAGACTAGAGTATTAGTTCCTGGTCCCGAATAGTGTGTCGTGCCATATTGTTTTTGACAATAATTTTTTGTAGTCATGTACGGTACCTTTTCTATAATAGGTTTCACATTTATCACCTTTGCCATATAGTAGCCGTCTTTAGTTGACGAATCTTCTACAAGAACAACTCTAGCATGTGCGACATTGCACAAAAATAAAGTTGCTATAATACTATGTAGCGTACACGTTTTTTTCATAACTTATTCTACAGCATAAACTTTCGTTACTGTCTTAATTCTAATTGCATTACCTGGATCATAATTCATCTTAACTGTACGAATCTGTCCTTGATATTCAAATGTCACATTGAATGCAGTAACGTTATAGCGAAACTCTCTGTCACTATACGTTACACATTTTTGTTGTTGCGTTTGAACGGGCGCACCTGCACCTTCAACAGGTTCAACATTGGTACACGACATTCTCGGTGCTGAAATTGCCCTCATGCTTCCAATAGGGTCAACTTTAATCACAGGCACAATTTGATAATTGACAATATCATTTGCAAATGCACTTGTTGCAATTAATGCAGTAACTGCAACCGCTAAGATTTTCTTCATTGTTTGCTACCTTTCATTACGCCACCAATGGCAATAGTCAACCAAGTAATCGCAGAAACAGTTTCGACACTAACTGGAATGTCAGTTCCAAAAATTACATTAATTGACATGATTGTGAAAATTGAACCGATTGCAACGATAGTCACAATAGCGGCAAGCGCACCAAAAAATACTACAAGATTGTCAGTTTTAAAATTTGTCATAAGCACTCCTATACGATAGATTGAACAGTATAACACATCATATATGGTATGTCAAAATGTATTCAAAGATGGTTCGAATTCGGCAATCAATTCTCGTTCACGCTGGTGTGCGGGTTTACGTCCACGAATCACTTCAAGGACTTCATATTGCCATGCGGCACCAGCTAAATTACGCAATGCATTACACATTGCCCAGTTTTTGTTTTCGCACTTTGCACGACTCACATGTTTTTGCCAGCGAACTTTAACAGAACGGACATAGGCTTGACCCTGTGCAACAGTCAAGCCAACATATGAATCGCCAGTATCCACGCACGTAACTTTGTACAGTACATGGTTTCGGTCGGAACGTTTCTTTCTCAATGTCATATGACTAGTATACCATAGTAGGACAACAAGTCAAGGGTTATTTTGGCTTTTGTTGCAGAAAAACAACAAAAACCCCCTCTGAAACCTGCCAAAAACTTGGTTTACCATAAATAATGATGAATTAATTACTTTGTTTTAGGAGTTAAACATGTCAGAAGTAGTATTATCAGAAAAGAAACCATTGTCACGTAGTGAACGTGAAGCACAAATTAAAGACAAAGCTGGATGGCTCATTACTGTTCTAGCCGCTTTGCTTGCAATCAATACGTATGTTGCCAGTGGCAATAGCAGTAAAGTTTTGAATAATACGATTAGCGCAAACAATACTTGGGCATTCTATCAAGCAAAATCAGTTAAACAAACTCTCGCTGAAATGGCTAGAGATGATGCAATTGACAGAAAACAATTTGATAAAGCAGACAAGTTAACTGCAAAGATTGATAGATATGAATCCGAACCTGCAACAGGCGAAGGCAAGAAGGAATTAATGGCAAAGGCAAAAGCACTTGAAGCTGAACGTGACCAGATTCGTAAGTCTAGTCCTTGGATGACATTTGCAGGTTCTGCATTTCAAATTGCAATTGTTTTGTTAACTGCAAGTATTTTAGCAGTCAGCATGTCTTTATATTTTGCTAGTATTGGCGTTGGACTTTTTGCCGCCTTGCTAATGAGTCAAGGTCTATGGCTTTGGCTTCCAATAGTATTGTAAAACTTATTGTCTTTATAATATGTTTAATAATTTTAAATGCAAGTGCGGAGAAGACAAACAAAGATGAAGTAATGAAGTGCATCCGTTGGAGATGGACTGGTGATGTGTTTGAACGAAAAGTATATTGCGTAGAGTGGGTAAAAAAAGACTGTTCGAATAGATTACACAAAGAAATTTGTAAACGGGAATAAATAAAAATGATTGATCCAATCACAGCACTAGCGGGCATCACATCCGCAATCAGTATGGTCAAAAAGGCAGCCAAAGTTGCCAATGACCTAGGTTCTCTTGCGCCAATAATCGGCAAGATGTTCGATGCCAAGAGTACCGCAACAAAAGCATTGATTGAAGCTAAAAAGTCTAAGAAAGGTTCCAACATGGGAACCGCTCTTCAGATTGAGATGGCATTAGAACAAGCTAGAGCATTCGAAGAAGAATTAAAATTACTGTTTATGCAGACAGGCAAGATTGACGTATGGAATAAAATCAAGGCTCGTCAAGCTGAAATGGATGCAGACGATGCTAATGATATAAGACTCTTTAATGCACAAGAACGCAAGCGTAAACAAAAAGAAGATGAATTAAATGAATGGGCAATGATTATAGGCGCAGTTGCATTTATCGTATTCATATTTGCAATCGGTAGTTATGAACTGATACAATGGTGTCAAACAAGTGCAAGGTGTGGAAGATGAACGAATATCAAAAGACATTTGACATGTGCTTAAAGATATTTGTGTATGGAAGTGTGGCGTTATATTTTCTTGGATTCTTAAAATTCTTACCTGATGACTTGTCAGACAGAATTGTCAACGGACTAATCGGTAAATTTTTACCATAACACAAGCACGAATATTGCTTTATAATATGAGGGTGTCAATATAAAACAATAGAAAAAGGAAAAGAAAAAATGAAGAAACTGGGCAAGAAGAGCCTTGTAGTTGCTCTTTTTGTTATGATGTTTGGTGCAGTATCAGCACAAACAACTGGAACTTCCAGTACAACTGGCGGAACAACAACAGGGACCACAAGTCTTATCAATCAGGGAACATACGACAGTAAAACATTAGTGGATACAAATAGTACCTCTAATAGCGTCAGCACAGTCAACAGTAACAGTACATCAAACAGCAATAGTACTGCAACAAGCAATTCAACTGTCAACAGTACATCCACAAATACCAATAATAATAACAACGCAAGCACAAGCACGTCCACAAACGTTAATACAAACAACAACATCAATAGTGGTACGCAAACGTTTAACAATAACAACGTTAACTCTGGCACATTGACATACAATAACAACAACGTCAATACCGGAACGATGACGAACAATAACAATAACGTTAATACTTCAACGTCAAACAATACAAACACTAATCATAATATAAACAGCGGCACTCAGACGTTCAACAATAATAACAATAGCGTCAGCACATCTACCAATATTAATAAGAATGAAAATACTGGTACAATGACATATAACAATAACAATGTATCAACAAGTGATAATAAAAATACAAACGTCAATACAACGACTAGCACAAACGTGAATAAGAATGAAAATACTGGCACAATGACGAACAATAACAATAACGTCAATGCGTCAACTAGCACATCTACAAACGTGAATCAAAATGCTAACGTTAATCAGAACATCAACTCTGGTGATATGACTAACCGCAACATCAATGAAACTACAATTACTCAGCGTGTGATTCAACCTCCACCAACTGCTGTAGCACCTGCAATGATGAGTGGTGGTAATAACGATTTGTGTTCTACAGGTTCATCTGGTTCTGTTCAGACTCAAATCTTTGGTGTCTCATCTGGTGGTACAATCAGAGACTTGAATTGTGAACGATTGAAATTATCTAAAACTCTTTTTGATATGGGTATGAAAGTTGCCGCTGTTGCTACTATGTGTCAAGATAGAAGAGTGTTTGATGCTATGATGGCAGCCGGTACACCATGCCCTTACGAAGGTAAGATTGGTGAACAAGCTAAAGCGGCATGGGAAGAAAACAAAGATAAGATACCTCAATTAGAAAAAGAGAACAAATATGAAACTGCTAAAAACATTGGGCTTGGCTCTTTGCTTGGCATTATTGTTCACGCCGCTTTTAAGTAAAGCGCAAACATTAGACCCAACGCAAGTCTACACTACGGGGAATATTCTTCAGAATACTCCTCAGGGTGGACCTACGCCTTGGGTTAATGGTGTATATCAAAACAATCTTACATGTTGGGGATGGGGTGATCCTGGTTACTGTGGGCCAAATCCAATCGTGCGTCCTGGAGATAATATCAACTTTTCATTTGGCACGACTAATCTATATCAGATGCAAGCAATTTCTAATGTTCTACCAAACAGCGGAACTGGGCTTTCAGTAAGCGGATATAATTTTGGATTTACTGCTAAGAATGGAAATGGATGGGATGATGCGAGAATGGACTATCTTACTGCATATGTCAGTCTCTATGATTCAAAGGGTTCTACAGTATTCAATAAAAACTATGATTTGAATTCTAGATTTAATTGGTCTACGTTCAACTACTCCGAAACATTTAACACACCGCTTGCATCTAAAAATCTAGGCAGTGTTCAGTATGGTTTTGTTGGAAGAGATAACAATGGATGGGCTGGTCCTTATGGTCCAGAAATTTATGGTGTTAATTTTAGTCTGAAGTATTCTGTAGATCCATGTGCAACAAATCCTATATACTCTCCAACATGTCCTGGATATCTTGAAGCACTTGCTAAACTTGCCCCACCTCCACCACCTGTCGTAGACAACATTCAAGCACCGCCTCCTCCAATGCTGGCAGATTCGACTATGCAAATTCAGTCTGGACAACTTGCGCCTCCTCCAGGAAGTCAGCCACCGCCAGGAAGCCCCGTGCCATTAGATAACACTCAAGCACCACAACCAACAATGCAACAAGTGGGCCCAGCGCCAGCGGGTCCTCCTATGCCAGGTCCCACTCAACAAGCATCCGCATCACAACCTAGCGCAAATAATCCACAAGCTAAAGTTGGTGAAGTGTCTGATTCTTCAGGCGGTTCAAAATCAACAGTATCTCTATCTTCAGTTCTCAGTATGATTGGGTCTAATCAAGAAAAGACTGCGGCACTAGAAAAATCTGTAGTACAGGCGGCTGATGCACAAGCGTTCTCTGCTGGCGAGACTGCAAAACAAAATGCTGAAAAACTTGCTGGTGACGTACAATCTCAAAGCATTGCGAACAGTGGTGGTTCATCACAAACAGGAACAGCACTCGCATCAGGCACACAATCGGTTACACAATTGCAAGGATCATCTGTATCAATGCAAGGCAATCAGCAGGGAAACTCTGCATCAAACTCTGCGAGACTTCAACAGTCTATCAATAGTGGTAGCATGGGTACGCAATCTGATACAGTCACTTCTAGCGTAACAACTCAACAACAGCAATATAATATTCAAAACACTACAAGACAAGAGTTTAATGTTGCAATGGTAACACCACAAGTGTCGTACAGTTTAGTTGCACCAACAAGATATGCGCCAGTTCAAATTGAATTACCACCGACTGAAGGAATCAAATTTGGATATAAAGGTCCAGTTGACAATGCTATGGAATCTAAACCATTCTTACCACAAATGACCGCTGGCTTTGAACAGAATGCTTCAGTTAAAAAGAATGTACAAAACAATGAAGCCGCAGGTAATGTTACAATAGAATCTATTGCAAAGCAACCCGCAAATTATGCACAGTATTTTGCTATGATTCCTGACGTAGCATTCTATGCGCCAAAAGAAATTTACAAAAATCAAAAAACAGTAGACAATGCTAGAACATTGAGGGGTTTACAAGGCGGTAGTGATAGACTACACCAAGAAATGATTAATCAACAATACAAATAAGGAAGAAAAATGGCAGAAGAAATTAAAAACGTAAACGCTAAGATTGACGAGGCAGAAGCGGCAGTTAAGAAGTACGCAAGTAAAGACACGGTTATCAGTATTGGTGGATACGAATTCACTCCAGCAAAACTAATGGTCGCATTCACATTAGTGTCATCGTTACTTGGTGGTTTGTATGGTGCCTTTGAAGTCTATAAAGACTATCAAGGCATGAAAGATAAAATTGCTAAGTATGTGTCTCCAGACTTAACTGAAATCTATAAAAAGATGGAAGTCTTGGATGCCAACACCAGCAAGATGGTTGAGTACACAGACACCATCAAGATAGATTTAAAGGGTGATGTTCGTAGATTAGAGGGTGTTGTTGAAAACATTGAACGTTCTAGTAAGACAGACCAACGTTTAACTGACTCTAGCATGAAAGAAATCAAACGTGATGTTGACGGCACAGTAAAAGAAATCAAACGTGATGTTGATGCTACATTAAAAGATATCAACAGAGAGTTAGTGAAGAATCAAAAAGAAACTCAAGCTGAAGTTAGAGCATTGAGAGTTGAAGTAGATAACAAAATCAAAAAAGCACTCGACAATCCACTATCCAATTAATCACTTTTATGTGCATAGATAAATGGTTTACATGAAAACATATCGTTCTATTTTTGTGAGTGATGTTCATTTAGGTACCAAAGATAGTCAAGCGGATAAGTTAAATAACTTTTTAAAGCATAATACTTGTGACACACTATATCTAGTAGGTGACATTATTGATGCATGGCGCATACAACAAAACAAGTGGCGATGGAAACAAAGCCACACCAATGTAGTACGTAGAGTATTAGGTCACGCAAAACGTGGTACTAGAGTTGTTTATATAGCCGGGAATCACGATGAGTTTCTTAGACCCATGATACCATATGGTTTTAGTTTTGGTCTTGTTGAAATTCACAATCAAATAGAGCATATAGGTGCAGACGGCAAGCACTATCTAGTCACGCATGGAGACTTGTTTGACGGCATTACTAAACTGGCGCCATGGTTAGCCTTCTTAGGAGATAAAGCATATGACTTCATCCTTTCTGTCAATAGTAGGTATAATTGGCTACGTCATCGCATGGGTTTTGGGTACTTTAGCATTAGCAAGTTTCTTAAACACAGAGTTAAAAAGGCAGTAGACTTTATGTTCAAGTTTGAAGAAAACTTGGCCAATTACTGTAAGAAGCGAGGTTTTGATGGAGTTATATGCGGACACATACACCACGCAGAGATTAAAGAAATTAATGGTGTTATGTATATGAATGATGGCGATTGGGTTGAAAGTTGTACAGCACTTGTAGAACACCATGACGGCCGCTGGGAAATTATAACTTGGACTAAGGAAAAAGACAATGATGAAACTCTGTGATAAAATTACTATTGTTGTGCCGTGTAAGAATGAAGAAAATTATATTCATCATCTACTAGATTCACTACGTTCACAAAACATAGGTGACACTAGAGTAATCATTGCTGACTGTTCCACCGATGCCACTAGACAAGTTATTAAAAATAACAGTATTGGACTGAATGTTGAAATTATTGATGGTGGTCCAGTGTCTATCGCTAAGAACAACGGAGCAAGACTAGTCACTACTCCTTACATTCTGTTTATCGATGCTGATGTTCGTTTCTTCAAAAATACAGTTATTCAAGATTCTGTTAACAATATGGAATTGAAGAAACTGCATCTTGTTGGACTAAACATCAAATGTTACGATAAAGATATACGTGCAAAGATTGGCTTTACTGCATTCAACCTAATTAATCATACACTAAAATTCTTTTCACCATTTGCAGTTGGTGCATTCATGCTGACACGTAAAGATAAGTTTGAAGAGTATGGTGGGTTCCCCGAAAACCTATTAACATCTGAAGACTACTTTTTGTCTAAAAAATATAACCCTAGAAAGTTTAAGATTATTCGACACCACTTTGGACAAGATAGCCGTAGATTTAAAAAGATGGGCTACTTAGGTATGGGCAAATATCTTATTAAAAATTTTGTTAATCGCAATAACAAAAAATATTGGGAAAGTTTATACCATAATAGATACTGGAATTAAGCACATTATTTTGGTGCTGGCTTTCTTTTCCTAGGCGCAGTAGTAGTTTTAGTTGACTGCTTTCTTGGCGCACGTTTAGCAATAGGTGCAGGAGGATTCTTAGTCCACGCTTGTTCTTTTGCTGGCGCAGGTGTCGCTTCTGCTACTGGTGTTGTTGCTGGTGCAACTTCAATTTTAGCATCTACAGCCGCAGTAGTCTCTTTGATATTTTTAATTGCAACATCAGCCGCAGTCAAAGGAACTTCTTGAGTTGTTTCTACTGCTGGTTTGCTACCTGTGAAAAACTCTTTAATTTTATTAAACATGATTATCGCCTCTTTAAGTTAAAATTTCAATTGCATGATTGTAATGATTGATTCTGTCTTCTAAGCCGATGAATCCACCATTGATTCGTTTTGTCATTGTCTTAATATCTCCAGAATCTGATAATTCATTCAATCTAGCGGCTGACCAGAACCAACATGCTGAGTGAATAGCATATTCTGCTTCAAGTAACAAATCAGGATTTTCAACTAGCACATTGCTTTCAAACAATGACTGTGAACATTTAGTGTAGTTGTTCTTTCCTGTAATCTGAATAATGCCTCTGCCACGAAAGTACCAACCTTCTCCAGATGCTTCATCTCCATTACCCATACGATTAGCATAAACACGATTCGCAATCATTTGCGGTTTGCGCTCGTACTGTTTTGCAATATCATCATTTGGAAAGTACTTTCCGAATGTACCACGTAAACCTTTAGCAGAGTAATTTAAATTCTCTTGCATCAAAGTAAATCCACCAGATTCATGCCCACATTGCGCCATGAATGCGGCAACTCTCTTTGGTGTATCTATGTCATACTCAGGTAAAATATCATTTAGATTAGTATACCATTCGTCAAAGTTTTTGACTTTTGGAATTAAATGATGTACTGCCTCTTCTGTAAAAAAGTCCATTGCTATCTCCTATGATTATCATAGGAGTATTTAGCATAGAATTAATCCCAAAGTGCTTGATAGTATTTACCGAACAAGCGAAATCCGTTTTGAATTCGTGTTTCAACGACTTTCATACCTTCATAGTCACACTTGTATGTGTCGTTAGGACCATGACCCATTCGAAACAACTTGGCGTCTTTCTTGGGAACTTCATTGCCGTCTTTGTCGATTGGAGTCCAAATCAATTCGTGTTCACCAGAACAAAACGCTTCTTCCCACGAATCATCATTCTTGCAAGTAAACGCAAAAATCATTTCATCTAATACCCAATCCCAACGCTTGAAATGATTTTCGTCAGTATCATATTCATTCTCTTTTGCTGGCGCTGAAGTTGATTTCAATTCTTCTGGCACATCTTCATCATCAACATGGGGTCCACCATGCTTTGTTGCTTGCAATTGTTTCAGCATAGGTAAGACAATCATTGCGAGTGTGTGATCCATTGACCATGTGTCGTATTTGTCAATCTTGATGTAAGACCTACGATTACGCTTAGATTCGATCCATTGACATAGTTTCAACAGCCAAGTTTCTGGAGCATTCTTTGATTCTACAATTTCTTCTTTTGTAGTTCCATGAGAAAGCCAAGTACCAAAGTTATGCACCCAATCAGGCTTACGTTTGTATCCATATTCATCCTCGACAGGCTTTGCCCAAAAGCAAAGTGCTTCGGCAATCTGATATGGTCCAACCCAATTCTTATAAGGTCCGATGTAAACTTTCATTTCAATTTCTTCCTAATGTGTGGACACGGATTCGGTCTACTGCGAGTCAGTTCGCCGGAGATAAATGGATCGTCATCTATCAATGCACCAAACTCTTTTTCGATATAGTATTTACCCATCGCTTTAATACATTGGTCCATCAAACTGTTAGAACCTGAAGAATCGTCTTCTGCCCAAAAGCAAATTGGAGACCTACCCCATGTGCGATATCTCAACACATCATGGAAAATCTTTCGATGTTTTTTGTTACTAGGGTCAAACGTTTCATGCAGTCTGCCGAACTGTTGAATCTTGCTCATTGATACTTTCACTTTCTATCATAATTAAAAGTTGGTGCGCTTCTCTACGCACCTCATCTGTTACTGCCCATCCGAAACCTTCAGGGTCCAATAATTCTTTCAAAAAGTAAATAACTTTTTCTTCAACTTTTGTCTTCATCTGATAATCTCATAAATCGACTGTTAATAGAAAAATCTTCAGGCAACTTCTCCACAATCTTAGTGAAGTGATAAGAATCTGGATAGTGTCGCAAAACATTCAATGCACGTTGACGAATGTATTTAGGTACTTTGGGTGTTATTTTTGGGTTCAACAAATCTAAAAGCATTTGATGCCCGCAACGCAATGCACGATATCTTTCGTCAGGTAGCGTCATAATCATTCTCCTGAATATGTTCTGTCATTGTGGTAAAGAACGAATTCATTTTCATTTCTTCAGTCCATGCTTTGCAATATGCATTATCTTTATCACACAATGCAAACGCTTCTTCTTTAGTCACGACACGATGTGATACAATAGTCTCACCCAAATGTTCTTGCGAAAATTCTTTAGCTTCAGATAGTGTAACTGTATCAAGTGCCCAGTCAGCTTTATCTTTGCCGTATCTGTCAATGCCAACAGGCACTTCTACCATGTAGCGTTCACGAAACGTAGAGATTGCTTCAACAAGCACCCATTGTGTTTCAATCTTTTTCATAGTCCAACTTCCATCTTTGTTGTCAATCCATTCGATAGAATCACCAGTTTGCCAACCAGTTCCTTCTAGTATATCATCATTCAATGGAAGAATCAAGTCACCAGTCTCAGGGTCTTCTTCCAAGTTTATAGTCCAAGATTTGTTTGCCATGTGTGCTCCTCAAGTTGATAATACAATTATAACTCAAGTGTCATGGAAAGTCAAGCGGCAAGCATTCGTATCAAACCTATGGTATCGATAGTTGTTAGCAGAATATAGTTAGCCAACATGCCAAAAGATTTCCTAGTCCAACTAGCCCAAGCATACATAGCACAGCCAAGGATCCAGATAGGATAAAGAGTAAGAAGCGGAGGAGTGGGGACCGTGAGTGCCATAACAATACTACAGCCAATGCTAATAGCCCAAGCAAGCAACTCAACAGCAAAGCGAATTCTGTTAGACTTAAAGTCATCTTTAATCCATTCTATAGTAGGGCGAAACAAATCAATATTCATATTGTCAATCCAAGTTAAACAAATCAGGATGTGTCTTTGCAAAATACAATCGCAACAAGTTCCAATGTTCAAATAATTCTTGTGATTGTCTTTCAACAACCATGCGCTTAATTGCGTACAATGACTCTAACACTTTGCTGAAATCATTAATCTGATTTTGATATACGCTATAATCGTATGGTTGACTATAGACTTTGTATTCTTTCATCTGAAGAAACGTAGAGAACAATCGTTCGACAATAAATGGAAACATATTGAGATTTGCATCTCTACTGTAGTTTGCACTACCATGATAAATCTCAGCATCTTTGCCAGTCAATGCTTCAAGTTTTTCTTTGATATCTTTTACAAATGCAATGTACTCTAACCAAAATGCTTTTGTCGCAACAAAGTAACTGCAATAGCAAGTCGAGTCTGTCATTACATTGTCAAGTGCATTAGTGTCATAGCCACCAGCAGTAAATGCAGAACGAACAACTTGTTTAATTCCTGGATGGAAATAATCTCCTTGTTCCCACACGTTCGCAGTTAATGCATTCTGTACTCTAGCATGATTGAAAATGTAAACATCATAACCATCATTGTTATCGATAGCATCTTTGATTACATTAGCTTCATAACGCATCTTGCTTTGCCAACGAGGACCAAAGACACCCCAAGCATCTAAGTCATCTGCAAAGCCTTCGTCAATGATACGATTGAAAGAATGAAACTCACGCAACTCTGGCTTTTCATTTGAAGTATTATCAAATGGCGTTAGCAGAGGATCAACTAATGGAATCTGTCTGTCTTCAAAACAAATCTGAAAAATCTTATAGTTCAATCTGATACCCTCGCTCCATTCGGTGCGATATTACCTTCTACACCAAGTTTACCAATGTTCTCAATCAATACTGGATCGATGTGATGGAACAACAAATGTTCAATGTCAATATATCCTTTTGCATTCAATCTATCTGTCATGTGATTAAACATGTCAGTATAAATGTCTCGAACGTATGGAAGTAAGAATGCATCAAAACTCCACAAGCGGCTCATGTATTGCAATGAAACGCCACCTGTGATTTCTGATTTGAATTGACTTGTGAATGGACCACGAATGACAACCTTGTCTTTAGCTTGCATGTGTTTGTCATAGTTGAAATCATCATTCAACGTATAACGTCCACTCATCTTAAAGATGCGCTTATATTTTTCACGCCAACCATCTTCAACTGCTTTATCAAAAAATGAACCAAATACGATAATCTCAATCATATTCTTTACGATATCGTGATTTGGCACTTGTTGAAGTTGTTGGACATTCTCAGCGCCAGCAAAACTATAATACTTGTCAATGTATTGCGACAATGTATCACGTTCTTTTTCTGTGATATCTTGATAGCCACCATCTAACAAAATGATATCTGCATCACATTTGTTTCTGATAGACTTACATGTTTCAATAGTTTGTTCAAGTCTTGTTTGAGTATCATACACACCATGCTTGGCATGAATCGCTGACGATACTAAGAATACACCATCACTCATTTGTTTTCCTCACTTTTTTAGCAGGCACCTTTTTAGGTGCTGGTTTGGCTCTAGGCTTTTTAGGCGCAGATGCCTTCATAATTTCTTCACCACGTTTGTTCAAACGCTTGAATACTTCTTCTGGTTCCATCCAGATATCTTTGTTCTCTAGCATTGATTTGATTTCGGCGTCAGTTAAGAATCCATCATAAATGCTACGCATGAATTTATCTGACCACTTACGTTCATACATGATGTTATCGTACATCTCACCACCCTTGCCTATAGTGCCACCTGAGTAGTTGTGGAACATAAACATAGAATGCTCTGAGATTTCAAATCCATCTGCTGATAAGAACACCATCGTAGCCGCAGACATACATGCGCCTTCTACTGATGCTAGAATATTTGCTTGTGATTCTGCCATGACACGCATCAACTGTACAGCGGTAAATAGATTACCACCTGAAGAATTGATATGAATTTTAACGATATCATTCTCTGTTGCGTTTCTAATGATTTCGAACCAGTCAACGTAATCGTCTGGAGTTGTTATTTCTCCAACCAAATAGAACGTGTATAGTTGCCCTAGTACCTTTGGTTGTCTAGGTTTCTTAGCGTCATCTAAGCCAAACAAAGAACTGATTTTTTCTTCTTCCATAATTATCACTTTCTATTATAATATAGAGTATACTCTACTTTGCTTCGGATGTCAACTTGTCAAATCCATATTTGCATAGCCAATAGGCATCAATCAAGTCGGAAGAAGGATTCCATTGCTTCTCAGTCATATGTAGTTCTTCTTTTAAACGAATGTCATTGAATTCTTCAAAAACTTCTTGCATTCGTTCTTTGTTTGCATTACCTTTACCAGTAGCATATTTCTTAAGTACTGTTGGCGGTACTTCTGTACACTCTACGGCAAACAACCATAGTCTGTATTTTAGAATGCCAGCGTTCTCTGCAATGTTAAACACTCTGCCTTTTGATCCCATAGAATACCCTTCTAGGAATACATGGCAGTCTTTGTCTGTTTCTAACAATCTGTCGATGAAGAAATTTGATATGCCATCATATCTTAATACGTCAGTCATTCCTTCATGGTCAAAAAACTTACCTCTTATGTTTTTAAATTGTACATCATATTTTCTAGATTGGGTCAGAAAATAAAAATTACACTTTTCAAAAGTAAACTCACCATCTTCAGTATCAAACACACACATTGCAGGACATGTTAGAGAATAATCTACTCCCGCTATAATCATCTATCGTCTTCTTTAGAGGACCATTCATCATCTTCTATTAGATTATCCCAATCTTCATCTGTCCACTCTTCGTCTTTTTCTGATACTGCTTCTTCGGTTATTGTTGAACCGCAATAAGAGCAATGTGTTGGTATTGTATTGTCTCCGCCTGCTAATGGAGTTACTGAATACTCAGCCTCGCATGAGTCGCAGAATACGTTATATTTTGACATTTTTTTCTCCTTATTCGTACATTACTGTATCAGCATCACCAATCGCCCATTTTGGATTTTGCTCTACAATGTATTTTTTTGTGCAGACCTTAAAGTCTGGGAATAGCATCTCTTTTGGATTGCTTGCGGCGTCAAGAAATATACAACGATTGTTCGGCTGTGCCGCATACTGTCCGTTGTCTAGTTCAAGAAAGTTATATGATTTATGGTCTTCTGGATTCTCACTATCACCCATATCTAGATATTCATCTGCCGCACAATTGTCAACAGTAAACATGTAGTTACCAGGATACCATTGCTTATCTTTTGCGTAAAACTTACCGCTTAGATTCATTAGAAATGATTTTTGTATTACAGTAAGGTCATACGACAAACAGTCCCATATCTGTAAATGGTCTAGAGGTAAAAATTTATCTCTATCTAAATTGTGATTTCTACTCACATACGCTTCTAGTGGAAGTTTATCGTACAATGCTCCATACTCAGGCAAATACGATTCAATAAAGAATGCTCTGCGGCTCATTGATTTAATTGATACCCAAATACAAGGTACGTATTCGCCAAAACCTTTTTCAAAGTTATAAAGAAATTCTTTTCTTATATAACATCTAACTCTTGGAGTGTTTGCAACTAAAAAACTCATTTTTTTACCAATGCCTTATAATACCTGCTACAATAAACAGATTCGTTATTATATAGCAAAGCACAATACATGTTCTGATGATTGCAATTTTGTCTGACTCTTTGTCACATGCACTGGCTTTACTACCCAATGATTTTGCCCATAGTCTCCACATGTGTCAATCAGTTGCACCAAGAAGTCTTAGCTTCTCCGTAGTATTCTCTAGCATAGCCTTTAGAGATTAACATACCACGTAAACTCTGTCCGTTTAGAATAACGTCACCAAGTACTCGACCACCATATTTGTCCCAGTCCATTAGAACAATTTGACGCTTCTGACTTGCGGCAATCATTTCTTTTGTGAACTTAGTAGCCGCTTCGCCTCTTTGGGCTTCGCTAGGACATTGCGCTCTGTGTCCTTTTTCTGGCGTATCAACACCAAAGACACGAATGCTTAATTCTTTTTTGAGTGGGTCTGGAAGGAAAGCCGCTTCAAACGCAACAGTATCCCCATCAATAACCCTAGTAATATTAGCGTCATAGACAACTCCTGGTTTTTGTTTTCCTGTTTGTGCGTGTGCATTCAATGCAGAAAATATAAATCCCGCAACAATCAATGCGAGGGCAAAAAATATATGTTTTAAATGCGTCATAAATGTTCCTTAAATTTCTTCTATTGTATGTTTTAGTGTTTCTTCACTAAAAGGCGTAACAATGTATTTATGAGTACTAGAATTGATGATATTCAATTTATACTCCGACTCCATGATTGTCAGAATACATGGTGTGTCTAATGTGCTTTCAAACAATCCCGCATTGTCCGAAATAATCAAACCATATTTTTGATACTTGAGTTTAACTAACGCATCAGCATTATTTGTTGCAGTATCTACAACTTTATAACCAATTCTTCTCGCAAAATTTGCAGTCTCTTGTAATTGTTTTGGCGTATCGTCTACAACAAGAACTCTTGTCTCTGGATTGATTATCATGCCGCTTTACCCCATACGTCTGCCCAATCGCCTTTGGTTGCGCCTTTTGCATAATCTGTCGCACGATTCTCAAAGAAGTTTGTATGTGTCGGTGCATTAATCATTTCCTCAACCCAAGGTAGTGGATTCTTTTTAACTTTAAAAATACCTTTCAGTCCAAGACTAATAAGGCGTCTGTCTGCAATGTAGCGAATGTACTTCTTAACTTCTTCTGAAGTAAGTCCTTCCATGTGATTGATACCAAAAGCTAAGTCAATAAACTTATCTTCCAATTCAACCATTCGTTCCGCAATAGTGTAGATTTTAGATTTCAATTCGTCATTCCAGATTTCATTATTTTCTTGAATGAATGTTCTGAATAGCTTAATCATAGATTCGCAATGCTGTGTTTCATCTACGATAGACCAAGTAACAATCTGTCCCATACCCTTCATCTTACCAGTACGTGGAAAGTTCAACAACATAATGAATGAAGAGAACAACTGCATACCTTCTGTGAATGCAGAAAATACTGCAATGTGTGTAGCAGTAGATTGTAAGTCGCCATTCGCATTTGAAATATCTAACACGTAATCGTGCTTGTCTTTCATTTCTTGATATGCTAAGAATTCGTTATATGTTGTGTCTGGCAGACCTAACGTTTCAATCAAGTGTGAGTATGCGGCAACGTGTAACGCTTCTCTAGCGGCAAAGCCAAGCAACATCATTCGTACTTCTGGTTGCTTGAAGTATGGTAGATAGTTCTTCACATAGCCACCGGCAACGTCAATGTCACCTTGCGTAAAGAATCTAAAAATGTTTGTTAAGAAGTGTTTCTCTTCTGCTGTTAATTTTTTCTTCCAATCTTTTACATCTTCAGCCATTGGCACTTCTGTGTGTAGCCAATGACTTTGTTCGTGCTTCAACCAAGCATCATACGCCCATGGATAGTTAAATGGCTTGAATGCATCTCTGCCATCCATTAAATTACTTTTTACTTTTGTTGCACTCATTTATTATTTCTCTCCGAAATGTATTCTTCTGCCTGGATAGTTATCTATGAAATACTTAAATGTATTTTCTATGTTTGGTTGTTGTGTAATGAATTTATTTGTGTATCTTTCCCAAACAAAAATTTGTCCATTAACCACCTCACTTTTGCAAATAAGTATGTCCATATTTTTATGCTTGACTTGCTCTGCTTCTTTCAGTACTCTGTCAATTTCATTTTCTGCTCTATGCATTCTGCTTCTGACAAAAATGACAAGACAACTAACAAGAAAAATTAATTCCATTACCCCGAATGACCAGTCCATTTAAGCCCCCAACCATTCAGTCAATTGATTTTTCATCAGCATACCAGAAACTCTTTTAACTTCAATGTCACCATCTATCATTACTAAAGTTGGAACACCACGAATGCCATAGTTCGTTGCAAGTTCCCGATTCTCATCGATATCAATAACTTCAATAGGAATTCGAGTATCAACATCTTCTAATGTTTTAGCTAACATTTTACACGGCTGACACCATGATGCCGTAAATCTAAGTACTTTCATTTTTTATCCTTCACATGCGAGACATGCATCACCATCAATAAGTGCTTTCATGTCGAGTTCTTTAATCACTTCACGTTCAATACGCTTTGAAACTTTATCTGCTTTACCAATCTTCTCTGAACGGCAGTAGTACAATGTTTTGAGTCCTTGCTTCCATGCTTGAAAGTGTACTGCATGTAAATATTTAATGTTTACATCAGGACGGAAGAACAGATTCAATGATTGTGCTTGGTCGATATACTCTTGTCTATCTGCGGCATGATTAACTAGCCAACGTTGGTCAATCTCCATAGATGTTTTGAATACATCTTTCTGCCAATCATCAAGAATATCTAAGTGCTGTACACTACCATCATTTGCGATAATGCTAGACCAAATTGTCTGATATTCATCATCTGATTTTACTATATCTTTGATGATTCTGTCAAGCCATTTATTTTTGGCTAGAGATGATCCCGATAGAGTGTCCTGACGATAAGCATTAGCACGATAAGGTTCGATACTAGGGCTAGTATTTCCCATGATGATAGACGAAGAAGCATTTGGAGCAACAGCCATAAGATGACTAAAACGTTGACCAGTGCCAACAGCATCAATAGCTTCACCTCGCTCTTTACCCAATTTAAGATTCGCCACATTTAATTCATCCCTGATGTGTTTAAAGATTTGTTTGTTTCTTCCGACTGCAAGTGCGGATTCGAACGGCACGTTATTTCGTTGTAGATAAGCATGAAACCCAAGAGCACCGATGCCAATACTGCGCTCACGTATGGCAGAGAACCTTGCACGTTCAACGGCGGCAGGAGCATTATCGATAAAATACTGAAGAACATTATCAAGCATTTCTGCAATATCAGCAAGAAATAAAGGATCGTTTTTCCATTCATCAAAGTACTCCAAGTTAACTGAAGACAAACAACATACTGCTGTTCTATCTTTATCTGTAGGCAAAATAATTTCAGAGCAAAGGTTACTCTGCTTGATACTTAGTCCCAAGTCTTTTTGAAACTGTGGCATAGCACGATTGCTTGCGTCAATGAAATGTAGATATGGTTCGCCTGTCTGCATACGAATGTCAAGTATGCGTTGCCACAAATCTTTAGCAGAAACAACTTCACGAACTTCATTACT
>Ga0247723_1000199_pt1 | contig 38511 bp, 40 predicted proteins | sample MSEWelMarce5H_FC_FD_189079 | JGI IMG/M metagenome (GOLD analysis project Ga0247723, IMG submission 189079) | Subsurface sediment microbial communities from gas well in West Virginia, United States - MSEEL Well Study Marcellus 5H_FC | ecosystem: Environmental > Terrestrial > Deep subsurface >... | reverse complement strand
TTGGCGAGCGCTATGAGTTGGCTTGAAGAAGAAATCGAGAACGCAAGGCAAATTGAAATCGGCGTGCCTCTTGATTTACCTGCAATAACAGTTTAGAATAGAACAAACGACGAAAGGATAAAAATGCACGTTGGACAAATCCTGCTGGTTGAAGCGGAGAGCCACGCAGAAGCGGTAGACAAAGTTCAAGGAGTAATTCAGTATTCCGAAACACCAACTCCGTCTTGGTCTGATTGGAACGAAGTTGGCGGGCGTTGGTCAGACTTCTTCGGCAAGGGTAAAAATGTAATGCGCTACACGGAGAACTCCGCGCTCGCAGAACAAAAACTAACCGAGTGGCTTCGCGGTCGTGAAGAAGAAATGGCTAGTTCTCTTGAACAGATAAAAACGCTGGACTTGGTAAAAGTTGTTGCGGATTACGACCCAGAGAAAGAGCCGTCTTGGGTTGGCGATACTTCAATGGCGTTGTGGAGATTGGCTAGGTTGGCTAAGTTGTTGGGAGATGATTGGACTTCCGATAGTGCGGTCTACGACTTGGACAACTTCACAGGGAACCTCAAATCTTTCCGAGAGCGACTTGCGGTTGCCCCTGAAATGCAATACCTAGTTATGGTGGACTTCCACTTCTAGGCGCGACACGCCGATAAAAAGGTGCTTGCATTATTCTGCAAAAAGAGTATTATTTCTCTTGTAGGCAAAACGACGAAAGGACACGAAGTGGCTACAAAGACTAGAAAGCAAGTAATGATTTACATTGGTTGCTGGCTATGCGGTGAAACATTTCAGATTGCAGAGCGCGACTACAATCACGGCGCGGTTTGCGGAGATTGCATAAAGGGGAAAAAATGATTGGTATTTCTTTACACGATAAAACAGTAATGATGGCAACGCCAAAATGTTCTTGGTGTGGCGACATTGGTGAAGTGGAAGTTCCTACGGCAGGATTTCTTGCTAGACAACTTCACGCACCTATTCAAGATTGTTTCCCAGACCTTGACAAAACCCTGCGGGAACAAATCATTTCGGGAACTCACCCGAAATGTTGGACAGAGATGTTTGGAGAGGTTCACTAATGAAAAAGTATTCGGTTGTAGTAAAAGCAAATGTTCACACCGTATGGGAAGCAAATACCGAGCAAGAAGCAATTCTTATGGCAGAGGCTTGGACGGCAGAGGAATACGGCAATCTAGTTCACAAAGCCAATTTCGAGGTCGCGGAAGTTTCCTAATTCCGTTATCAAATCGTTATAAAAATAATTTGCGACACGCCGTAAATGGGTTTGCAAATGTCATAGAGGTCGTGTAATGTAGTTCTTGTTAGATAGTTCGACTACCTAACCACTCCCCACATAGGGTGCGGAGTGAAAAGACAAAATGAAAGAGGTAGCCAAATGGCAACCACAGTAACAAGCAAGTTCGTTACAGAAGTAGCGACAGAAAAGACCGCAGTATCACTTGATAAGGCAACCGCCGAAATCATCACAGAGTTCGTTTCAACACGCGACCTCATCAACAACCTTGAAAAGACCAAGAAAGAACTTGAAGCAAAAATCAAGGAAGTTCTTGGAGATGCCGAAGTTGGTGTCTTGGACGGAAAAATCCGTATCGAGGTCAGCAAGCGCAATCGCACAGGAGTTAGCACAGAGGTTCTAAAGACCGCTTATCCTGAAGCATACGAAGCCTCAAAGACCAGCACCGACTATGTAGTTCTAGTAGTCAAGTAAGACCTAATCCCCATAGGCGAAAGCCCCTCACCGAAAGGTGGGGGGTTTTTCGTTTTCCAAGATGCGGAAGCCAGATGCGTGCGGATAAAAATGCGGGGACGAAGATGCGGTGAAAAGTCCGATTGACTTTTTGCATAGTAAATCGTCGGTTATAAGTAGAGGGCAAAAAAGCCCCACTACAAAGGAGAAGCAAATGGATTACCTAGAGGTGGACAAGTATGGAAGAACTTTCCCATCAAAGAGAAGAAGAATAAGCGACGCGGTAAGTGGGATAAAGATAATGAAAAAGGTGGACACAACTAAACGCTTATGCGATTGCGGAAAGCAAATGTCTATCTACAACAAAGAAACAACTTGTTTTGCTTGCGCCGAGAAGAAAGTCCAGAGGTGAAAAGGATTGCGTGCGATAAAAATCCGGGAGCTTCGTTGATGTCCAGGGCCGGGCTCCCTACACATCGAAATAACTTTTGGTTTAGGTGCAGGTATTTGGTGCAGGTCTGCGCTCGCCACACGCAGACCCGCCAGCACTACTTGGAGTTGTAGATGTTGTTGAGATTTTGTGCAGCCAGTTTCGCTGCGGTCACACACGAAGAACAAAATTCTTTGTATGCGTTTGGTAGTTCATCGTTGTCTGAAACGATAAAAACCTTGCCACACGCTGCGGGTTCAGTTCCACAGGTGTAGTTGAAGCAGAGGCGTGCTTCTTGGTATGTGCCGTCAGCCAGCAAAGCCCAGAGCGTGCCGTGAGAGCCTTTTTCAAGGCGTTTGTATTTCGTCATTGGTTTCTCCCTTCTACCTTTATAACTCCGCCTTAGCAGAACTTTTGTTAGGTATTTGAGGGGGTGACTTGTGTGAGATGGGACACACGACACGCCGATTGCAGGAAGGGTTGCATAAATGCAGGAAAGTTGTATGATTGCCTTGTTCAACAAAAACAGGGAAGGATTGGACAGATGGACAAAATGACGATTGAGGTTAGCCGTCAGGAAGCACAGTTGCTTACTGCGGGCGTTTCATTACTATTGCAAATGGTCACGGAAGACATTGGCAATTGGAAAAACAAGAACGACGAGAGTATGGACAAGTTGTTCATAATGATGGAAATGTATGCGGGTGCTGGAGAAGTCTGGGCAAAGTTGCAAGAAGCACAGGGCACATCGCGAGAAGAAATTGCACAGTATCTTTCAGAACAGGAGAACTAATAAAAATGTTGCCACGTTATCTTTATCACGCAACTGCGGTTTGTAATCAAGAAAGCATTGAGCGAGAAGGACTTCGTTCAAGTTTCGGTGAAGTGTATGCAAGTGAAAGCCCTACGGATTGTTTGACCTTTATGGGTTTTAGATTGCTATCTCACTTTCACTTTACTAAAAAGGGAGAAGCACCAGAGTTTGTAGTGCACGACAGAATTATCGTATTCAAGATAGATACAAAAACTACCGATAAAAAGAAGTGGGAAGTTGGCACAGACCATAATCCTGCGTTCTTCGGTGACGCTACATCGTGGGTTCATCGCGGTTCAATCCCAAGAGAAGCAATTATCCACGTCACGGAGTTTGCGCCGAAAGAGGAGATGGCATAAAAATGGACGACTTTCTACGAATTGTATTAGAGCAATCAAATGCGGTTTGCATTGAGTGCAAAAGAAAGTTTGACTTGTTTGATGAAGAGGAAGCAAATGAGTGGCACTATGGACACGATTGCGAGGTGGGATAAAAATGATTGACGAAATCCCGCTAACCAAATCTGTAATGTTTGTTGGCGATTACTTCACATTGGTTTCGACAGTTGTTCTTGCCGAAGAGCTTCGAGAGCAAGATGAAGATGATAAAGAGTTTGCGATAAGGCTGGCTAGTGTTTGGATACAAGAGCACTATGGCTGGGACTTGCCTGCGGTATCAAATGAGATTGGGATTGTTGCCGAAGGCTGGGACGAAGAAGACTAAAAGCAGAAATCAGGGTGTGGAACTTTAGTTATCCTAGAGTTCCACGCCTCTCGCTTGAGTAACCTCGCGGTCGCGTGATGAGGTGGCACTACCTTCCACCGCGCTTCTCTCCCGTCTTCCCTGCGGGGGAGAGGTGTCCCTGCGAAAAGTGCATAAAGATTGCCCCCGAAAGGGGGTATTTTTTCGTCCAAAAATCAGAGCATCATGGATAAAAATCTGGCGTAAAGTAGCAGCATGATGAAGTTCAGCATTGTAGATAAGTCGCTGCATCAAAATGGTGCAGCCTCGCCGTTTGTTGCAGCAATCATTGACGACCCAAATGATGGAGAAACAAAACTTGTTGTGATGTTTGAGGACGAAGGTTGCGTCGCGGTTCTTTCTTTGGACAGAATTATTGACGAAGAAGACATTTCGGCAAAACACAACTCACATCATCATGCGGATAAGCATGAAGAAGAACTTCGAGAACTACTTTGGGGCGAGTAGCTCGATAAAAATCCGGGCAACCAGGCCCGCAGCCAGGGAGATGAGAACAACTTGACAACGCTTGCTGCCGTTCAAGGCGAAGGTTGGGCTGTCATTGGTTATGACAGTAGAGTCACAGAAGAGAACCGTATTTTTAGCCTGCCTAAAGATGCTGGCAAAGTTGTTCGTAATGGTCAATACATCTTGGGCGCAGCGGGCGACATGCGTGCGGTCAATTTACTTGCACATACTTTCAAGCCACCAGTTCCGACTGCAAGCGAACACGGAACAAAACTAGACAAGTTTATGTCTGCCAAGTTCATACCTGCCTTGAAACAATGCTTCGACGACGCACAATACGGAGAAAAAGGCGAAACAGATAGTTCGGTGTTTGCAATTATTCACGGTCGCGTCTATGAGATTGGCGGGGGCTACGATTGGTGCTTGGACGAAACAGGCATCTATGCGGTTGGGTCAGGTTCAGATTATGCGCTGGGGGCTATGCTCGCCCTTACAGAGGGTAAAAAGCGCACCATGAGCCATGCGAAGTCAATTATCAGAAGTGGTATCCAGATTGCGACACGCCTAGACCCACAGACTGCCGAACCTATTCACATCATCAGCCAGACTGCCTAGCCAGACCAAGATGGCTAGTGGCGACACGCCACATCAAAATAACTTTCAGATTGACTTGACACCTTCCTGCACTTTATGTTATTGTTTATTCAACGACGAAAGGACAAGAAATGCGTGGACTACCAGATAGCGCGGTGTATGGCACATACAAGCGTTTGAGCCCTAAAACAAAGCAGAACGAAGTAAATGCACTTGCATCTCTCTACGACACCTTTACAAGTGTTAGTGGTTTTGTAAGTCGTATCTTTGCTCGCCGTGCTTACCTAAAAGCGCGTGCGGAGTTCTATGCAAAGCACGGCTACTACATAGACGACTCAACACGCCGATAAAGATTATCTTGCAAAATGCAGGAAAGTATGAAAGACTTACATCACAAATGACGAAAGGAAAGAAATGACTACTTACAAATGGAGTATGGATAAAAAATACATCACTCGACGCCGTTGGGCTTTTGCGGTTGCATTAGTTCTTGCGGTTCTAGCGTTTATGGTTTTGTATTATGTTTCAACTCGTATTTGGTGGGTTGAAGGTCAGGGCTATTGCTTCGACACACTTGAAAAGTGTTTCCCTAGAGAGTTTGGGGGGTGATTAGTGCTACTAGAAACAACAGACATACTTGCGATTATTATTGCGCTCGCGGGTTCAAGTTTTGTAATTATTCTTTCGATAAGAAATTACGGAAAACTGTATCAAGAAAATCAGATGCTTAGAAAAAAACTAAACGAAAGGAAATAATGAAAAGCACACGCATTTCAGAGCAAGCAGCAGAAATGTATTCAAATGGCATGGCTATTGAAACTGTCGCTAAGGAACTAGGTGTTGCTTATCGAACTGCACGGAAGGCTATCAACTCGAAAGGAGTAGAACTTCGTGACCCAAGTCAGAGATTGGTTGGACGCACTCGTCCAGATAAAAAGCAGGTTCAAAATGCCTAAAGGTATTGTTTGGACTGCGGTGATTTCGGCGCTCGCGGGAGTAGGAACTCTTGCCTCTGCGTTCATGGGGAATACCGATTGGGTTCTTGCAACAGGATTTGTTTCTATTGCATCAGCGTTATTGGCAACTAGAGAGCGATAAAAATCTGGGAGGGGGTATGGCGACACGCCGTGCCCTCTCTTTTTGTTTGGACTTGACTTTCCTGCAAATGTCAGGTAGATTGGTATCACCAACACGGAAGGACAAAACGACATGGCAACACCAGCAACAGAGAAGCAAATAAAGTTTCTCGACGACCTCGTAGCAAAGCGCGAGATACCAACAACTTTGTCTGCGGAGTATCTATCTGCAAAGGCAACTCTTGATGTCGCAAAAGCATCACAACTCATCAGCCAGTTTCTAGGTTTCCCTCGCATTGAGGTAAAAACCGCGCTCGCCGAAAAGCCTGCGGTAGACCCTAAATCAGCCCTTTGGGCAGAACTTTTTGAGGCACTTAGCAAAATCCCACAATCCAAGTATGCGGTGCCTGTTTCAGAACTAATGACCGACTTTCTAAAGAAGCCTGTTCATGGTGACTTAGTGTTTCTTGAGGTCAAGGAATACATGAAGCGTCTTCACATCAAGCAGTTGTTTGGTTCAGTAGGAGCGTTCACTCGCGTCCGAACAGATGTTGAAGATGCCCTCGCGTTTGTGCGGATTATTCAGAGCGACCCATACAAGTATGCTCGCCTGTTTGGTGAACATTACAAGTGCTGTGGCAAGTGCGGAGCAGAACTCACAGACCCTATTTCAAGAGAACTAATGCTTGGTCCATGGTGCAGAAAAGCCTTTGGAAGGTGATTAGAGTCACAAAAATGCAGGGAGAAGCCCTAGGCGTAGAACCCTTGGGCTGTTCACCTGCCTGTGGTATCGTTTTTCTATGAATGACGCATTAGACAGAAAGATTTTGGGCTTTCGGTAAGCCCCAACGGTTGCGGTTAGTTAGCAACCTGTCCATGTCCCCTAAATAAGGAGTGCCGAGTGAAGTTATCCCGTTTTCAGATGGAAACAATCGTATTTGCCATTTCAGTCCTAATGATTGGAACATCAACAACAGCAGCAGTAGCGCAAGAGATTGCTGTAGTCGTAGCAGAGCAAAAAGTAATACAGCAAGCCAAAGAAGCAGAAGAGTTGCGGATAAAAATGCAGCGCGAAGCGGAAGAGCTCGCCGAGAAGAAGAAAGATGCCTACGCCAGAGAGCGTCAGCCTCTTTCACCACTAGAACTCAAGGAACTACTAATGATTGCTGGGTTTGAAGGCAAAGCATTGAAGTCTGCTTGGGCTATCGTGATGAAAGAGTCAGGTGGTCGTCCTAAAGCCCACAATGGCAACTCCAACACAGGCGATAACTCATACGGACTATTTCAGATAAACATGATTGGTGGGCTTGGAGAAGACCGCCGAAACAAGTTTGATTTGAAGCAGAATACAGAACTGTTCAATCCTCTTCTCAACGCGGAGATTGCTCACCACATGAGTGGTGGGGGAGATGATTTTGGAGCATGGGGTCTTGGTCCTAACGCTTACAATGGTGGCAAGGTTGGCTCGTATTATGAGTGGCTAGCCAAATACCCAGAAGACTAAGGAGCCCCTCGTGGAAGAGAACAAGCCAGAAGTAAAGGTTGAGCCAGTCGCGCTTGCCGTAGAACCAAAGACTATCCCTGCGGTAGTTGTAGAAGCAAAGCCAGAAGTTGTTGTGAAGCCAGAGCCAGAGCTCCAGGTGGATAAAAAAGCGGGACTGCCAGGAGCTGGCATCTTCGTTCAGTTGTCTGCACTTGTTCCATACTCTCGTCGCAAGAACTCTCGCTCAGTTACATCTGTGCAAGCGCGGTTGATTGAACTTGGTTTCAATACTGCGGGTGAAGATGACAGAGGTCATTTCTCAGATGGAACTGTTGAAGCCCTTGAACTATTTGCAAAAGATAAAAAAATTAAAGCAGAAAGCCTTGTAGACGAAAGCGTGATAACTGCGCTGTTCAAAGGCACTGCGGTTGAAGTTGTAGCCTAACTTTCAAAAATCAACGCCCAGTCTCTCTCTTATTATTGAGGGGCTGGGCGTTGTTGCGTCCTTGCACAACGCCTAAGTGTGACCATGGAAGGACGGCACTTATGGCAATAAACAAAGGAAAGACTGTTCAGATTCTAAATAGAGTCTTAGCGGTGTTCGCAGCATCAGGTTTGTCAGTAGTTGGCGCGGGAGCAATCGCTGGCGTTGAACTTTGGCAAGCAATTCTGATGGCAGGTATCGGTGGAGTTGCGACTGTGGTTGAGGGGCTAAGTCGTGCTTATCTACAAGATGGCAAATTGACAACGGAAGAAATTAACGATGTCTTCAATGCCGTAGATAAGAAAAATGCTGCACGGAAGGCTGGGTCTTCAGGGAACTAATTGACCTGCGGACGAGAAAGGCTCCCCTGGATTTTTATCCAGCCAGGGGGGTCTTCTCCATTTTTGGACAAAAGAAAAGCCCCCACATTTCTGCGAGGGCTGTTTCTCTTTTACTTTTAGTAGTCGTGGTCGTTCTCTGTGTTTCTCTCAACATCTTTTGACTCTTTGCATACGGGGCAAGTCCATTTGTAGAACTCTTCGTAGCGGTATGACTCTATGTCTACTTCTACTTCAACATCTTCTACTTCAAAAGCGGTGCACTCTTCGTTGTCGCAAGAGTCAGCGCGGTATTCTGTGTATTCTGCGTCTGCACCTGCGATTTGGTATTCGTTTCCTGTCACGCCTGCGGGATAGTTGCTCATTTTTTTATCCTTTCGCCTTCGATTAGTTTGGGTAGAGAAGGTCTACGCAAAATTGGCTCATCTCTTCGAGAGGAACTTTGCATGCTTCGGGAGTTGTTGCGTTGTCTAGGAAAGCCCAGACTAGGAGAAAGCCTGCGAACAATAGTGAGCCGATAACATAACGCCCACGCTTCGTGAGTTTCACTCCCATTAGGTCTTGAACTAGGTCTATCATTTTGCTTCCTTTCGTCGTTTCTTGCTTATGGTGTAAGTATTGCAACCTTCCTGCACTTTGTCAAGTATTTGTTTACGGCGTGTCGCAAAAGAAAACCCCCTCTTTCGAGGGGGCTCTCCGAGTTTGTCTGCCTTAGATGAGGGTCACCATTGGGCTAATAATCTTTGAGACCTTCGCAACCATTGTGCGGAGTTCCTGTGCGGTCTTGTCGTCCAGCCCTAGGGTCTCGCCGTCTTCGTCTGTGCCACCTGTGAAGACTGCATCTCCGACCATGTAGTCAGTCTGCGCCCCGAAAGTAGCGTCCCAGATGAATTGAGCAAAAGGGTTGTGCGGTAGTGAGATGAGTTTGCCCTCTTCATTGAGCCACATTGTTTGGCTCTCTGAGATGTCAATAGCCTGCACCCAGCCACCGACTGCGGTCTGCAAAGTCTGAAGACTGTCAGCGGTTAGGTCTAGTTCGACAACTTCTCCAGTTGTCTTGATTTGTAGTGCTAGTTTCATGGTGTCCCCTTCGTCGTTGTTGTGCGGTTGCACTAGTGCAAGACTAGTGCACCTTCCTGCACTTTGTCAAGCCTTCTTGAGAAGATTTCCAAGCATTAGTTCAAAGTTAGTTTCTTCGCCGTTCTCCGTGTCAAAGCCCATGTTTGCGGTGTCTGCCATTAGTTCATTGGCTTCATAGACTTTAGGCAACTTTGGAGATAGCCAGTCTTGTAGTCCGTAGTATTCCTCTGCGGTTAGATACTTCCAACTAACTTCCTCTTCACCATTGAAGAACTGCGCCTTTATTCGTGCGGTGTGTTCTTCGCTAGTGAATACCACTTGTTTGTCTATTGCTTCAGTTTCCAACATTATGCGGTCACCTTCGCAAACACATGTTCGTTGATTTCTGCAACGCTCATTGTGCGGATGTTGTTTACAAATGGCTCTGAGTAAACATTGCTCTCTTCAGTAATGATGAAAGATGTAATGTCCTTCTCTGAGTCTCCATGACTTTCCAAGATGCGTGCGGTCTCATGGTAGATGCCTACTGCTCTATCCAAGTAGTCCACATGGTAGTTGTAGGTAGTTCCCTTTGCGGTGATAGATACTCCGTATGTATACATGTTCCCTGTTCTTTCTATGCGGTGAGTCGTTCGCTTACCTGCATGTCATAAGTATTGCAACCTTCCTGCACTTTGTCAAGTCAAAGACACGCTTATTTCTTAGTGTTATCAAATCGTTATAATGACCAGTCATAGCCCATAGCCCCAGCCCATAGGTTGTTCATAGGTTGTTCATTGGCACTCACCCACCTAGAGTGCAAGCACCCCCCACCCCCAGATTTCTAGGCACTAGCCCAGCCCACCACCTAGCCCAGCCCATAGCATGAGCCAGATAAAAACCCAGACCAAGCCTGGCCACCAGGTAGCAACAACATGACAAGAGCAAGCACCAGCAAATGCACATGACAACAAGAGAACAACTCAAGCAACTTGATGACATGAACAAGCACAAGACTTGACAAGCAAGACACAAGATGACACCCAAGAACTAAACAACTTCATAAAATTTCTTTACAAAAGTTATTTATCTAAGAAAATTTCTTTACTTGACAGCAAAAACAAATAAATAAAACATAAAAAGCCAAGAAAAAAAGAACTTCAGGCATTGAAAAAGGCAAAAGACTTCAAAAATTCAAAACCAGAAAAGTTTCCAAAAAAGCCCGGAACGATTTGCCAGGAGTCGCAAAATAAGCACTGCCTTCTCGCAGGCCAAAAGCAAAATAAGTAAATGTTCATAAATTCGACCCTGTCGTACAATGACTAGGCCCCCTAAGATTTATAGAGTCATTCTCCGTACACCACTGCCAAAATGCTGTACGATAAATGAGTGGACCAGAGTATTCAATTGCCTCAAGATGAAGTTACTTTCATCGCGGCTTTGCCACGCCCAGAAGCCGAGGCTCGCCTCCGTGCTCTTTGGGAAGCGGGTTGGTCTCTTCAAGTTCTTGGCTCTTCCTTAAACCCACCTCGTCCTAAGACGACCATCCATTTTTGGGTAAAGCGTGCAGAGTCTGTAGAACAGCAAAGAGTGATACCTGCTCCACCCCCAAAGTCTTTAACTACCTCAGTCCCTACAAAGAATGCCCCCCGCTTGAGGTCCATTTCTCCGGGCGTCCCTTCCGACATGAGACCACGCCTAAGAGAGCTAAGCGCTCAAGCCAAGAGATATAGGGCTAAGACGGCCCCAGACTCCCCTCTAGCCCTTGCCAACGATGAGCTGACTGCAATTGCTCGCACCCTACGTTCTATGGGGGTTCCCACGGCCGCTATTGCTGAGGCTGCAGGAGTTTCCTACCGTGCTATGGCGCGAAGGCTAAGCAAGTGAGCCGTCAATATAAAACTCTTACAGGAACATATAACGAAGAAGACCTTGCTGTAGTTGTATGGATGAATCCAAAGGCTAAGAACTCCCGTCAGTCCAGAGCCCTTGAGACTATGACCTCTGAGAATTCCCGCTATCCAATGGCTTTCCCGTTAGCTTCCCTCAAAAGGAATCGCTCTTGGGTTAATGCCACTATTGCAAAGACTAAAGAAGAAGTTTTCGAGTTAATCCAAAAGACAGAGCGCACAAAACCCCTGCTTGTCCCTCTAAGCGTGGCTAAGGTTGCTCTTGGTTGGGAGAACTTTTATATCCCATCGGAGTACACAGATGCTTAAGAAGTCCATAGATGTTTTTCCTGCACTTATAAAACTCGCTCCTCCGGGCTCCCTTTCCGACTACACCACTCTCCAAACTACGGGAGATGTTCCTCAAGGGACAAGGCGTGTAGATAGGTCTAGGGCAGTAGTTATTAACAACGTGCTGGTTATCGCCCAAGACAGCCCAGAAGGCCCCACTGTGGTCTTTAAAGAAGCTATCGAGGGAATGACTCAAGAAGGTAAGACGACTCATGTCTTGACCGTTTCAGGAAAGATTATTGCTATTAGCAAGGATGACAACTGCGGCTGTGGCTCCCGCCTTCGTGGATGGAACCCTATGGGCTCTGCCATCGTAACCTCGAGCGAGGACCCAGATGCTTAGTCCCTTCGAGTTCATCATATTAGGTCTTGCCACATATCGTCTGACTCGACTAATAACGCGAGACGTTATTATGGACGGGTTCAGAAATTGGTTCTGGAAAAAGTGGTCGCCAGAAAAATCAAAGCTCGGATATCTTCTAACCTGTGAATGGTGCCTATCAATTTGGGTAGCATCACTGTTTTATATATCGGCTATGATTACATCAGTAACTATTGCAGTAGCGGGCGTATTCGCCTTGTCTGCTGTAGCAGGACTGTTGACCGCGTATGAAGACAAATAACTTCATGCTCCGCAGCAAATATGACGAGGAGAATCGCCGATGAGCGTATTCAAAAAAGAAGAGCCAGCAGTAGAGTCAGCGACTCCTGCCGCTACACCAAAACCTCGTAAGAAGCGTTCAACTAATCGCTCTACTCAAGTCATTATCAATCAAAAGCCTGCATCAAAACCTTCTGGCATAGCATCCGTTTTTACTAGCAATTCAAACAGCCCGCAACCACTTTCATATAACACTCCTCGTTCATTAACTGCTGCTGCAGCGCAAGTAAAGATGAACGACAAGGCAGAATTCGAGCAGTTCAAATCACGACGTTACGCATCTTCCTCAAGCTGGCAAGCAGAAGCTTGGGAGTATTACGACGCAATTGGTGAAATCAAATACGCATTCAATCTAGTTGCATCTGTTGTATCTAGAATCCGAATCTTTGCAGCATCTATCGATGATGCTTCACAGGCTCCTGTATCTGTTCACGAATCAAGAATTATTGATGCAGGTCTTGCTTCTGCAGCTGAACGTGCGCTAGACAGGCTAAACTCTGCATATGGTGGACAAGCAGGTTTACTCAAAGATGCAGCTCTTAACCTTTCAGTCTCTGGAGAGTGTTACCTCGTCCAGATGCCTGCTCGCATTGGAACTGGCACTCCCGAGTCTTGGGATATTCGTTCTGTAGATGAAGTTGTTGTTGACGCTAAAGGCGGATACAACGTCATTGGTCGTCGTGAACAAACACAAGGTGCTGGTGCAGGTTTTGGAGTCTCCCGCCTTGGTAACAATGCATTCGTAGGACGCATCTGGCGTTCACACCCACGCTTCTCTGATGAAGCAGATTCATCACTACGAGGTCTACTAGACCTATGTGCTGAACTCCTACTACTGAATAGGACATTCCGTGCGACGGCTCGCTCTCGCCTCAATGCTGGCGCTCTTTATCTTCCAGATGGTCTTTCGGTTGCGGCGCAGGCGGACCCAGACTACCCATACGATTCTGAGGATGGCATCGGCGCAGGCTTTACTGCTGAAGAAGCAGAAGATGAATTCGAAGAGCAACTAATCGATGCGATGACAACTCCGATTCGTGACGAAGAGTCCGCATCAGCAGTTGTCCCTCTTATCATCCGTGGTCCTGCAGAACTTGGCGACAAGATTAAGCAGTTTAAGTTTGAGCGTTCTTTCGACCCAGCACTTGCTGAGCGTTCAGACCGTGTACTAGAGCGCATCCTGCAGGGACTTGATGTTCCAAAGGATGTTGTAACAGGTCTTGCTAACGTCAAGTACTCAAACGCTCTACAGATTGATGAAGCACTTTACAAAGCACACATCGAGCCTCTAATGCTCCTTATCTGCGATGCGCTAACAGTTGTTTACTTACGCCCATACCTAATTGCAAATGGCTATTCAGAGTCAGAAGCAAACCGCATTACAGTTTGGTACGACCCATCAGCAGTGTCTACACGCAACGACCGTGCAGCAGATGCAGATGCAGGTTTCGACCGCGGAGCAGTTTCTTACGACACATGGCGTCGTGCTCATGGCTTCTCAGACCAAGATGCACCAACTCCAAACGAGCTTGCTATTCGCATGCTTAATGAGAAGGGTGCAATCACACCAGAACTTACAGAGGCAATGCTTAATGCACTTGCACCAGAAGTTATGAACGCAGTTCGCGATGCACAACAGGCTTCTTCTGTTGCTCCACTTCCACCAGATGTAGAACAAGCACTGCAGCAGGCAGAAGCTGGTGCAACAGAAGCTCCAGCAGAAGGTGCAACACCTGAAGCAGAAGGTGCAACACCTGAGACACCAGAGGCAGCGCAGTAATGACTGAGAAGAAGTTGATTCCAATTACTCCTGTAACTGCAGCTGCTGAAGGGGCATGCCCTCCTGCAACACAGGACATCGCAATCAACCTTGAGAATCGTAAAAAAGCAATTGATGCAGCAATGTATGGTCCACTTAATCCTGCAGAGCCAAACGAAGAGTATTGGACTGCACTAGGCGCTGAGTGGGGCGTCGATGTAGAGACTGCTAAGAAGCAGACCTGCGGAAACTGCGCTGTATTCATTCAGACACCAGAGATGCTTTCTTGCATCGAGACTGGTCTAACAGATAACGCAGATGAGTTTGATGCAATTGATGCAGCAGGTGAACTTGGCTACTGCGAAGCATTTGATTTTAAGTGTGCATCAGCTCGTACTTGTCGCGCATGGGTTGCTGGTGGTCCAGTAACAGAAGAGAAGACAGAAGAAGCCCCTGTTGTTGAAGCAGAGTATGTAGCAACTCCTAAGGTCCCTGTTAACAAAGTTACTTTTGGTGTTCGTGCAGAAAAAGCTTTGGAAAATAAAGTAGCTGACTACAACAAGTACGCAGCTTCAGACCGCAAGGCAACTCTTTCAATGGTTAAGGCTGTCTACCGCCGCGGAGCATCTTCATTCTCAGTTTCTCAGCATCAGGGAACAACTCGTGGCCGTTGGGCCATGACTCGCGTTGACGCATTCCTTCGCCTCTTGAGCGCAGGCAAGCCACTTAATGCTTCTTACAAAGCAGATAACGATTTGCTTCCTGTATCACACCCACGCTCAACTAAGAAGACCGTTAATGGTCAGGCTGTTACAGCATCTGGTCTAATCCCAGAAGAACAAGCATTGGCAGAAGCACTTGTATACATTACAGAGAAGTATGGAAAGTTTGACCAAGACGGCGATGGAGTTTGGGCTGGTTACACGCCTGCTGCAGAAAACGACGTAAAAGATATTGGTGTTGCATGCATGAACTGCGTTTTCTACAAGCATGACGAGACTGGCAAAGATGTTTGCCAGATTATCTCTCTAGAAATTGAAGACCTTGGTAAGTGTCGGTTTGCAGTAATCCCAGAGGGCGTTGTAAAAGGATATGACATTCCAATTCGTGACAAGGACAGCCTAGAGCTTCTTCTTGCATCTGCATACGCAGAGTCTCAGTTAGCAGTTGAGTTAAAAGAAGAATACGAAACACCAGAGCAAGCTATCCTTGCTCTAACAGAATTTTCAGGATTTGGTTACGATGCAGAACCTGCGTTCCGTGCATCATGGCTCCGTGCAGTTAGAAATGGCGAAGACCCATTTAAGAGAGCAAAAATGCTTTCAACAATGACATACGAAAGTTTAGATGCTGACTTGCTACCAAAAGGAGAGATTAAGTAATGGCTGAGAATCCTTGCTGGGAAGGCTACGAGCAAATCGGTATGAAGATGAAGAACGGTAAGAAAGTTCCTAATTGCGTACCAGTAAAGAAGGCTAAGACCCAAACTTCTATTGAAGAGCAAACACGCATGATTAATCAAGCTGCTCTTGCACTTGCTGCTCAAGCTAATTCAGAGTTTTCTGGCACACGAACAATTACAAATGGTGTTGCTCGCACAATTGTTTCTCGTTCTTTAGAGAAGACAGCAGATAGCCCTTACTCTATTCGCAAGCACCAAGCTTTAACTGAGTTGACACATTTTATTAGTCTTCTTCAGCACAACAAAACTCTAGGGGATAAGTCACTTAATGCTGACCTTCTTCCTATTGGTCACCCAGAATCAAACCGTAGCGCTTCTGTATCTGTTGCTTCAATGATGAAAGCCCGCGCTCGTTGGATTTCAGATGACCCAAAGATTAAAGATGACTCTGTAAAGACTCTGATTGCATCTGCTTTTACTGCACACCCTGCATCTGCAGAGTACTCATACACGATGACTCGTCTTGCATCACTTCCTCAAGGCACAATCCCTCAATACGCTCTTGTAGCAGCGCTTGGTGACGGAAACTCTTCCGCTGCCCGTCGTGCTCGTGCATTGCGTCAGCGTCGTGACCGTAAGGGTCGCTTCGCAGAGATGGGTGGCGGATTAAAAGCACTTATTCGTCGTCTTGATGGTGTAGTTCGTAATTTAACAGGAAGTCCTGTGTCTCAATCTGAGGATGGGGATTTCACTGTAGAACTTCCAGATGGTCGTCTTGTAAAGATTCCTGCCTCTGCTGGTGAAGGTGTTAAGGCATTTATCCCAAGCAAACGCGCTGGTGATGGTTACAGCACAACCCCTGCAAAGTTTTCTTCTAAAGACCCAGTTCTTGAAGAAGGCGACCTTGAATTCGTTGATGCTCCAGATGGTTTCCGTGTTGACGAAACTTGGAGCCCTTCAGCAGATGACCTTGAATATTACGGAACCAAGATTGACCTTGGCAAGAAGTACACAGATGATGCCTACGATGTAATTAAATTTGAACCGGGCGACAACGCTGCTGTTCGTGACAAGTTTGAAGCTGCTCAACAGCGTGAAAACGAAGGACAGAACGTAGTTGCTGATGGTAAGGGTGAAGACGGTTGGATTGACTACAGCAAGCCTGTGTTCTTTGTACACCGCCGTGGTGATGACGAAGGTCGTCCATTTGCTGCAGTCCAATCATGGGCTGATGCACAAGACCTTATTGCACAAGATGAGCCACGCTTTGAAGCTGGAGAACTAGCTGACCCAAGCCGTGCTGGTATAGAAGGTTCTGAAGATGATGCAGAAGATGCAAAGACTGCACCAGATAAAGTTTCTGGCTCTAAACCAACAACTCTAGAAAAGGGTAAGAAACTAACACCCGAAGATGTTGAAAAAATGGGTGGAACTGTTATTCCAGGTGGACCAGATGCCCCTGACTACCAAGTTCGTGCTTACAAGAAAGCCGTAAAGAAGTATCGCAAGAGCGGTGGAGATGTTCCAGTAGACCCACGCAAGCAATGGGGAGCATTCCCAGATGGCACGGTAGTAGACCTTGACACTGGCGAACTACTTCGCGACTCTGAAGGAAAAGTATTTATCCCAGAAGAACCAGAAGAGTTAGTTAAAGAAAAGAAAACTCTTACTGGAAAAAAGAAGATTGCAACTCTTCCTGAAAAAAAGAGCGCAGATGTTCCAGATGCTTATCACGAAGTAGATAAAACAAAGCCTTACAAGCCATCAGGCACAATCGAAGGCGCTGAGTCCACTGATGCAACTGATGACCCTGTAGAACTTGCACAAAAGTTTGATACACCAACACTTAAAGAAGCCCTTGAAGAGGCTGTAACAGGAACAGACGAGTCCCCTGCAACTGGTACTGCACCACTTGAGTTTGATAAGGGTGACGAAGCAGTTCCTGCAGAGGCTATTTATGAAGCCATTAAGACTAAAGAGTCTGACGCAGAGGCTGAAGATACTCTTGACAAAGTTTACAAAGAAGGTTTCAAAGATAAGATAAAGAAACTCTTTAGCCGTAAGGGCAAAGCTTCTGAAAAGGAAATTGTAGAAGCAACTCCTGAAGAAGTAGAAGCTACTGAAAAGGGAGTAGCCACTCCATCCTTTGACTCAACCGATGTTGAGTACCCAGCACTTCTTGAGGGACTAGGCCCAGATGAGAAGCGCGAATACATTGATAGTGGAGATTACGCAAAGTGGCTTCCAAAGGATGCAGAGTTTAAAGATATCCCTGAAGGCTACTCAACTCTCGACCCAGAACCATATGTAGATATTGTCGAGGCTTACCCAGCAGATGCTCCAACAGGTTTCTCAACAAGTCCTGTAGATATGTCATTAAGCTTTACACCTCAAGGTTTGAAGGATGCATTACGTCAAGCTTTAGAGCCAAATGGAGACCGTCCAGGTCAAGGAATGCTTAGCTTTGAAACACCAGAAGGTGAAATTTATACAGCATGGGTTCCAGGCGAAGCCATTCGAGATGCATTAAAACTTCAGAACGTTGATACAAACGAGTTTATTGAATCTGTATATCAAGAAGGTCGTGAAGGAAAGAAAGAACCTTCAGAGTCCGAGGCTAAGGCAGTTCTTGATGAAGTAGTTGCAGATGAAGCACCTGCCACAGAAACTCCTTCAATAGACCCTGCAACCACTGAGACTGATAGTGAAGAGTCAGGTATATCTCCTGAAGATTCACTACTTAAGTCAAAAGAAGGTTCTACAACAGAAGACCCTATTACTGACCTATCTCTTCCAACCCCAACTGAAGAGATGCATGCTGGTATTTTCCGTGGAACCCCTGACATGCTTGTTGCTGGCGATATTGCATTTAAGGATGACCCAGAGCGCGAATACTTTGTAGTTGAAGGTGTCACTAAGGGTACTGGCGGAATGATTGAAGTTACTGGTCATTACGTTGGGCACGAAAGTCAAAAGAAGACTTGGAAGAAGACAACTCCAATTACCTTTATCCGTGGCGAAAAAGATGTCCCAGCTGCAGGAGAACTTCCAGCACTAGACCGTCCATTTGCTAAGGACTACACAGGTAGAGTCGAGCCATCCGATGCTAGCCCTAGTGGTTGGATTCCAGTTGGTTCAGACGAGGACATCAAGCGTTTCCTTGACGACACAAAGGCTTTCGAAGAAGCAAAAGCAGCATCTGGAAAGATGTTTACACCTTCTCTTGACACAGAAACAACTTCAGTTGTTCCTCTAATGGAGCCACAGGCTCCTCGTTCTCCTATGTTCTTAGGCGAGCGCATGAAGAGCATGCTTGCAGAAGCAGGCGGAGATTACGAGAAGCTAAAAGAATTAATCAAAAAAGAAGAGGTTTACTTCCTTGACTTTGAAACAGTTGGCGACGGATTCTCCGACAATCCAACTCCAATTCAAATTGCTATTTACAAGATGAAAGATGGCGAACAGGTTGGGGAACCAATCATTCGCTTTATGAATCCAGATAAGCCTCTTGCAAGTTTCTATACAGATGCTGACCCAAAAACAATCCTTAAGGACTCAGAAGGAAACCCAATTTCTGATGCGTGGTTAGCCACACAACCTCCAGTTGCAGATGTTATGAAGGAAATCTTTGACATCCTTGGACCAAACCCGCTCTTCGTTGCACACAACGTTGCATTCGATGGTTTGATTCTTGAGCAGCAAGCAAAGAAGCTTGGTGTCGAGTGGGACCCATCATCTATCGACACTCTTTCAATTGCAGAAGAAGTTATCGCTGTTCGAGGACAACGTAACCTCAAGGCTGTCGCTAAGCGTTACGGAATTGAAGGAAAAGACTGGCATGATGCTGCAGTTGACGCTGAAGTTCTTCCAGCGATTCTTGATGGTTTGCTTACCGATATGGCAGCAAAAGACCCTGAAGCTAAGTTCTTTGAGTACGATGCAATCTCTGAGAAGTATAGAGAGCGTAAGGCTGAGTTTGATGCAATGCTTGATGAATATCAAGGCTTTGCTGCAGACCGTGCAATGGCTAATGTTTTGGCTGAGATGGCTAGAGGTAGAGAAACTCTTTCTATTGAAGAAGTTGTTAAAGATGCAACTCTTAAGCCATCTACACCTACCGTGGATGAAATCACTCCTGCAACTGATAAACCAGAAGCTCCACTTTCTAAACTTAAGTTTGAATCAGTTCTTGGCGGAACCATCAGCAATGAGTGGATTGAAGACGATGAAAACACAACTGCACTAGGAAAGATTCGTCCATCAGAGATGATGGTTGGAGACTTTATGGTTTCTAAGTATGGCGGTTGGGTTGAAATCCTCGATATTAAGCCAACTCCAGATAAGAAGGACAGACTTGACGTCACAATGAAGTCTGTTACAGACGGCCGCGAAGGTACCTACTCATATTTTGCTTACAAGAAGAGCTGGGATGTCCGTCGTCGTAATGGCAAGTTAGTAGAGGGTGCTGAAACAAAGCCTCTTGATGAACCAGCCGCAGTTGCAGCAGAGGAAACAACCCCTACTCCTTCAGTAACAGAGGTAACTCCTGCTGCAGAAGTAGTCGAAACTCCAACAGCTACACCTTCTGACATAGTTATTAATTTTGATGGCGACCTTTCCGATTGGGAAGAGTTCACCCCAACTAGCGGTGCAACAAAGGGCTCTAGCGCAGGAATGTTTATGCGTGCCCCAGATGGCAAAGAGTATTACGTCAAAACTCCAAAGAGCGAAGAGCATGCACGCAACGAAGTTCTTGCTTCTGCACTCTATGAGAAGCTAGGAATTAAGCATGGTCGCTCATTCCTTGCTGATAAGGATGGCGAACTAGTCATTGTCTCTCCACTTGTAGAAGGCGCTGAATATAACTTTAGCTCTCGCCGTGGTGAAGATGATATTGCTAAGAGCGCTCGCGAAGGTTTCATTGTCGACGCATGGCTAAACAATTGGGACTCAGTTGGTGGCGCATTCGACAACATGCTTATCAAGGACGGTGAGGTTTACCGTATTGATGCAGGTGGTTCAATGTTCTTCCGCGCTCGTGGTGGAGATAAGAAATCAACCTTTACTCCAGAAGTAACTTCAATCGACACACTCCGTGACCGTGGTCGTAACCCAGAGGCTGCTGCAGTCTTTGGAAAGATTACTGACGAAGAACTTCGTGAGCAGGCAGCAAAGCTTGGCTCACTAACTGATGCTGATATTGATGCAATTGTTAATGCTGCAATTAATGACCCCGAGGATTCAGAAACATACAAGACAGCTCTTAAAGCTCGTCGTGATGACATCCTTAGCAAGTATGAAGTTGAGAAGTCAGAATCTGCTCCTGCAGCAGAGGAATCAACATCTACTCCAGCTGTAAGAGAGCCTGTTTCAGAAGGTACAAAATCCGTAATCTCTAAGACTGCTTCAACTCGTGATGGTGATGCAGAAAGTACTCTTCGCTCAATTATCGATTTACCAGATTCTTCTCCAGAAGAAAAGTCTGCTGCTGAAACAGTTCTTAAGAAAATTACTGAGTCAAAGTCTTCTCTAACTAAAAAAGAATTAGACCCATCTGAAAAAGCCGCATCTGACCTTACTGCACCTCTTTCCGAACCAGTAGACCCAACTGTAGAAGAAATGGATGGAACTACACCTTCAGCTACACCTAGAGGGCTTACACCAGAAATGGTCCGCAAGGATAGCGATATAGATGAAGAGGAACTTGAAGACCTTCTAGGCGATGCTAGCGAAAGTCCAGATGAGATTCTTAAAAAACTATTTGACAAGTACGAAGCAGTAAATAACGGTGATGGAACATTCAGTATTACTGGAATTAATCGCACCGAGCGTGGTGTCGAGAAGCGTTATGAAGTAGTTGTTCAAAAGAATAAAGACAATACATTTTCTGTTGTCTACCGTGAACTAGATGCTGATGGCAAGGTTATCAAGGATACAAATCCATACGTTGCTAAGCACTCATTTACTGCTCTTGACAACACTATTAAGCGTGCAATTGATAGTTTAACTCGCTATGAAGTAAGCGGTACCCCAATCTCAACAAGAATCCGTGAGATTGAGCGTCGTAGTAAGGCTATTAAAGCAAGAAGTACTGCAGGCACTACACCTACACCTTCTGTAAAAATGACTCACCCATCTGCTGATGGTGTTAAAGAAGTTAAATACGGAGATAGAGTTTACGACTCAAAGACAGGACAATGGGGAACCGTTGTTGATGTTCTTAAAGAACACCGCGTACTTAGAAAAGACAAAACAGAGTATGTATATACGGACTATGTTCGCGTTGAGTTCGATGGCGGTGGCAAGGGTGTTCGTATGCCAACAAAGCGCCTATGGATTGCTGATTCAGATGGTTTAGTTTCTGAAAAAGCTCTTTCAGTTCCTGCACCAAAAGCAAGGGCAGCCACTACTAGAAGAACATCTGTTCCAGATGTTAAAGACCCTACCCCTGAAGAAGAAGAAGAGTTTGTTAAGACCGAGAAAGATGAACTTCCTCCTCGTGCGGAGTCTTATCGACCACTACCACTTCCTGTAGGTCTAACTGAAGAACAGCTTGTTGAAGAAATTTCTAAGCGTATGAAGGAAGCTAAAAAATTTGGCGTTCCGATGGGCGTGGACATTCCAGAAGGTATGGACAGTTCTAGTTTCTATAGGTTCCTAGAAGCAAATGCCTCGGAGTTTGGTCTTCGTACTTCAGATTTGTCAAAGTATCGCGAGTCACTACGTCGTCTAGATGGTTACACAGAGAGTCGTAAAACTGGACTTTCTAGCATGGGTGACACAAGAAAAGCTGGATACAGACTAGTAACAGACTTGGTTAGAGACGAGGGTGTACCAGTCGTAGCATTCAGAAGCGGATACCTAGCTCAATTATTAGCTAGCGGCAGATTCAAAACACAATTTGAAACTAAAACATCAAGAGGAATGTTAGACCCAGGCCGCCGTGCTACTTATGAAGTGACTGGTCTAGGTATGCATCCATCAATGGATAAGCGTTTCCGTCCAATCTACGGTCACATTCGTGCAGCAGATGCAGATGGTCGTATCTCAGCGCCAAGTGATTTCCAGTACGGAGATATTTTCTTTGAGATGAAGCCAGAAGTTAAAGACCGAGCAACATTTACTGGTGGAGACTCGCTATTCTCTGACTACAAGCCAGTTCCACTGACAGGAGATGTCTCTGACGATGACAAGGCACTGGCATGGATTGGTGCATATGGCAGGTATGATGGCACTACTAAGTTAAAAGATTTGGTTGACGGTCACAGCTATATTGAAATGCAAATTCTTGGTGGAGCAACTCTTGAAGAAGTAGCGGTAGTTCACATGGCTGAACCTACTACTCCATCAACGAGAAAAATCTATCAAGACCTAATAAATGCTGGTTTTACAGTTAAGTTCACAAGATAAAGGAGATAGAGACAATGGCAGAAAAATTTAGTCCTCTTGCAGAGGTAGATGAAGTAATTGCCGTAAGTGGCAATAGCGAGCTTCGCTATACCCGAGTAGATGAAGAGGGTATTCATTATGGGTATGTCCACGTTGATGGGTCTGACCATAAAAATGAGGAGAAGCCTTTAGAGGTAATCCTTGTTCATGGTTACTGGGAAGCTCCAGAAGGTAAAGAAGGATTCCTTTCTAATAGCGAAATTGATGAAGAAGAGTTTGCCCGCATCGGAATTGCTGTTGTTACAGCGTTGGTCAATGAGGGAGAAATTATTGCTGTCAATTATGAAATTCTTGGAACCGACGAAACTTACTACCGCGTTGATGGCGACTGGGCAATGTTCCCAGATAAAGAAACTGACATTGAAGATTTAGAAGAGTATGTCATTGAACCAGAGATGGTTGACTCATTCCTTGCTGAATATGACAAGAAGGACCCTGAACTATTCGGTAAAATAGCAGAGTATGAAGCGTCTGCCTCCTTCATTAAAAAAGCATTCCCAAAGTCTAGAAACGTTTAACACGATGAACCAAGAGAGCGGAGAGCAATAATGGACTATTTAGGAAGAAGTGGCGATAGAGCCTTCTTTTCTTCAAATGGCCTTGCTGCTGTTGTAGACGAGAGACTTAATAAAGTTCTTTCTGTTTCAACAGAGGCAGACCTTGCTTTGGCGTACTCTTGGGACAAAGAAGGCATGAAGCCAAACAACCAGTCATACGAACTTGCTAATGCAGCAATGACTGACCTTGATATTAAAGTTTTCTCTGACAATGACCGCATGTACACAATTCCTGATGCAGTAGTTGCCGAAGCAAAGCGTGGACTTGAGTGGCGTAAAGAAGAGAAGCGTGGTGGAACACCTGTAGGTCTTAACTCTGCTCGCACTCTTGCTAAGGGTGGACAGATTGGAATTCGCAAGGTTCGCCACATTGCAAAGTATTTCCCTCGTCACCAAGTTGACAAGAAGGGTAAGGGCTACAAGCCTGGACAAGATAACTACCCAAGTAACGGACGTATCGCTTGGGCTCTTTGGGGTGGAGACGCTGCAGAGCGTTGGGCCTCAGCAATTGTAGAGCGTGAGAATAAAAAGGCTGGTGTTACTGCTGGTCTATATCCATCTCTTTACACAGCAAACGAAGCAGCTATTGACTACAACTCATTCCAACCAATTGATATTGAACCAGATTTCTTTATTCGTATTCGTCTTGATGGCTCAGGTATTGACCGTCTATACAAGGTTGACCAAGATGGAAGTTGCTTCTTCTGGGACGACGGCTGCTGGGAAGATATGGGCAATGTCGAGCATGACTTTGATACATATGACCGTGCCTTAGACGATGCTTACGACAAAGTAAATAAAATGCACCTACCAGTGGATAGTGAATCTGCTCTTCAGATTGCAGCAATGCTTGATAGCAATCCAATGGATAGCATTTTTATGCACAAACTTAATTTTGATGAGAATGAAATGGTTGAGAATGCCATTCCAGAACTTGACTATCGATTCCTAGACCAATTAAGCGAAGACCAAATCTCAGACGAAGACTACTGGGATGAAGATGGTCTTCTTGCTGCAACACCAGCCCCTGAATCTGTAACACTTCCAAGCACACAGCAAACAGATGGCAACTACACACCTGAAGAGCGTTCAGAGAATGCTGCTACTCAGGTTCGCGACAAGATGGGCCGATTTGCTGTTAACGGTTCTCGTGTTGTTATTGGTGGAGATGCTTCACGGCAAGGTGTAATCACTGCACAGGACCCAAGCACTGGTAATGTCAGCGTTGAACTTGATAACGGAACTACTGTTCAGGTTCCCGGCAATACAACTCAAGAAATTAGTACATTCGAGCCTATTTCTCAGGGTAACTTCCCTCAGAACAATCTAGATTTTTCAGGCATCCTTGGTGAACCTCGTGTCCCAATCGACCAGCCTCTTGCACAACTTCCAGGACGTCTACCACCTTTAACTGCTCCTGCAGTTAATCTTTTGATTAACGATTGGGGCGCATGGGTAGCTAACCAGCGTCTATCTCCAGAGATGGCTCCAATCAAGGAACCAGAGTTTGTACCTGAACCACCTCCAAATCTTGAAAGTGTTATGGGCGAGTACTACCGAGCTGGAACAAATCCAGATGGTAGTCGTAAAAACAATAGTTGGAACCCTGCACTGTCTCCAAACGCTTATAACGACCCTCTACTTCGTGATTGGCTTGATACCCAGTACGGAACTTCCAAGAAGGCTGCTGAATACACTGGTCGTGGCGGTTGGTACAAAGAGCGCCCCGATGTAGAGGGTAAAAAGTCTCGTAAAGAAGTTTATTCAAAAGACAATGTTAAGAATGTAGATGAGAAGTGGGACCCATACAACTTTTCGGCAATCACTGCTGCTGCAGAAGCAATCACACCAGAGAACTCGGATGTGGCTCCAATCTATATGGCTATTGTTGCCGAGGATGACCCTCAGGCAGTAATGGAACTTGTAGCTCTTGTTCCAGCAAGCAAGACAAGCACTCAGCCAAGCACATTCACTCGCCGTGATGGTAAGTGGAATCTTGACAACAGAATTCTTGCTGACCTAAACAGCCCAACACCTCCTCCAGTTATTGTTCTTAGCAGTGAAGACCTTGCTGATGTTACAAAGCAGGTTGATGGTGGAGTTGTAGTTGCATCTGCTCGTTTATCAACAGCAGTTGCACTATCAAATAACGCTGTTATTGCTGCACTTATGGCTGCTGGTGGTGCTGACCGCAACAGAGGCAATGCTGAGAAACTTCGCCAATACTGGACAACTGGTAAGGGTGGATTAAAGATTCGTTGGAACACTCCAGGTGACTGGAGCCGTTGCCACAAGAACCTTGCTAAATATCTAGGTCCTCGCTCAAAGGGTTACTGCGCTCTCCGTCACAAGGAGATGACTGGCATGTGGCCGGGAGACAAGAACAACCCAGGTCGTAAGAAGTCTATGGTTTCTTCAATTGAAACAATCAAAACAGAAGAACAGATTATTGGAGAGTTCACTCTTCATGCTCGCGCAGAGGCTGCTCGTTCTCGCATGATTGGTCGCGATGGCGTTGTCCCTACAGAGCACGGTGCTAAATTCACTATTCCTTTGGTAATCCCAGAGGGAGTAGAAACTGGAGATGGCCGCATTTTCGAAGGCGGAGCTATCTCAATGCGTGACCTACCACTTCCTCTGCTTTGGCAGATTAAGACAGGTCAGGGCCACGATGGTTCTGTAGTAGTTGGTCAAATTACCAGTATGGAACGTATCGACGGAGGCATTGGAAATGCTTACGGAGTCTTCGATAAGGGTCAGTTTGGTCAAGAGGCAGAGCGTCTAGTTCGCCATGGTTTCATCCGTGGAGTGTCAGCCGATATGGACAAGTTCGAGGCTGACGAAGAGGTCGTAGAAGAGTCCACAGGGGACGATTCAGAAGATACAAAGAAGATTGAGTCAGGTAGAATTAACATCAAGAACGCTCGTATTATGGCCGTCACTATCGTGCCAAAGCCAGCGTTCCAAGAGTGCTTTATTCAAATTATTGAAGAAGGCACAGAAACTCAGGAGGAAAACGTGCAGATTCCAGACGGCGTTTATGTAGATGGGGTTAACCCGCTTGATGCTTCAGCACTTGTTGCTTGTGGCATGGTCGCTGGCGCAATTCCACTTGAGCCACCAACAGAATGGTTCGACAACCCAAAGCTATCTAAGGCAACACCGCTCACAATCACTGATGACGGTAAGGTCTTTGGTCACATCGCTGCATGGCATGTAGACCACATTGGTATGGCTTTCGGTACTCGTCCACCTAAGAGCCGCAGTAAGTATTCCTACTTCCACACTGGTGTAGTTCGTACTTCTGAAGGCAAGGATGTACCAGTTGGTCAACTAACTTTGGCTGGCGGTCACGCAGGTCTTGAGGCTTCTGCACAAGAAGCAGTCAAGCACTATGACGACACCGCTTCAGCATTTGCAGATGTACACGCAGGAGAAGATGCTTATGGAATTTGGGTATCTGGTGCTCTACGCCCAGGAACTTCTCCAGAAGCAATCCGTGCTGCTCGTGCCTCTGCTCCGTCAGGAGACTGGCGTCCAATTAAGGGTGCCCTTGAGCTCGTTGCAGTTTGTCAGGTAAATGTTCCAGGTTTCCCAATTGCTCGTGCCCGTGTTGCATCAGGTCAGGTAATGGCTTTGGTTGCAGCAGGTGCTTCGACATTGGCTCAGCTAAAGCATGACCCACTTGCAGAACTTAACGCAAAAATTGATGACCTAGCACTTGCTCAGAAGGCTCCACTTATGGCAGCTGCTTCAGACGCAAAGGCAAAGTTTGCAACACTTCACACAGAGCTTTTGATAGAGCGTCAAGCAGAACTTGCTGCTCGAGTCAAGAAGGCTAAAGATGAAGATTCTGACTACATGATTCAGATGATTGAGGACGACACCGATAAGGAACTAGCAGTAGTTTCCCGTCGTGTCCGTAAGAAGTTAGCAGAAGAAGGCAAGGCTCTTAAGGATGGTTCATTCCCAATCCGCAATGAGTCAGACCTAAAAAATGCTGTACAGGCATATGGCCGTGCAAAGCCAGGCTCAAGAGCTGCTGTTCGTAAGCACATTATGAAGCAGGCTCGTGCTCTAGACCGTAAGGACCTAATCCCAGAAAACTGGAAGGTTGCTTCTTCAGAATTCACAATTGATGACATGGCTGCCGATTTGCGTGAGCGAATCGAATTTGCAGCAAAATCTACAAATTCAGAAGCACTTTTTGAAAAAGATGTTTTAGTAGCTGCGGTCGTGGAAGACGTCATTAGAGACCTCACTCCAGAGGAAATCGAAGCACTAAAGCAGGAAGCAAAAAACCAGCCAAAAAAAGCTGATACCGATGCTAAGTACACACCTGAAACACAGCCTCGGGATGCTAAAGGAAAGTTCCGTCAGGTTCTTGCTCGACTAAAGCAAGATTTAGGAACCTCTGGTTTACAAGATGTAATAGAGAAGGTTGAAGAGGCTGAAAACCTTGATAATGCTGGAAACTACAAGGCATCAGTCGAAGCAGCAGACAATTTGATTGGAATTATTGACAGATTGGACGCAAAAGCGCTTAATCCTGAATCTTTAGAAAACATCCGTACAAGCGCTGGAGAGCTTGGAAAGGTTATTGCTAACCTTCCATTTGCTTTCGGTGCAGACGCAGAAAAGATTCGTTTCTCTGATGTACCTCCTGCTCTTCAAAAGCTTATGGAAGACATGATTAAGAAGGTTGAAGACAAGATTGGCCAAGAAGATGCCGATATTGCAACAGAAGAATTGAGGGGATTTATGTCTGGTGCTGATTACTACAACCAGTCAGAGATTTCCTCGAAGATGGCGAAGCTTCTAAGGCTCCTTACCTAAGGACCAGAAAAAGTCTCAAAATCGTACAATCACCTATTTCAGGTGGTTGTAACATTTAATCAGGTGGAGTGCCTCCACGCCATAGTGCGTCTCGGAGTCCCTCGGCCTCGACTAATCAGCGAATAGAACAATCCGTTCTAATTAACTGCCCAAGGAGGGACAGTGGACCGAATCAAAGAGATGATGGATTCACTAGCTGAACTTGACGACGCACAAGTCGCCGAGCTTCAGAAGTCAATCGTCAGCGAATTCGAATCGGTCGAGAAAGAGGACCCTACTCCGCAAACAGTTGATGCGATGACGTCGCTAGCCGACATGCTTGACTCAGTTCGTACTGAGCTCAAGACACGCGAGGCCGCAATTCAGGAGCTCGCCCAGCGGGCCGCTGAAGCAGCTACCCGCGTGCACGGCGAAGACGGCAAATCAATGGAAGATGGTTCAGAAGACTCTTCCGAAAAACCAATGGAAGAAACACCAGCAGAAGAAGAGAAGATGCCTATGGCTGAAACAGCAGAAATGCCTGTTGAAGACAAGAAGGAAGAAACTCCTGCAGAAGAAACCCCAATGGTAGAGGAAACCCCCGTAGCAGAAGCAGCACCCGCTGCAGAAGCTCAAGTTCCTGCCGCAGAAGCTCCAGCCGAAGAGAAATCTGAGGAAGAGAAAAAGGCAGAGGAAGAGAAGAAGAACATGACCGAAGCGTCAACAGAGGCGGACAAGACCGTCGAGCTCTCGACTGAAGTAACAACCGAGACTGCTGAGGCTCCTGTAGCCGAGGCACCAGTAATTGCATCCGCAGAAGACGAGGCTCCAGTAGCCGAAGTTGAAGCAGATGCCGCTCCTGCTGAAGAAGCAGAAGCACCAGCAGCAGATGAGGCCGCAGAGGATTCAGCAGTAGCTGAAGACGATGCTGCAGCAGATGTTGCAGAAGATGCAGAAGCATCAAACAAAGAAACCACAACAATTGAGCTTTCAACAACTGAAGCTCAGGAAACAATGGAGGCACCAGTGACCGCCGCTGCAAACGCAGACCTCACTCCCGAGGTCCCAGCGGACCGCCGCCCTGTTACTCAGGTATCAGCCGCTCCCGTGGCAATCACGGCAGGTGCTGACATTCCTGGCTACAGCGCAGGTTCCGCTCTAGAAGACATGAATTCTGTTGCATCAGCAATGGAAAAGCGTATCCACGCTCTACGTCGTGTCAACGGTGGAGATGGAGAGCAGCACATCGTTGCATCTATCACCACTTCTTTCCCAGAAGACCGCACTCTTACAACAGATGCTGAGTCAAACTGGGCAAAGATTAACAATGTAACATCCCCAGAGGCCATTGTGGCTGCTGGTGGACACGTTGCACCATTTGAAGTTCGTTACGACATCTTTGGATTCGGAACAACAGGACGCCCAGTGCGCGATGCTCTTCCTCGTTTCCAGGCTGACCGTGGCGGTATCCGCTTCATCACCCCACCAGTTCTTTCAGACTATGCTGACGCTGTTGGTGTATGGACTGCTGCAAATGATGCAGCTACAACTCCATCACCTTCAACAAAGGCTAGCTTGACTGTAACAGCTGCTGGAGAGAACACCGTCGCAACTGACGCTGTAACTCTACAGATGCAGTTCGGTAACCTAGCAACACGCGCTTACCCAGAGCTAATCGCACGCCACAACGAGCTTGGTCTAATCCAGCACGCTCGTGAGGCAGAGCAGAACCTTCTAGCTAAGATTGCATCAGCTTCAACAGCTGTTACAACTTCTTCACTAATCGGTTTTGGTCGCGACTTCCTAGTTCAGGTTGGCCGCGCAGCTGCTGCTTACCGTTCACGTCATCGCCTAGAGGCTGATGCACCACTACGCGTTATTATCCCTTCATGGGTTAAGGACGCTATGGCTGCAGACCTAGCTCTAAGCATGCCTGGTGATTCGACATTGAACGCTTACTCAGAAATCGACGGCTACCTAGCTGCTCGTGGAGTAGTTGTTTCATACTCACTAGACCAGAACGTCTACGGCGCTCAGGGTGTATCTGCACTTCTTGAGTTCGCAGACAGCTTCACATGGTACCTATTCGCTGAGGGAACATTCTTGTTCCTAGATGGCGGAACTTTGGACCTTGGAATCATCCGTGACTCATCTCTAGTCGGAACTAACGACTACAAGATGTTCATCGAGACATTCGAAGGTATCGCAAAGGTTGGTATCGAAGGTCTTGCAATCACATCAACCATCTCTGTTAACGGTGTAGCAGCAGCTCTCCGCGACACAACAGGTGGAGCAACAGCTGCAGCAGTCGAGTACTAAGCCGACTAAGTAGTTAACGTACCGAAGCAACGCTCAGAATTCTAAAGAGAGGCAGATTAAGAAATGGCTACATTTAATGGGGTTTTCCCCGCTGGTGAGTTAGTTCCTGCCCCCTGCGGAATTCTGAGCGTTGCTAACGTACAGAACCACACAGCACGAGAGCGCGATGAGCGCTGGGTAAGAAAGTTTGCTTACGAGTATGACAGCATGCCTTCATATGTGCGTCTACTTACAGTAAACGACGAAACAATCGCAGCTGGAGAACTATCTGACAATCAGGCTGATGCAAACTATCAGTACTACGTCCCGTTCTACATCGATGCAGAAATTTTTGATTCGACATTTAGCCTTCCAGGCGAGGACCGCTTTGCTCAAGTAGTAAAGGCACTCGACTGTGTAACACAGAAGGCACTTGAGTTTGAATTTTGGGAGGGCGTTGCAGCTCAGGAAGAAACTGATGCCGCAGGCAACATGTACCTTCGTAAGAGTGGTGCAGCAACAGTCCCAGTGTCTGGCGCAAAGAAGCCAGAAAACGCTCTAATGATTCTTGAGCAGGCAATTGCCTCATCACCTGTTGGTGAAAGCGGTGTCATTCACATGACTCGCGATATGGCATCAATCCTTGGCTCACGTCTTATTTACAAAAAGGGCGAAACAGAGAATTCTGGACGGGCTATGACTCGTTTAGGTACAGACGTCATTATTGGCTCTGGTTATACAGGTAACGGTCCAATTGGAGATGCCAACGCAACAGCGTCAGCAACTAACAAGTGGATGTATGCAACTAGTTCTGTTCAGGTACATCTTGGCAAAGTCGAGATTGTAAATGAAAACTTGGCTCAGGGTGCAGATGTTACAATTAACAACATGCGTATCAAGGCATTCCGCCCAGCGGCAGCCTACGCAGACCCAAGCATGCTTTTTGCCATGCGAGTGACACTACCTAGCGACTAAGCCTAAGAAACCAACAAAGGAGCATCAGGAATGGCTACACAGGACTACGCAGCCAGCGTCCAAGGCGTTGCAATCCGAGTCACTCGACTTGACGCCGCTGGCAATCTACTCAACGGAGCAGGAGACAGCTACACAACATCTGCCTTCCTTCGTACATCATTCACCCCAGAGTATGAAGAGGGCGATGAAATCACAGAGAAGTCAGCAGACGGAACAGTATGCGTGTCATACAAGGCTCCTGACACTCTAAAGCGCATCACAATGGAAATTGCAATTTGCGACCCAGACCCAGAGCTAACAGCTCTTATGTCAGGTGGTTTGCTACTTCGCAAGAACTTCGGCTCATTTGCATCACCAGAGAACAAGTCTGTTGGTTGGGCAGCACCTGCAGTTGGCGATGACCCAGCTGGTAACGGTGTAGCTGTTGAGGTTTGGTCATTCGCAGTTAAGGACGGAAAGCGTGCTTCAAGCCTTCCTTACTTCTACTGGGTATTCCCATACGTCAAGCTACGTCAGTCAGGTGACCGCGTAATTGAGAACGGTCTTCTTGCTAACACATTCGAAGGTTACGGCCTTGGAAACATTGAATTTAACGCTGGTCTAGACGGCCGCTGGGAGTTCCCAATCGCGACTGAGCGTCCATACGCTTACTCACGCGCTTCATGGGCACCACAGGGTCTTAAGGGCTTCTACCGCTGGTTCGATGAGTCTACAAAGACCATCAACAACAAGGCTCGCACTTCTGGCACAGTAACTCTTACAACTGGAACTAACCACGGATACGAAGTTGGTCAGTCAGTAACAATCTCTGGTGTGGAAACTGCTCTAAACGGCACATACACAATCACAGCTGTTCCTACTCCAACTACTTTCCGCTACGCAAAGGCTGGCGATGACATCGCATCAGCTGCAGTTAGCCCAGTAGGTTCAGCAGTTCGTCAGCGTGGTTACCTAGCAGTATCTGACTTTGACTCACAAGGTTCAACAGATACATACAACGTACCTGGTTCTGACACATACAACCCAGATAACGCAATTGACTTCATCATTGCGTCAACTGAGGACCCAACAGCGTAATTAGTCGAGGCGGGCAGGTTGCCGTAGGTAATTTATCTACTCGGCGTCTGCCCGCCTTTTCTATTAGAAGGATAAGGTGACGTAGTGAGCAATCTCTGGACAGATGTCGAAGAGCTTGGTATTTATGCTGACTCCGATTATGCCTATGATGCAGTAAAAACTGCTTCCTACATCCTTTGGGGCCTATCTGGTCGCAAGTTCAGCGGTACTACAACCGTTACAGAGCGTTATGTGTCCGCTTATGACCCATACCTTCGTGCTGGTGGTTCACGTCTTAACTACAACCCAACTCTTATTAATGGCCAAGTAGAGAACATCCCACATGGTGGTTTTGGCCGATATTCACACCGCGACTACCAAGGAGATGGAACTTCTTCATACAGTCGTCTAAGACTTCGCGGTCGCAAAGTTGTTGAAATTCATACAGTTAGAGACATTGATGGTGAAATTATTGACCCATCAACATACTACCTTTCTGACCATTCCACACTTTACGCAACACCTAACGCTAAATGGTCTTCATCAAATGTAGAAGTTACTTACACATATGGAACTCCTCCTCCATCAGCAGGTCGTGCAGCAGCACGGATTCTTGCTACTGAGCTAGTTAAACTTTTTGAAAATGACGATACCTGCGCCTTACCTCAGCGTGTTACCTCTGTTGCTCGACAGGGAGTGACATACACAGTTTTAGACAATCAAGACTTTATTGATGAACTAAAAACTGGTATCTACGCAGTTGACTTGTTCCTAAGAACAGCTAACCCAGACAAGGCTCGTGCCCGCGCTCGAGTATTCTCCCCAGACACAGGACGTGCTCGTCGTATTACTGGACATAGCCCAGCATTCGAGCTTTCTGCATTTGACCTTTACTTTGATGGTTCTGGTGGTTCTCAAGTTTATTATCTTAATGAGTTTGGCGGAGATTTCCTTATGGACGACAACTCATGGAACATCTACGCAGTTCTTTCTAATTACACCAACACAATCACTAAAACATTAGAAAACGCAGCTGCTTTCGACTCTGTAGAGGGTACAATCAGACTAAGCGCAACGTATGCAGATATCCTTTCTGTTCTTGGTCCTCGTGACCCAGGCACAGTAGACCTGTATGCATCTCGTCCAAGTTTAGGAAACCCTGAAGTTGATGAGGTCATTAACCTGCTAACAGGAAACGTGATTTATCAACTTGGAGCTAAGCAATCTCCGATTGCAATCGCGTAGTACAAGAGAGGTAAATGACACATGCCAATAGCCAATGTAACTGGCGTAAATGATGACGCTAAAAATCTAGCTAACTTTTTACAAGAAGTACTTAATCGCGTTATCAACGTGTATGACTCCTACAACATGCCTTTGCCAGGTCGTCGCTATTACACCTTTGGTGTGCCAGCCGTTGACTGCGAGCAGGTAGTAGTTTCTATGATTCAAATGTATATCGGTACACCTGGAGACGAAGCAAACGAACCGCGCCGTTGCAATGACCCACGAAGTGCAACACTTAATATTTCAATCTCTCGTGCCGTACCTATTACACAGGCTAACGGTGCTGCCCCTCATGCAGATGATATTCAAGAAGCAGCATATGTATGCGCTCTTGACGCATGGGTTTTGATGGAAAGCGTGAATGACCTTGATACATGGGGAGAGCAAGGTTTCCCTGGTCTTGGTGTAATTGCCACCCTTGATGCAAACCAACCTGAAGGTGGTTTTACAACTACTCGCTTAACTATCACAATGGCAATTCCATAATGGCAAAATTAGTTTTTCGTGAGACTGCAATGCAACGTCTTGAGCGAGGTCAAGATGGTCCAGTTGGTAGATATTTAATTAGACAGGGCCGCTTAATTGAGGCAGCAGCTAAACGCCAAGTAGGTGTTCGTACTGGAGCACTTAGAGCGTCCATTCATCTACGTCATTACGCTGACCCCCGAGGTCAATATGTAAGAATTGGTTCAGACTTGTCTTACGCAAGGCTGCACCATGAGGGGTCAAAGCCCCATTTAATTGTGCCTAAACAAAAAGGAGGACTCCTTAAGTTTCAAACTAGGGGTCAGACTGTATTTACGCACATGGTAAGACACCCCGGAACCCGTCCAAATCGTTATCTTACAGATAACATGCGTCGGATTATTCGGTAAAATAGCAATGATGATTCACTACATCCGTAGTGCGTCAAAGACACAAGATAGGAATATAGATGACAAACCGATTTAAGGACTTTGGCGCAGGTGGAGATGTTAATACCGCCCCGTTGTCTTTCAAGCTACACGGTGAAGAGTTCAAGTGTCGCACGTCGATTCAGGGAAAGACTCTTCTCGACATTGTGGCTAACGCAGACTCAGAGGATGGTGCTGGTATTGCAAAGACCATTAACCGATTCTTTGAACTAACTCTTCTTCCAGAAGATTACACACGGTTCGATGCCCTTCTACAAAATCCTGACAAAATTGTCACGGTCGAGACCTTGGGTGATATCACTTCATGGCTCGTAGAGGAGTATTCAAGCCGCCCTACGCAGCAGCCAGAGCCTTCATTGAGTGGGCAGTAGACCTCTGGCCCTACGTTAATGGGAAGGCACTTGTGAGCGGGCTACGACTAAAAGAAATGGAGGCTTCAGAGATGGTAGATGTTTTGCACTACTACTTCGAAGAAGACCTGTCTGTTTCTACTGCTGAACAGCAGCAAGCAAGGTCGGAATCACGTTCTGTGGTCTATAGAACGTTGTACGGCAAGCCTTACAAGTATGCAACGCCTAAGTCAGGTGGTACCGCATCAAGCGGATACTTAGCTGATGGAAGCACTCTTCCTGAAGATGGTTTTTATGGAGACTTAACTCCGTTTGACCCATCCGAAGACGTAACAAAACCTGTAAAACCATTTGTACCAGCAACAGATATGGATGCAGACAGTCCTTTGCCTTTTGGCAAGGTTCTTGATGCACCACTGAATTAACGAGGAGGTGAGAGCGTGGCAGTAGTAGGAGATGCGTATGTTGTTGTTCGCGCTCTCACCAACCGTATTCGCCCAGACATCGAGGATGCTTTTAATGGTCTTGGTAAAGAGATGGGCGATAAGTTTGGTAAAGATTTATCGGACGGCATGGGCCGTGCAATTAATAGCGGCGGCGGTAAGAAAAAACTTGTCGGTCTTTTTGGTAAAGAATTTGATAAAGAAGCAGAAAAAGCTCGTGTCAAACTTCGCGGCTTAACTCAGGCTGGATTCTTTGCAGCACCTGCATTTACTGCTCTTGCTGGCGCTTTAGGTGCAGTTGGTAGCGGATTAGTTGTTGTTGGTGCTTTAGCGGGGGCTGCTGCTCAAGGTGGTATCGTCATTCTTGGTGCTGCATTATTCACTGCTGCCCAAGCTGCTGCTACTTTAAAACTTGCTCTTAGCGGTGTTGGTGAAGCTCTTAAAGCTGGACTAAAACTTCAAAAAGGCTCTGCTGCTCAAACAAAAGCAATTGCTGCTGCTAATGAAAGACTTAAGAAAGCAAATCTTGCTCTTACTCGTGTCTATGAAGACCGTCCAGGCCAGATTCAAGCAATCATAAGAGCGGATGAAGATGCTCAAAGGTCTGCTTTTGATGCAATTCGTACTTCAAAAGCTGCTGTTCGTGCATATAACGATGCCCAGCTCAACACAATTAAGGTACAAAAAGAACTTACAAAAGAGCGTGAAGACGCTATTGAAACCCTACAACAGCTTCGATTTGAAGTTGAGGGCGGTGCTATTTCTGAAAAGAGAGCACGCATAGAATTTGAAAAAGCTCGCGAGGGATTGCAACGCGTACAAGACCTCCCACCTAACTCTCGTGCCCGCCAAGAAGCAGAACTTGCTTTTGCTGAGGCAGAACTAAATCTTCGCAAGGCTATAGACACTAATAAAGACCTTGTTTCTGCAGAGTCTAAAAAGACTGTAGAAGTTGCAAAGCTTAATGCTGTTGCTATTAAAGATACAAAAGAATACAAAGATGCCAAAATTGCTGAAGCAGAAGCTGGTGTTGATGCAGCTCTTGCAATTCAAGATGCAGAACGAGCAAAACAAGATGCTGCTAAATCTAGTTCTGATATGGCAAGTGGCGCAGCGTTTAAAGAAATTGACCGACAGCTTTCTGATGCCCGAGCCGCTGTAAGAGAGGCTCAAAAAGATTTAGCTGAGGCTAAGGGTGGCGGTGGCGCTGCTGACGCATTTGCTGATGCAATGAAGAATCTCTCCCCCGAGGCTCAAAAGTTTGTTAAATACTTAATGAGTATTCAAGGAGAGTTTAAAAAGCTTAAAGCAGCTGCTGGTAAAGATTTGTTCCCTCTTCTAGAAACTGCAATACAAAATCTTGTAGACAATTTGTTCCCAAGGCTTGCTCCGCTTCTTCAAGGAACTGGTAAGGCTTTAGGAACTGTTGCAGTAAATATCTCTAAGGTTATTACAAAAGAGCGTAACCTCAAGTTGCTGGAAAAAATTTGGAAGAATAACGACGACAATATTATTAGTCTTGGAGACTCCCTAGGAAACCTATATGAAGGTTTCTTGAATGTTCTTGACGCTGCTGAACCTCTAATTGATGCATTTGTTGATTGGATTGAAGCAACTAGCGGTGCATGGGCTGAAACCATGAGACTTGACAATGAGTCAGGAAAGCTTGACGAAAAATTCCGTAGAATTAAAGAAGTTCTTGGTGGCTTAGGCGAAGCTGGCGGAATTTTCTGGGATGCACTTAAAGACATCTTCTCCGTAATTATGGAAGAAGGCGGAGCCGCAGATATTTTAGTTGGATACCTAAAAGACTCTGCTCAAGGATTTAAAGATTTTATTTCTGCTGGAAAAGAAGATGGAACTTTAAAAGACTTTTTAAACAGGTCTACAGAAAACTTTACAAAAGTTCTTGACCTTATTGGCAACATTGTTGGCGAGCTTTTGAATCTTGGTGCAGCTCCAGGAACTGGTCAATTTATTGATTCGCTAAATAATGTAGTTGATACTTTAGGTCGTATTGGTCAGAAGTTAAGCGGCAAAGATGGTGCTGCTACTGGTCTTGGTAAGTTCCTTGAGCAATTTGCACTTCTAACAGAAAAACTAACCGACAGCGGTTCAATAGAAGCATTCTTTGGTGTTCTTACCAAAGCATTTGAAGTACTTAATTCTATTTTTGGCAACTCCGTTGTTCAAAAGATTTTGCTATTCGTTGGTCCAATCATTGGTGTTGTTAAGGGTATTGGTTTACTTACTCGTGGAGCTCAGTTCTTAGGAAGAGCATTCAAGGGTGTATTCCAAAACATCTTTACTTTTGGTGGAAAGAAAGACCCATTCGCAAAACTTCGTAAGGGCTCCAAAGATACCCGCGCCGAGCTTAAAACTCAGATGGGCGTTGACAAGAAGAAGCAAACAAGTCTTGGTGGTCTAAAGACTTTCAGCGACCGTGCTAAGACAGGCTTTGACCGTCTTCGCGGTGCATCCGCAACTCTTCGTGGTGCACTAACAAAGTCAACTGCTGCAGCAAAAATTAAATCAGGAGTGATGAGAGGTCTTGGAGCTGCAGGTCGTGTGGCTGGCGCAGGTATGCGTGCGGCTGGTCGCGGACTTGGTGCATTATTCGGTGGCCCGCTGGGAATTATCCTTCTTCTTCTCCCGCTCATTATCGAGAACTGGGATTCAATTGTCGCGTTCTTTAAAGACCTTATTCCAAAGCTTGGCAAGATTTTCTCAGACATGTGGAGCGGTTTGACCAGCTTCCTTGGTGATGCATGGAACAACATTAAGACATGGTTTACAGAAACATTTATTCCCGGTCTAGTTGATTTTGGAAAGGTTGTTCTAGAAGTCCTTGCAGCTATCCTCTTCCCGCTTCCTTATCTTATTATTAAGTTCTGGCCTGAAATATCTAAATTCTTTACAGAAACTGTGTTCCCATGGTTTGCTGCTTTGCCGGGCAAGATTATGGAATTTGCTGGAAAGATTTGGAACTTCTTAAAAGACGGTGCCGTAGCAGCGTGGGGTCTCCTTGTTACTTGGTTTACTACAGTTTGGAACTTCTACCGAGAACTTCCAGGTAAGGTTCTTGGGTTTGCTGGAAAAGTATGGAACTTCTTAAG